>Ga0075152_10003014_pt1 | contig 11908 bp, 9 predicted proteins | sample JI61114C2DNA_FD_70964 | JGI IMG/M metagenome (GOLD analysis project Ga0075152, IMG submission 70964) | Wastewater effluent complex algal communities from Wisconsin, to seasonally profile nutrient transformation and Carbon sequestration -... | ecosystem: Engineered > WWTP > Effluent > Algae...
CCGCGGATCGTCGTTGCCGCACGCGCGCGGTAGTCGAGCGTATCGGCATCGGCCAGCGTGAAGACCATGAAGTCGAGCGCAAGACCGGGATCGGAGGCAACGTGGAGCGCGAGGACATCGCGGCGCTGCATCGCAAGTTCGTCGACCAGGCGCTTCGAGAGCGCCGCGCGGCGCTTGCCCTCACTGCCCTCACCGGTGACGATCTCGAACGCATCGCCTTCGCCGCCAGCCTCAGTCTGCCGCTCGCCATAGAACACCGGCTGGAGCACCGGCGTACCGTCGCGCGACAGCACAAGGATCATCCCCGCCTCGGCCTTGAGTTCGGGGGCGAGCACGGGCGGACGCGCTCGAATGTCCTGGCATTCGCGCTCGATTGCCTCGATCGCGGCTTCGGCCGCCGTGACGGCTTCCTCGGCGCTGTTCTCATCCTCAAGGATTGCCGCGTGCTCATCGTAGGAGGCATCAAGCACGTCGAGCCGGGCCAGCTCCTCTTCGGTCAGCGGCGCGGGATCGACCGGGAGCCGGACCAGCCCTTCGACGAGGTCGTGACTGGCATAGGCATCGAGGGTCGGCTTGACCCAGGCCAGGCCCTGCTCGGCGGCAAGCACCTTGGCCTGCTCCTCCATCTTCACGGCGGCGAGGTTCTCGAGCAGCGCGACATCGGCCCAAGCTTCGCTGTCCTCGTCGTCGAACAGTTCGCGCTCAATCCGGCCGCCAGCGGCGAGATAGGCATCGCGCCCGACAAGCCGGGCGCGCGGGTCACTGCCACGCACGGTGCCCGTGAGAACCATGCGGCGGATCGAGTCCGAGTTCGACGCATAGTAAGCCGTGGAGATCTGCTCGAAGACCCGGGCCTGGATCTCCTGGTCCGAGGTTGCGCCATAGGCCTTGGCCATGTCGAGCGTGATCTCACCCGAGGCCAGCGCCTCGAAGACAACAGGTGCCAGTCTGGCGAGGCGCAAACGGCCCTCGACAAAGCGGACGGTGAGGCCGAAGCGGCGGGCGACGTCCTCGACCGAGGCCCCGGCATCGATCAGCGCGGCAAAGGCCTGAGCTTCGTCGGCGGGATTCATCGCCAGGCGGTGGAAGTTCTCGGCAAGGCTGGTCTCAATTGCACCCTCAACGGTGTCTTCGAGCACCAGGCAGGTCACCTCGTGGTCTTTGGACAGTACCTTGTCCTCGGACAGTGCCAGCATGGCCTTGCGGCGGCGTTCGCCGGCCTCGACTTCGAATTTACCCTTGGCACAGGGGCGAACGATGAGGTTCTGCAAGAGCCCGCGCGCAGCGATGCTGGCCTTGAGCTCGGCGTCGGCCGCCGGATCGGCATGACGACGGACATTGCGGGGGGACTGAACGAGCTTGTTCAGAGGGATCGTCTTGATCATGGGACATACTCCTGACTGCGAGCCCGGCGCATCGACCATCGACGCCCAAATGGCTCAATCAGGGCAAAGCTCCCTCCCCTCTTATTCGCGATGATGGGTCCGTAAGCCGACCAGGCGTCCAGGTTCGCGACGCGCGAGAAAGTGGCATCTGGCAGCAATGCGCCCCCACGCCGCCGAAACGCGGGTTCGATCCTCTTAGGTGTCACCAAGAAGATCAAACTCTCAATTTGTTGTTCTGTTCTTTTTGTCAGATATCCGTTGATTATGTCCAAGCGGATGTGGGCGGATGCGTCGCTAAGCTTCCGTTCATAAAAACTGCTGCCTACGAACTGCCCTTGCGCGTCCCGCCCAAAATCGTGCCTCGATAGAAACATTGACTTACGGCGGTCATCTTTGCCAACGTTATGTTGGGGGGAAGCTGTCCGTGCGGAATTACCTCACCGGGTCAATGCCCCATCGACATGCCTCCGCTTCGCTTAGGACGCGGTGCCAGCCAAATCAGGGCCGCAGCGATGAGCAAGATCGCGGATGTCGTCCAAAAGATATGAATTACAGACAGTGTCGTAGCCTCCGCCTCAACCATATTGCTGAACATTTGAAGCACCGCGTCGGGTGAGAAGCCCAGCCCCGAAATTGAGCCGCCCGCCGCGCCTGGTTCCAAAACGGCGATGATATCGCTGCGCGCCGCGCGTTGGGTGTCACCCCAATAAGTCAATGAAGCCGAAGTGGCAAAAGCCGTTGCGATCGTCCGCATGAAACTCTGGAGACCGGCAGCAGATGCGACCTCATCTTCGTTCACGGTGTTTAGCGTCAGGTTGATGATCGGCAACATGAAGAACGTCATGCCCAGCCCCAGGAAAAATTGCGGTAGGGTCAGCGTCCAGAAACCGCTGTCGCTGGTCCAAAACGTCCGAGTCAGCCCAATAACCGCCAGCCAAACGATTCCAGCGGAAACCAGGGCGCGGGGGTCGTACCGCGCCATCAGCATTACGACAATCGGCGCAGTCAATAGCCCGCCGATAGCTGTGAATGACGACGAAAAGCCGGCCTGTGTTGCGGTGTAGCCAAGCCAGGCCTGTTGCCATTGGGGGATGATCACGAAACCGGCAAAATAGGCTCCGAAGCCAATCGCGAGGACAGCAAGGCTGATGCTTAACCCCCGGTGTCGCAAGACACGCAGGTCGACCACCGGATGATCCTCGGTGAGTTCCCAGACGACAAAGATGAGAAACGCGATTGCAGACGTGATCGCCAGGGCGACGATCAGCGGATCTCCGAACCAGTCATGGTTGCGGCCAATGTCGAGGATGATCTGCAGACAGCCGACCCAGACAACCAGCAGGACGAGCCCGATAATATCGATCGGAAGCACCTGACGGTCGGTTTCAACCCGACGAAGCAGAACAGCGCAAGCGAAAGCCGCGAGGACAGCGATGGGCACGTTGATGAGGAATATCCAGTGCCAGGACCAGTTGTCCGTAAGCCAGCCTCCAATGATCGGTCCAAGCGCAGGACCCAGGAGCAGGGTCATCGCCCACATTCCCATCGCAATATTCTGTTGTTCAGGTGGAAAGACCCGCAGTAATAAGGTTTGCGACATTGGCATCAGAAAGGCACCGAAAACGCCTTGGCCGATGCGGCAGATAACGAGCATTTCGATTGAAACCGACAGCCCGCAGAGCATCGAGAACAATCCGAACCCAGCCATGCTGAGCAGAAAGGTTTGGACCGACCCGAACCGTCCCGCGATCCATCCGGTCAAGGGTACGCAGATCGCTTCCGCGACAGCGTAAGAGGTAATGACCCAGGCGCCCTGCTCCAAGGTGACGCCGAGCCCGCCCGCGATGCTCGGAATCGACACGTTGGCAATCGTCAGGTCTAGGATCACCATGAAGTTCGCAAAGGCCAGGGTCAGCCCGGCGATGAGCCGAAGCGAAGGCGGAAAACCTGCCGAAGCCTGTGCAGCACCGTTCATCTGCGCTCAGTCTCCCGACACGTCGATTTCGACGTCCATCGACAAGCCGACCCGCAGAGGATGTTGCTTCAACTCGTCAGGTCTCAGCTCGATCCTGACGGGCAGCCGCTGGACCACCTTGATCCAGTTGCCGGTCGCATTCTGCGCCGGGATCACCGCCATCGACGAGCCGGTGCCGCCGGAAAAGCCGGCAACTCTGCCGTGGTAGGTCACGCTCGATCTATAGATGGCAGCAGTCAACGTCACGGGCATGCCCAGGCGCACCCGGTGTAACTGCCCTTCCTTGAAATTGGCATCGACATAGACATTGGCCAGCGGGACAATTGTCATGATCGTCTGGCCCGGGTTGAGGCGCTGCCCGACCTGGACCTGCAAGCGACTGACGACGCCGTCGATCGGCGCGCGAATTTCGGTCCGGTCGAGATTGAGTTGCGCAGCATCGCGCTTGGCCATTGCGGCCAGGACGGCAGGATCGGTATCTTCGCTCAGGCCGCGCACCAACGCATCGTTGGCGGCAAACTGGCCTTGGGTCGCACGCCTCGACGATCCGGCTTGCGCAATCACGCCGCGTGCGGCGTCAAGCGCAGCGAGCGTGGTTGCGTAAGCCTTGCGAGCCTGGGTCACTTCCTCGCCCGAGACGGCTCCGCTGGCTGCAACGGTTTCTCTGCGGCGCAGATCGATCTTTGCCTTTTCATGTTCGGCCAATGCCATTCGGTATTGCGCCTGCGCCTGCACCAGGCCCGCACTCGATGTATCGACTTGCGCAGCCAGCGCTGTGTTGTTGGCAAGAGTCTGGCGAAAGCGGCGGCGAGTTGCCGCCAAATCCGCGTCTGCCTGTGCCAGAACAATTCGAGCGTCAGCCTTGTCGAGCCTGACGAGCACGTCACCGGCTTTCACCAGCTGGGTTTCCTTGACCAGAACCTCGACTGCGGGAGCGGCAATCAGCGGTGTCACCTGCGCCATTTGCGCATTCACATAGGCGTTGTCGGTGCTGACGTAGTTGCGCGCAACCAGCACATACCAGATGCCCCAGCCCAGCGCGATCAGCGCCAGCACCACGGCAAGCCGCCGTAGCCACAGCTTGCGTGCGGCCTTTCTCGCTTCCGACAGGGCAGGATCGACGGGAGGGATTTCGCTCGTGGCTTCGTTCATGATCCTGCCGGTTCCTTGGATGTCTTGGCCTCTGTTCCGAATCCGCCGCCAAGCGCCCGGATCAACGCCAGGGTCGCTCCGCGCTCGTAGATTTCAAGGTCTACCACCGCAAGTTGCAGCTCATGCAAGCCGGCTTCGCTGTTAAGCACGTCAAGATAGCTCGCCAGCCCCGCCTGGTAGCGCGTGCGCAACAGCGCCTGTGCATCTTCGTTTGCTGACAGCGCAGAGCGGGCTGCGGCAAGCCGTCTGTCGGCGGCGTCGCGCTGGGTGACCGCATCCGCGACTTGCTGGTAGGCGCTGATCACCGTCTGGTTATAGACGGCGACAGCCTCGTCATATCCGGCCTGGGCGCTGCCATATTCCGCCTTCAAAGCACCGCCCTGGAAGATCGGCAGGCTGATCGCCGGTCCAACGGACCCGAATTTTGATGAGGTATCGATTAGATTGCCAAGGCCGATCGCCTGCAGACCGATCAATGCGCGCAGGTTTATAGACGGGAAGAACCCAGCGCGCGCTACCTTGACCCGGCTCGCTGCCGCTTCGACCCGTTCGCGGGCGGCAACAATGTCGGGACGCCTGCCAAGCAGTTCGGTGGTTACGCCTTCGGGAAGACCCGCAGGAGTCGAAGGAATAGGTAGTGGACGCGTGATCGCCAGGCCGCGATCCGGTCCCGCGCCAACTAGCGCCGCCAGCTGGTTGCGCCGCAGCCCGATGCTCTCATCTGCAGCGGCCAGATTGCCTTCGGCGCGCGCGACCTCGGCATCGGCCCGGCGCAGGCTGACGCGGTTGTCGAGCCCGTTGCGCTCGCGCTGTGCAATTAGCTCGCGGGTGGCGTGGCGATTGGCCAGAAGCGCCTCGGCCATGTCTCGCTCGCTGTAGTAACGCCCAAGCTCGGCATATGCGGCGGTGATCGCAACCGAAAGGACTAGCCGTGCCTGGGCCGCATCGACCACGGCCGCGCGTGCTTCCGAAGTCGCAGCGGCATGGGCGGCGCGATTGCGCCCCCACAAATCGGGATCGAAGCCGAAAGTCAGCGAGACTTGACCGTAATCCTTCCAGCCATCGGGGAGGAACTCGGCGGGAATACCCGTGTTACCGCTCTGCCGCCGGACACCGGCCTCGCCGTCCACACCGATGGAGGGCAGCCGGCCCGCGCCGACGCGCTGTGCTTCGGCCTCGGCGCGTCTGATCCGGGCCATGGCCACGGCGACCTGCGGGGAGTTCGCCAGCCCTTCCTCGATCAGCGCCGTCAGTTGCGGATCGCCGGCAAGCCGCCACCACTGATCCGGTGGCCAGACAGCGTCACCCCGCGCAGCAAGGGTCTGCGACGACCCGATGCTGTCGGCGGTCTGCATAACAGGCTTGATGCCGGATTTTGGCACCGGAACGCAGCCGGCGAGCGCCAGGATCGCCGAGGCCGGCAGGAGCAATCGGCGGTTAGGCGACATAGGCCCCCCTGCCGCTGGCGAGCAACCGCCCATCCGTGTCCTCGATCCGGGTCTCTGCGACGCTCAACTGCTTGCCGAGCTTGACCACCCGGCCAATTGCACGGAGCGGACCCGTGGTCGCCGGGCGGTGAAAATCGACGCGCATGTCGGCGGTGGCGCGTGCCGAGCCGCCCAGCGCATTGATCGCATAGAGTCCAGTAAGATCGATCAGGGCGGAGAGGATACCGCCGTGCGCCGATCCGATCATCGGGTTGGAGACGATTTCATCCCGCCACGGCATTTCGAGGATCAACTCGTCAGCGGTCACTGCGACAATATCCAGCCCGAGCCAGCGATGGAACGGGGCGACCAGCAGCAATTCGCGCAAGGCCTCCAGTTGTGGAAACGATGGCTTGTGGGTCATTCTCCCCCCTTTCGAGCATGGGTGCGGATCAGGAAATCCACGACTGTTTCGCCAAAGAGGTCGTTTTGGTCGCCGACGACCATATGCGTTGCATCAACAATATCGCTGTATTCTGCATGGGGAACCAACTCGCGGAAATGGGCCACGGCCTCCGGCGAGACGAGATCGCTCGATCCACCGCGGACAAGATGAACAGGAAGGGTCAGCCTTCGCGCAGCTTCGCTGAGTTCTACCCTGCCATAGCCACGATCCTCGCTTTGATCTTCGTCCTGGCGCATGACCCCAGTCACAAATGCAGGATCCCAGTGCCAGTAATAGCGACCATCCGCCTTTTGCCGCAGGTAACGCGCCAAGCCGGGCGAAGCGCTACGGCTTGGACGATTGGGAAGATATTCGGAAATCACGCGCGCCGCTTCGTCAGGTGAGGCGAACCCCTCGCCAGCATGGGTTGCCATAAAGCCTATCACGCGCGCGACACCGCCAGCATCCAGTTGCGGGGTGACATCGACCAAAGTTAGCGATGCAAATAGGTTCGGGCCGAGTTCGCCTTCGGCCAGGATCCCCGCAAGGCCGCCCAGCGAAGCACCAACCAATGCAGGCTTGCGATCCATTGCGCTGGCAATGGCAGCCAAATCGCCAGCAAAGTCGGCAATCGCATATGCCCCGTCTGGGGCCCATGCACTATCGCCATGGCCGCGCAGGTCGAGGGCAATCGCCCGAAACCCGTTTTCCGCCAGGAGATTCGCAATCCTCTTCCATGCCCATCGCGTCTGGCCACCACCGTGCGCCAGCAAGACCGGCGTTCCCCCGTCAGGACCTTCGGCGCTGGCAGCGATTCTGTGCCCACAGTGGCCAACAAGTGTCAGATCAGAAAACATGCTTATCTCTTACTGTAATACTTTTTACAGTAAAGACTTTTCATGCATCGCCAGATGCGTTAGCTGTCGTTTCCATGGGAAATACAGCGCCAGGCAAGGGTTATCTCACCGAGGCAGACGATCTCGTTTTCTTGCTCGAGGAGGTGCCGCGCAAGCTGCGAAAGCTCTTCGACGCAAGTACAGTCAAATTCGGCCTGTCCCGCACCCAGTGGCGCGCGCTTGGATATATCTACCGGACCCCCGGCCTCACCCAGACCGAACTGGCTAAGCACCTCGAAATGGAACGAGCCAGTGTCGGGCACGTGATCGACCAGCTGGAAAAAGCCGCCTTCGTCGAGCGCCGCTCCGCCGAAGGCAACCGCAGAATCTGGGCGCTGCACCTGCTTCCCAAGGCGATCGAAATTCTCCCTTCGCTGCGCACGGCAGCCGACAGGATCTACGAACGGGTCCTGACCGGGATTTCCGAAGAAGAGGCGGACATCGTCAAGGACATGCTCGCGATCATGTCCTCGAACCTTGAAGATTGAAGCCAGGAAGCCGGGCCCCGACGGAGCTCGAAGGTCAACAGCGTAGTTCTTTGAATCAGGCGCCGAGCGTCCTCAGCGGCTGCGAAACGGAGCCATAGCCTGCGTCGGGCGGTATCACCAGAACACGCTCGCCATTCTCGATCGAGACCTCGGGTAGCACCGTTACCAGCCTGCGTTGCCTTGCGCGGGAAAGGCAATCTTGCGCGCTTTCCGCCTCGGCGAGCAGCCTCAGGTTCATCAAGGTGGGAAAGATGATGGTACGTTCGCCCACAGCCGCCAATCGGATCGCCTCGGACGGCGAGATCCATTCCGCATCGACGGTCTCGCGCCCATCACACGCCGCGACTTGTCCCGGTGGAGCGCTCATGGCGTAGAACCAGGTGTCGAACCGCTTGGGCATCATGGTTGGGGTAATCCACCGAGCGAAGATGGCGAGCTCGTCCAGCCTGAGGTGGACACCCAGTTCGCGAATGACATCGATGAAAGCGACCTTGCCAGCATCGACGGCGCTTCTCACCGACGCGTCGCACGGGTCCTCGAAAGGTGTGCCTTGGGCGGTCTGCGCCAACAGAATACCGGTTTCCTCGAACGCCTCGCGGATCGCCCCGATCCGCAAAGTTCGCTGCACCGGATCCAGTTCGTCCCATCCAATTGCATGCTCGGCCCAGCGCTCGTCGGTGTCGCCGCCATGCGTCTTTCCCCCGGGGAAAACCAGGGCGCCGGACGCAAAGTCGATCTGGTGGTGGCGCTTGACCATCAGGACCTGGAATTCGGGCTGATCACGTACCAGAAGCACCGTCGCTGCGGGCTTCGGCTCGGGAATCTGAGGTGCATTGGTCATGTCTGTCTCCCTGGCTTTAGCTGCATCGACACCCTTTGGCGCGCTCACAATTCCGTTGATGCCGTTCTGCGGATCCTGCTCGAAGGTACATTTTTCATCAGCACCGTCTTCAATCAGTCACCTGTGGACCAGTCTTCGATGACAGCGCGCAAGGCAGCGGTGAAGGCCAGGGGCTGGTCGAGCATCAAATGATGTCGCGCTTCGGGAACCGCGATGATCGGGATGTCCTCCCCTCCCAGTTCACGCAGGTACTGGCGTGAATCCCGCGTAAAGAGCTGGCTCTTCTCGCCATGGATAATCGCCTTCCGACCGGTTGCGGCGATCAGGCGCGGGCCAATCTCAAGCCACAAGCGTTGTGAATTGTCGCGCTTGAATACTGCGGGTGAGAACTTCCAGGTCCAGTTGATCCCTTCGCGGCGCAGCGCATGATAAGCCATGTAATCCATCAGAAACGGTTCCCCCACCGGCTGAGGCGGGGACAACACATACCGTGCGCGGGCATTCGGGTAGTCGGGATAGCGGCGATGGGGCCGGTTGGGATCGCCCGAGCCGGGGCTGGTACGGCCATTGCTCTTATACTTTTCCAGCTCCGACGGGCGGAGCACCATCATGTCGCAGATCACGGCTCCGCCAAAAGTGGCCGGGGCAAGTTCGAGAGCCTCCAGCGCCACTGCCGAGCCGAAACTGTGGGCGGCCACGATGGGTTTGCGGGCATGGCCGAGAAGGCCCAAGGCTTCGGCAACCCCGATCATCTCGCGGCCGCGCGCCGCCATGTCGCAGTCCGCGCGCACATCACTGTCACCCATGCCGGAAAGGTCATAAGCGACCACGTGGTAATCGCGGGCGAGAAACGGGGCGACAAAGGCGAAGCAGCGGGCGTGCGAAAGGAAGCCATGGGTCATCAGCACCGGCGGCGCGGCCGGATTGCCCCAACGGAAGTAATGCATGCGCACGCCATCAACGGTTACGATGCCTTCCTCGCGCGGAACAGCCAGGGCCTCAGCAAACCAGCCCGGCAGGACGGACGGGTCAGGCGCCCATTCCGGCGTGATGTCGGATGTGGTCACGTTCATCAGTCGTAGTCCCCCGTTCATGCCAGCGTGAAGCCGCGGTACCCGTCCGCTGCCACTTCGTTAGAGATCGTCGCGAAGCCAACTACGCTGGGATAATTGAGCAACTGCCGCGGTTTGCCCGGAATATTGTCGCCCATGTACCAGGACTTTGCCCGGGGAAAGAGCGTCATAGTCCCGATCGCAGCAACGCTCTCGGTCCATTCGCGCTCCGCGTCTATTTCCGCCTCGAAACGCGTGAAGTTGTCTTCGCGCAGCTTCACCAGAAGGTCGCGGACCCAATCACCCTGGATTTCTGCCGCGGTCGGACCGTTGGAAAAGCCTGAAGGACTGAGCGGTCCGTAAAGATAGGCCATGTTGGGAAAGCCGTGCACGGCATAGCCGAGATAGGCGGTCACTTCGTCATGCCAGGCAGCGGTCAGGCTGCGACCGTCCCGCCCCCTGATCTCGATTTGCGTGAGCCCGCCGCGTCCGGCGTCGAAGCCGGTGGCAAACACGATCAGCTCGCATTCGATCAACCCATCGGCGGTTTCGATCCCCTCGGGCACGATCCGCTGAATCGGCGAGCGCGAGAGATCGACCAGCGCGACATTTTTCTGGGCGAAGATCTCGTAATAGTTCCGCTCGAGCGAGGGACGCTTGGTTCCGAAGGGGTGCGGCGGCTCGCTAGGTGCCAGCGTCTCGTGCAAGGCCGGATTGGCGATCCGCGCCCTGGTTTTGTCGCGCCAAAAATCGTAGGCGTGGCGGTTGGCACGCTCGTCGGTCAGCAGATCGGCGAAATTGGCGTACCAGAAACGCAGACCACCGGCCTGCCACTGCTTCTCGAACAAGTGGTGCCGTTCTTCCTCGTCGACTTCGAGCGCGGAGGCGTCGACCCTGCCCGTATCGAAGCCGCCGGCAGTCTGGAGACGGGCGGCAAAGATCGCCGGGTAATCTGCTTTCTCCCGCTCCTGCTGCTCAGCAGTCAGCGATTCCTGCCGCATCGGCAGCGCGAGAATCGGGGTGCGCTGTAGCAAGGTGACCTGGGCCGCTTCTGCTGCGGCTTCCTGCGCCACCTGGACACCGCTGGCTCCCGTGCCGATGATCGCCACCTTGCGCCCGGCCATGGACAGCCCTTGCTGCGGCCAGTGGGCCGTGTGGTGCCATTCGCCCGCAAAGGTCTCCAGTCCGGCGATTTCGGGCACATAGGCCTTTGCGGCAAACCCGAGACAGGGCAGCAGGTAGCGCGCCGTGATCGTTTCGCCTCCGCCGGTCGTGACCCGCCACTTGCGCTGGCCTTCATTCCACTCAGCGCCCGCTATGCGTGTTCCCATGGTCATATGGGGCCAGAGTCCAAGTCGGTCGCAGACATGGCGGAAATAGGCGCGCAGCTCGCGCCATCCGGGATAACGTTCGCTCCAGGTCCAGTCGCGCCACAGTTCTGGCAGCGAAAGTTCGTACAGCGGCACCTGCGAATCGACGCGCGCGCCGGGGTAGCAATTCCAGTACCAGATGCCGCCCGGCTCTTCGGCCGCATCGATCAGCCTGGCGTCGAAGCCGGCCTCGCGCAGGCGGTGAAGCAGATAGACCCCGCTGAAGCCTGCGCCAACGATCAGCGCCTCGCAGTCACTGTTGGCTTCGCCGCTCACGCCGCCCCGCCCTGGCGCATCGCGAAGTCTCTTACTGCGGCGTAGTCGGCCTTGCCGTTCGACGCGCGCAGCGCGATACCGGCCCGATAGACAGCCTTGGGGGTCTTGTAACCGGCCAGCTGCTGGCGAACATGGGCCTTGAGCCCGGCCTCGTCGAGCGCGGCATCGTCCTCCAGGCGAACCACTGCGGTCACGGCCTGGCCCCATTTTTCGTCAGGCACGCCCACGACCAGGGCATCTATCACGGACGGGTGGGTCTTGAGCGCTTCCTCGACTTCTTCGGGATAGACCTTTTCCCCGGCGGTGTTGATGCAAACGCTGCCCCGGCCGAGCAGGGTCAGGCTGCCGTCAGCCTCCACCCTGCACCAGTCGCCGGGGATCGAGTAGCGCACGCCGCCGATGGTCCGGAACGTTTTCGCAGACTTTTCCGGATCCTTGTAATAGCCCATCGGTATGGCGCCCTTGCGGGCGATGAAGCCGGCGACGCCGCTGCCCGCTTCCACCTTGGTGTCTTGTTCGTCGAACACGTCGCAATGCTCGCCGATCATGAATTTGGCGGTCTGGACGGATCCCTGCGCGGTGGCCACCGACAGGCCATAAC
>Ga0075152_10003015_pt1 | contig 11904 bp, 12 predicted proteins | sample JI61114C2DNA_FD_70964 | JGI IMG/M metagenome (GOLD analysis project Ga0075152, IMG submission 70964) | Wastewater effluent complex algal communities from Wisconsin, to seasonally profile nutrient transformation and Carbon sequestration -... | ecosystem: Engineered > WWTP > Effluent > Algae...
CTGTTAAAAATAAATATGCTGAAAGCCCTGTGCAAAAGGGCTTTTTGATGAACTTCCAGTTTTTCCATGATGCCCACAGGTTCATCTCTTTCATCTACCAAAATAACATTCATAGTTGAACTTGCCTTTAGAATAAATTAAACTGGTTACGCAAACCAGCTTTTGCCACAATAAATGCCTTTCCATAGTTTGGAATGCGTATACGCTGTTCCAGTATATTATCGGGCGTTGTTCTTTTGATTTTTTTAAACAGCGAGAGATAGTATTTATAAGCTACATAAACTCCAAATCTTGCTTTTACGGGAAGCATGAGGATGCCTTCATAAGCATTTATAAAATCAAGAGTTATGTCGTCTTCAATCTGCTTTTTCATGGAAGTAGTAAAATTGGTAAAATCTACTTCCGGGAAATATGACCTGTTCAGTTGCTGGTAATCGGCTTTTACATCACGCAGAAAATTCACTTTTTGAAAAGCAGCTCCCAGTGCCTGTGCAGATGGTTTAAGTTTTTTATACATTTCCTCATCACCTTCGCAAAAAACATACAGGCACATCAGCCCCACTACTTCTGCGCTGCCATAAATATATTCCTTGTACCCATTGCTGTTATAAACCGTTTTACTGAGATCCATTTCCATGCTGCTGAAAAATGCTTCTATCAGGTCGTGACTGATATTGTACTTTCTTACAGAACTCTGAAAACTATGTAAAATGGGGTTCAGGCTGATGCCTCTTTCAATAGAAGCGTAGGTTTCTTTTTTAAACTCAATGAGCAGTTCTTCTTTGTTGTATTCATGGAAAGTATCCACGATCTCATCTGCAAAACGTACAAATCCGTAAATATTATAAATTGGTGTACGAAGGTCGGCATGAAGCAACCTGATGGCGCTGCTGAAAGAAGTACTGTACTTCTCTGTGGCTGCCTTGCTGCAATATTCACTTAACTCATGAAAAATTCCGATCATTCTTTTAACTTATTAATTAATGTTTTATTTCTACTATTCATTGCCGTTATTAAAGTATGCCATCACGCGTACCCGAAATCTTTTAAAACTTCACCAGCTACCACTTCACCGCTGATGAGGCTTGGTGGCACACCGGGACCGGGAACGGTTAATTGACCGGTGTAAAATAAGTTTTTTATTTTAATACTCCTGCATGACGGCCTGAAAATGGCAGTCTGCATTAAAGTATTGGCCAATCCATATGCATTCCCTTTAAAAGAATTATAGTCTTCAGTAAAATTACTTACCGAATAACTTTTTTTATATATTATAGAATTTTTTACTGATTGACCGGTTTTTTGTTCAAACCTGGTCAATATCTTATCCAGGTATTTATCCCTCAGCTCTTCTGTATCTGCTTCAAGGCCAGATGCAACCGGAACAAGTAATACAAGATTCTCACATCCTTCCGGTGCAACTGTAGGATCTGTTATTGATGAAACGGAAACATAAAACAACGGATCTTTGGGCCAGGTTTTTGTTTTATAAATTTCATTTCCGTGCACATTAAAATCTGTATCAAAAAAAAGGCAGTGGTGAGTTAATCCTTCCAGTCTTTTATTTAACCCGATATAATATAATAAGCAACTGGGAGCCATCACTCTTTTTTCCCAGTATGCATCACTGTAAGTCCTGCAATTTTCGGGAAGCAGTTTACTTTCCACATGATGATAATCTGCAGAGCCGATCACAACATCTGCATCATATTTTACAGATTCGTTTACAAAAACAGCTGTTGCTTTGTTATTTTCAATATTTACAGAAGTTACATTGCTGTTGAAAATAAATTTTACACCCAGTTCTGTTGCAAGCCTGTACATACCATCTACCACTTCATACATGCCTTTTTTGGGATACCAGGTACCCAGTTTAATATCGGCATAATTCATCAGGCTGTATAACGCGGGCGTATCCTGTGGCAAAGCACCCAGGAACAATACCGGGAATTCCATCAACTGCTGAAGCTTGCTGTTTTTAAAAAACTTGCTGATGTGTTTTTTCATAGAAGTAAATACATCCAGCTTAAAAACACCTTTTGCAAGATCCCAGCTTAAAAATTCGGTAAATGACTGGCCTGGTTTATGAACCAGTTTGTTGATACCCACATCATATTTATAAGCCGCTTCATGTAAAAATGAATCCAGCTTTTCTCCACTTCCTTTTTCAATCTGGTCAAATGTTTTTTTCAGCTCATTGTAATCTGCAGGAATATTGGTAAATCCTTCGTGCCAGTAAACCCTGTAAGAAGGGTCTAACCGGGTAATATCATAATAATCTGAAACTTTTTTACCAAAGCAATTGAAATAACGTTCAAAAACATCCGGCATCCAGTACCAGCTTGGCCCCATATCAAAAGTAAAACCTTTGGCAACCAGTTTCCTTGCTCTACCGCCTGGCATATCGTGCTTTTCAAGAACGGTTACATCCCAGCCCGCTTTCGCCATAAAAGAGGCTGCAGATAAGCCGGAAAAACCGCTCCCTATAATAACTACTTTTTTCACAGATGCAAAGTAATGGTATTGGTTTTTAATTATGTGAATATTCCTGTATCAATACCTGCTTAATTGTTCCTTCAGCAATTTACGTGCAAAGTGAATCCTGCTTTTGATGGTTCCCAAAGGCTCATTCAGGTGTTCTGCAATTTCGTTATACTTATACCCTTCAAAATACATCACAAAAGGGTTTTTAAAAATTTCAGGAAGCTGATCCACGGATGACTGTATGTCTTTTAAAGACAGGTTTGTTTCTGCTGTATTGGAAATAGCATGCTGGTTATAATCGAGCAGGTAATCGTTGGGGGTATTATCAAAAACAGTATTCTGCCTTGCTTTTTTACGGTAATCGTTTATAAAAATATTGCGCATGATGGTGTACATCCATGCTTTAATATTTGTACCGGCATTGTATTTTTCATGGTTTGAAAGCGCCCTGAACAGGGTTTCCTGCATCAGGTCTTTGGCAGTTTCGTTATCACGGGTAAGTGATAAAGCAAATGGCTTTAGATAGTCTGCATTGTTAATCAGCATTTGATTGAAATTAAGTGTTGCCATTTTTAAACTGTTTAATGTTTGGTATGTAATAGTTAAACAAAATTATGGATAGTTTTTTACATTCTCCCAACTGATTTGTTAAAATTTTAAAGATTTGTTACGAATTGCATTACTTCTGCAAAAGATCTTTTAAATAAGATTGGGGGTTGAATCTTTTTCTCAAAATTTTGTGTGAGCTGCCCGGAAATGATAACAGGTATGTTTTGAAATTTCTGCCGCAGGTTGGTAAGAAAACGATCGAAGTTGAAATTTTGACCAACCGATGTAAGATGAGAATACAGGTAATCAGGTTTTTTAAGGTTCACCACATAAGCAACATCTTTGATGGGCACATTTGATCCCAGGTATATGACATTTGCTCCCCTGCTTTTTAGTATAAAATACATGAACAGCAGTCCAAGTTCGTGGTATTCTCCTTCCGGAAGAAATAAGAGCACCGTTTTATTTACCTTGATACTGGTTGAAACACCTTCAATTCCAACGATCAGCTTTTGCCTTACCAGATTGGTTACAAGGTGTTCCTGTGCCGGATTTATGTGGTTTGTAAGCCAAAGTATACCAATTTTTTCCAGGAAAGGAAAAATGATTTGCGTAATGGCGCGCTCTATACCCCTCGACAAAATAAACCTGTCTAATGTGTTCTCAAAACTTTCCATATCAAGGTCTATCATATTCTTGATCAGGTCGTTCACAATGCGTTCCTGCTGGGCTTCCATCTGGCTGAGTGAAAGGAGTTTTTCCTTTATTTCAGCTTCATTCATTTTATCAATATGTGATATCTTATAGCCATATTTATTAAGCAATGCTATGTTGAGTATTTTCTTCAACTCTTCGTTTCCATAATAGCGGATATTGGTAAATGTACGGCTGGGTTTCAGGAAACTATATCGTTGTTCCCAGATTCGCAGTGTGTGGGCCTTTATGCCCGAGAGATTTTCAAGATCTTTTATTGTAAATGAATCCATGGTAACAGCTTTATGAGCTAATTACAAATTAAGGAAATAATTGTTTAAAGAAAAATAAAAATAATTAAACAAAATTAAAAACCGGATCGTTGAGGAAGGCCACGGAATGCTTTTCGTACAAGGTTGTTTTTGGGGGAAATAATAGACCATGCAGTGAGGAAAATGATCATTAAATCTGTATAAGTGGACGCTTGTTGTCTATACCACATTTCCAAAGCTGCTTTATAAGGATAAATGGCTGCGTAGGTAGCCCTTGGGTCTGTTGAATCGGATAATATTTTTTCTTCATCCCGGAAAAGCAGGGAACCGATACCAGTAATACCAGGCTTAGATTCATAAATAACATCTTGAACTTCAGTAGGATATAACTTAAAACTGATCTCCATCAATGGGCGTGGGCCAACTATGCTCATATCGCCCTTAAACACATTGATGATCTGCGGTAATTCATTTAACTTACTCATTCTTAAGAACTTACCAAATTTTGTAACCCTTGGGTCATTACGTAATGTAATTTCACCGGTTCCAATATTTGGACTGTTCTTTATCATGGTAGCAAATTTCCATATATAAAACGGTTTATTCCTGTAACCGATCCTTTTTTGTAAATAAAACACTTCGTGTTCGCCAGTAAACAGCAGAATGATTATAACAGGAATAAGTACAGGCAACAACAATACCAATGCGAGTGAAGCGATTAACAGATCTATGATTCTTTTGAGTAATATATACATGATACGAGATGCAGGATACAAGATACAGGATAGTTGTATACAAGATGCTGTTTATCCGGTGCAAATATAATATGAACAGGAATCCGTTAACCAAAGAGAGACTTTTTCTAGAAGATTTCCTTTATTTTTTCGCTTACCGCTTTAAGTTGTTCGTTCGTTATATTGGTTGAACAGGGTATGCTGAGGCAATGTTTGTAAAGAAAATCGGAGCGGTCTGTTTTGTTGTAATAAATATTATCTGTAAACATACGGAGTTGGTTCATTGGGACCCAGAAAGGCCGGCTTTGCATTTTATGGTCGTTTAGAATCTTTAAGACATCCCGCTGGCTGCTTGTTTTAATGGTTGGCAACCACCAGTTGGGATTCACATTGTAATCAACCTGCTGAAAACTGATATCTCCAACGCCCATCAATGCTTCTTTATAAAATGCAATGATCTCCTTTTTTCTTTTAATGAAAGATGGAAGCAATTCCATTTGTGCAACGCCCATGGCAGCAGCCACATTTACCAGCCGGTAGTTATACCCAATTTCATCATGAATATATTCAAATGAATCACTTTTTGCCTGGGTAGTGAGGTGCTTGGCTTTTTTAGCCAGCGCTTCATCATCTGTAACGATCATTCCACCGCCACCAGTTGTTATGATCTTATTACCATTATAGCTGAATGTGCCCAGCAAACCAAAACTTCCGGCATGCTTTCCTTTATAATAACTTCCCAATGCTTCGGTAGAATCTTCAATAACAATAAGATGGTGCTTTTTTGAAAGAGACATCAACCTGTCCATATCGCACATGTTACCCAATACATGCACCGGCATGATTGCCGGGATGCGCTTTCCGTCTTTTTTATAATGACAAACATTATCCCGTTGTTCTGTTTCATTATCCAGGAATTCTTCCAGCAGGTTGAGGTCCATCTGCCAGCTGTTTTCATCTGTATCTATAAAAATGGGATTGGCACCTGTGTATTTTATTGAATTGCAGGTAGCTATAAACGTTATGTTTGGAGTGATCACATAATCATGTTCATTGATACCAAGCATCACGAGGCAAATATGCAGTGCGGTGGTTCCGCTGCTGGTAGCTACTGCAAACTTTGTACCTGCAAATTCTGCAGTCATTTTTTCAAACTGATCTACATAAGAGCCAACACTGCTTACCCAACCTGTATCCAGGCAATCCTTCACATATTTCCATTCGTTGCCAGAGATGTTGGGGCCAGATAATAATAACATATAAAACGATTTGAAAATTTGAAAATTTGAAGATTTGAAGATTTGAAGATTTGAAGATTGATCAAATCCCCGGCACATTCAAATTTTTAGATATTCAAATTATATATTCCTGAATTTTTGCTGAAAAGAATCGGTTACAATTCCTGTTTTAAGTAACGCATAGATCTCTTTAACTCCCTGCGGCACTTTTTTAGTGATCGTGTACCCCAGCTGGTCCTTTATCTTATCAAAGTTAACGCGGTAATCACGCGGGTCTTCGGCGCTATCCACATAATTCACTTTTACATTGGGTACCACTTTGCATACTTCTTCAATGATCATTCCTTTGTTATAATTTTCCTCTGTACTACCAACATTGAAAACATTGGCTTTTACTTTATCTTCTGGGCTTTCCAATACAAGCACAACAGCCCTGGCAAGGTCTTCTACATGGCAATAAGGCCTCCAGAATTGTGCTCCCCATATTTCCTGTTCACCGTGAATGGCTGCATTCCTGGTAAATTCATTTACAGTAAGGTCGAATCGGATGCGCGGGGAAAAACCGTAAACTGTGCTAAAACGCAGTGATGTGCTGCATATACCGGCATCTTTCCTTTCTTCCAGCAGGTATTTTTCAAATTTTACTTTTAACTCTGCATACAATGATACCGGGTTTAACGGAGACGTTTCCGTTACAAATGAATCAGGGTCGGGCATTTTTCCATAATTACTGCAGGTGCTGGCAAAAACAAAACGTTTTACACCGGCTTTTTCTGCCGCTTCAAACAAAGCCACACTTGCATGCCAGTTAGTTTCATTTGCTTCATCGCTGTATTTTTTACAGGCAGGGTCGCCAACGATTGCTGCAAGATGTGCAATTGCGTCTACACCTTCCAGTGCTTTCTCCACTTCACTGCTGTTCCTTACATCTCCAAACATGAACTCAAAATCGGGGTTAAGCATTACTTCATACAAGGCATCACCGCCAAATTTTAAATTGTCGAATGCCCTTACCTGGTAACCTTTTCCCAATAATTGCCTTACCAAAACCGATCCTATATAACCTGCACCTCCTGTAACCAATACCTTCATATTCTTATTTATTTAACTGTTTTTTTAATTTTTTATAAGCGCCCATGATCTTTTTTTCCGATGAACGCGGGTAAGCAACCTGGTTATCGATCTGCAAAAAAACAAATTCATCAGATATCAACGGCTGCCTTTTATTTTGTTCATAACTGAATTGGTTAAACCAGCAATCATAATGATTGAGCAATTCAATACAATCCTGCTGCAAGTTAACGGGAATAATATTTATTTTATCAAGTACCAACTGATAAATCATTTCATTGGCCTTCCTGATATTCAGTGCGTGAAGGTATATTTTATTAGTCATGTACTTTTCATACGCCCTGCATGACAGGCGAAATAAAAAACTGATGGGTACCAGGAATTCTTCAAAATCCCTGTTTTCAACGATCTTATTTTTTTTCATCCACTAATTTAAAGATATTATCACCTACCTGCATAAATGCCCAGTGTTTGATGAAATTGGTGGCTTTTATGCGCCGGTTCATTTCTTCTACCGGCATATCAGGTGTTATCCTGCAAAGCCGGTTTAGTTCTTTTCTCAAATAAGGTTTTCTTGTCCAGGTTTCAGGTGATTCCGGCAATTGTTTTTCCTGGATGATAGTATCCAGCACTTCAAAACACTGGTTAAGAATTAATGAGTAACACCGCTGTGTAATGGAGAATACGGTATCGGTTTTATATACCGGGAACCTTTTTACAGAAATTATTTTACCGGTATCTACTTTTGCAAGCATGTGGTGGCAGGTAACCCCATATTCTGAAACGCCATCATACACAGCAAAATTGGTGCATCCAATTCCCGGATATTCCGGTGGACCCGGGTGAAAATTGATTGCTGCAATTGTTGCTTTTTTTAAAACAGCATCCGGTATGATCCATTGCGATAAATAAGAAATAATGATATCGCCTTCCCAATCTGATGCTTCTTTTGGAAACTGTTCGCCCCTTTTTCCATAAATGGTGAGGGTTCCGGGAAAATGTAAACTCACAAATTCCCCGGCATATTTAGAATACTGGTCATCTGCTTTTCCTATAAATAGAATTTTGGGCTTTTTGGGAGCAGGTACGGGCTGTATTTTAACTACTTCTTCTGTTTTTTTTGCCAGCCTTGATTCCATATCCCTGGATGGGTTTCCAACAACAACTGTGTTATCCGGTACATCTTTGATAACAACGGCACCGGCACCGATCATGCAATTCTTTCCAACATGCACCCCTTGCCTGATCACTGCATTGGCGCCAACAAAAGTTCCCTTACCAATGCTTACATTGCCACATAAAACAGTGCCGGGGCCTACATGAACGAAATCATCCACTTCGCATTCGTGTTCAATGATACAACCGGTATTGCAGATCACTGCATTGCCAATACGGGAAAGGGCATTAATTGAAACGTTTGAGCTGATCATGATGCCACGACCTGCCAATGTTGCCTTAGAATCTATGGCAGCTGAAGGATGTATGGCATTTACCGGTAAACAGCCCTGGGCAGCAAAATTCTCATATATTTTTTGCCTGATCGCATTATCGCCTATAGCAATAAAAAAATCATCATTTTTTAAAACATCAAAAGCCTCCTGGGAGGTTTCCTTGCCAAAGTATTTGAGATTATAGGGATTAACGGCTTTTTCCTGGTTGTCAAAATAACCAGAAACCTTAATCCCCAGGGCATCAAAAATACCATACACAACATAAGAGTGCCCGGAATAGCCAATTAAGATCATTTATTTTTCATTTATTTGCTTCCGCAAGGTACTTATTTATTTACGGGCAATGGTGGCCCAACCGCCTCCAATCCTGATAATTTCCAGTTTATTTTCCGGTATTCCGGCATTTTTGTGCAGGTCTTTTATCTGCTGCTCGGTATAATGAAACAACGGGCAGGTGTACCGGTACCTGCGTAATGCCATCCGCAATCCATTCTCGGGCCAGGAAGCCATAAAAGATTTGGTTGACAACTGACTCATCCTGCTTAACAAAGCCTGTGCTTGTTCTACATAGTCGAAAACGCCTAAAGCATACGAATAATCGAATTTTTTAGTGCCAAAATCATAAGTAAGCACATCTCCCAAAACAAATGTGCATTTATCAGACACGCCTTCTTCTTTCACTGTATTGTTGGCATAGTCTATCATTTGCTGAGCGAAATCAACTCCAAAAATATGGGCAGCGCCTGCATTTTTAATGAGTGAAACGCTGTTTACACCGGGACCTGAGCCAATATCCAGAACAGCTGCATTGGGAATTTCCTTACAAGCTTTTACAGCTACTGCCTGTCTTTCATATACTCCTTTCCTGAAAACACGGTCAAACGCAGATGGTTTTTTATAATAGTTCCCGAATAAATCACTCCTGGCATCCCAATAGTTTTGTACTGTTTCCGTTTTTTTTGACATATGTTGCTTTTTGTAAACAGGTAATAAATTGATGTTGGCTCAAAAGGGTTTTGATTTTACCCCGTATTGAGTTCCTGAATAAATTCCAGCGCAAATTTAGGGCAAGAACATTTAATCTGGAATAAGCGGCACCTGCCGGGAAATTAGATGTTACATCAAGGTGTGCAGTATCAAATTCATAGGGGTGCATATATATCATACTGTCTTTTTGTTTTTTTGAAAGATCCCTGAAAACTTTATTCACGAAGAACTTTGGCATCAGCCTGATATAACCTCCACCAGATACAGGCCATTTTTTCCCGGCATAATCAGCTACAGTTAAAGGTAATTCAACCAGTTGTTTCCCATTTGGCAATTCATATAACTGGTCTTTGTCGCTAAAGCCTTCAATACCATACCGGGGCATTTTTATTGGAAATATACTGCTGTCGTATTCAAGCCCGAGCTCTGCCAGCAATTCGAGCAACCACAGATTGGATTCATTAACGGAGAAGAATGGCGCCCTGTAACCGTACACTTTTTCGCCGGTGACTCCTGAAACAATATCTATACATTCCTGCAGGTCTTTTCTCGCATCATCTTTTGTTAAAGAAAACATGGCTTTATGGTTCTGCCCGTGAATGGCTATTTCATGACCGCGGGCGGCAATTTCTTTCACAAGGCCCGGGCGGTATTTTGCCAGCATTCCAAGGATAAAGAATGTGGCTTTGCTGTTTGTTTCATCCAGCATATCCAGCATGATGGATGTCTGCCTTTCAATAGCACCGTTCACCGGTTCTGTTACCTTGTTAAAGTGGTACATACCCAGCAACTGTCCAAAGTCTTCCCAGTCTATTGAAAGTGTACTGTAACTCATTTTGCAGTATTGATATTTTCAATCGCGTTCAAATATGCATCAATCACTATTTGCTTATCGAATTCCCTGATCACTTTTTGCCTGGCTTTTATACCCATGCCCGCACGTAATGCCGGAGACAGGGCGGCCATCATTTTCATTTTTGATGCAAGGTCGGATACATCCTTCACTTTACATAAAAATCCCGTTACGCCATCCTCAATAATTTCTTTACATCCGGTAGTATTGCAGGTGATGCAGGGCCTTTCCATTGCAGCAGCTTCCAGTAACACATTGCTCGTTCCTTCGCGGTAAGACGGCAGTACAATGCAATCGGCCCCGGCAATATGCGGACGAACATCTTTTGCATCTCCGGAGTACACTATGATATTTTCGTCTACCCATTTACGTAACTCCTTTTCCGTTACGGTATTGTCTTTCAGGTTTTGCAGCCATACCGGGCCCAGCACCCTGAACTCAGCACCGGGCAATTCCTTTTTCAGCAGGCGGGATGCTTCCACATATTCAAGGATACCTTTATCTTTAACCAGCCTGCTGATAAACAGGAAAATAAATTTACCATCAGGGTTTCTTGCCGGCATGGGGCTGTAATACGTGTAGTCGATACCTGATCCCGGTATCCTTTCTGCTTTGCCTGCTGTAACAAAACCTTTCTCAACAAAAATATTCATGTCATCATAATTCTGGAAAAATATCTTCGTTGTTTTCCTGAGTACAAATTTATACAATGTCCTTGCTGCCCGGTAGGCAATATTTTTCCTGGCAAACAAAGGGCCAATACCTGTTATATTTGTTATGGTTGGAATATGCTGTAACCTGGTTACCACATTGCCCCAGATGGCTGGGCGGATGGTGAATGTAAGACAAACCGAAGCCCTGGTTTCTTTTAATGCTTTTGAAAGGTTATGCATGTAAATGAAAATATCGAGCGGATTTTGAGTACTGCCTTTTACATCAATTACATTGAATCCATTTTTCCTGGCCTGTTCCATATCTGCATTATTACCCGTTGTGAGAATGGTTACCTTGTAGCCATTCTCCATAAGCGACCGGGTTAATTTTTCCCTGATCGTATTGGTTGCAATGATATTATTTTCTATGATGGCAATATTTACAGGCATCTCTTTATTTGAGGTAGATTTTTTTGTACCATACTTCCAGGGAAAACAGCATCCACAAAATCTTGGCTCTTTTTTCAGCTGGCATTTTTATTGTATTGTTCAAAACTTTTAAAACAAACTGCTGGTCCAGTAATTCTTTGTTCAATGCACCGGTTGCGCCAACATAATCATGTATCAGGTCTTTCAGTTCATGGTTAACCCAGTTTTTAAGGGGAATTTCAAATCCCCTTTTGGGCTGGTTTACCAATGCGGGCGGCAGGTATTTTTTTGCGAGTGTGCGTAACAGGTATTTGGTATTGCTCCCTTTAATTTTTAAACTGTCATGCATACCGGGAGCATATTCCAGTAATTCCCTGCATAAAAAAGGGCTCCTGCCTTCCAGGGAATTTGCCATGGTGGCAATATCCATTTTCACCAGCAGGTCGCTGAAAAGGTTTGTATCAAAATCCATATTCATGATCTTTTGCAA
>Ga0075152_10003017_pt1 | contig 11901 bp, 7 predicted proteins | sample JI61114C2DNA_FD_70964 | JGI IMG/M metagenome (GOLD analysis project Ga0075152, IMG submission 70964) | Wastewater effluent complex algal communities from Wisconsin, to seasonally profile nutrient transformation and Carbon sequestration -... | ecosystem: Engineered > WWTP > Effluent > Algae...
CGTCGGCCGGCAGCTCGACCGGCACGAAGGTGACGGCGCTGGCGCCCTCGGCCTCGACGCCGTAGAGCGCGGCCAGCTCGCTGTTCACGAAGGTGTTGCGGGTGCTGAAGATGCTGCGGATGTCGCCGTCGCGGCGGTGGATGAGGTCGTCGACGAGCAGCTGCACCTCGGTGCGCATCGAGGCGATCATCGTCGGCGAGAACAGGGGGTAGCGGACCGGGTCGCGGTCGATGCCGTCGAGGCGGCCGAGGTCGAGGAACTGGGCGAAGAACTCCTGGATGGCCGTGCGCGCGCGGGGGTCGTCGAGCAGGCGCTCGGCCTCGGCGAGCAGGCCGTCCTCGGTCAGGAGGTCGCCGCGGTCGGCGGCGTCGAGCAGCAGGTCGTCGGGGCCGGTGTTCCAGATCAGGAACGAGAGCCGGCTCGCCATCTCGTGGCCGGTGTAGCGGCGGCGGTCGGGGTCGGCGGGGTCGGGCTCGCCGAGCTCGACGCGGTACAGGAAGTGCGGCGACTGGATCATGCCGGAGATCGCGAAGCGCAGGCCCTGCCAGGCGTCGCCGTTGGCGAGCTCGCCGGCGATGCCGAGCCAGCGCGCCTGCTCGTCGGGGCTGAGCGGGCGGCGATAGGCGCGGCGCCCGAACGTGGCGATGAAGCCGCTGACGCAGGCGTCGGCCGGTGCGGCGGGCAGGCAGCCGACCAGCGCCTCGCGGCGCGCAGCGTCGTCGAAGACCGCGCGCGTCAACAGCTCGGCGGCCTCCTCGTACTGCTGCACGCCGAGCTCGGAGACCGTCGTGCTGGCGGCGCCGATGTTGAAGAAGAGATAGGGGTTGGTGTCGGGCTCGAGCGGCGGCGCCGGCAACGGAGCGCCGAGCAGCTGCTCGATGTTGTTGCGATACTGCCGCTCGGTGAGCCGCGGGAACACCTGCGGCCCGGGCTCGAACTCGGCCGGCGGCGGACCGCCGCTGTCGTCGGAGCTCGAGCCGCCGGAGCCGCCGGAGTCGTCGGTGCCGGGGCCCGACGCGGTGGCGGAGCTGGTCGCCATGGTGGCGCCGGAGTCGTCCTCGCGGGCCGCCCCGCCGGAATAACAGCCGGCGAGCGCGAGCAGCAGCGCGAGGGCCGGGGACGTGGCGCGCCAGCGTCGCGGGTTAGGTGGACCGCTTGGGTTTCGCACGAGACCACGTATCGCACAGGTCGGCGGCGGCGTGCAGGGGGGGCCCTGGCGATCGCGGGTGTGCAGGTGTTTGCGCGTCGTGCGCGGGGCGGGGCCGGGGTTATTCTCGCTGCGCCCTTCGATCGGTCAAGGTGCCGGGCGAGCGGCGCGGGTCTTGAGGTCGGCGATCTCCTCGACGCTGACGTGGCAGATCAGGGCGTCGCCGGGGCCGAGGAGCTCGCTGCGTGAGAACTTGTGGGTGGCCGCCTTGCCGGCGCGGCGCAGGCCGACGACGGCGACCCCGAGGGCCTGCTCGGCGTCGAGGATCGACCGGCCGCGCAGGCCGCTGGTGGCGGGCAGGTCGACCTGGACGCTGGCCATGACGGCGTCGCCGAGGCGGTAGGCGCCGAGCACCTGGTCGTCGAGGGCGGCGGCGGCGAACAGCGGGGCGGCCAGCGCGGAGGTCGAGAAGGTCGAGTCGACCGCGAAGGCCTTGCCGAGCTTCTGGGCCATGCTCTGGTCGAAGAAGCGCATCACCAGGCGGATGTTGGGGTTGATCGCGCGGACGTCGATCGCGACCTCGAGGTTGACGAGGTCGTTGTCGGTGCAGGCGATCACGCAGCGGGCGTGCTCGATGCAGAGGTCGCGCAGCAGGCTCTCGCGGCGGGCGTCGCCGATCACCAGGGGGACGCCGCGGGCGCGGGCCTCCTCGATGAATTGGCCGCTGTCCTGGGCCTCGACGACGATGACCTGGCGGCCGCGGTCGAGCAGCTCGCCGAGCACGCGAAAGCCGACGTGGCCGAGGCCGATCAGGACGATGTGGTCGCGGTATGTCTGAGCCATGATGCGCACCCAGGCCTGGCGGTGGTTGTTGAAGTCGAGCAGCGAGGTGCCGACCTTGAGCAGGCCCTCGGCGAGCATGAAGACGCCGGCGATCGGGATCACGAAGAACATGCAGCGCAGCAGCCAGTCGTCCGGGAAGGCGATCAGGTGCTCGAAGAACAGCTGGGTGTAGACGTGATAGCAGGCGGCGGCGAGGTCGAGGTGGCCGACATCGGCCGGGTCGCCGCGCCACTGCAAGGCCAGGCCGCCGAGGACCAGCAGGGCGGCGAGCGCCAGCAGCCGCCCGCCGAGCAGCCGCGCCGCGTAGGCGGCGAAGCGCAGGCGGGCCCGCAGCGGCGTCCGGATCCGGCGGAGCTTGGTGGCCATCGCCCGTGCACGCTACCGTGGGGGCGCCGGCCTCGCCAGCGTCGATTGGCAGGAACACCCGGCTCAGGCGGCGGGCTTGCGGCAGATCTCGCAGAAGGGGGCGCCGTCGCGGGCGGCCTCGCGGAGGGCCCGGGCCTGGGCGGCGGCGTCGCTGTTCGGCGGGAGCGTCGACGCGGGCGGCGGAGCGGGGGGACGGGGCGGGGCGGCGGGCGGCGGTGGGCGACAGACCTCGCAGAAGGGGCTGCCGTCGCGGGCGGCGGCGCGGAGCGTCGCGGCCTGGGAGGCGGCGTCCCAGTCGCGCGGCATCACGGGCGGGGGCGCGGGGGCGTGCGGGGGCGGCTCGTCGACCGGGGCGGGCGCGGCCATGCGGGGCTCCGCCGCGGGCAGCACGAGCCTGGGCGGCTGCCAGAGCGGGGCCTGCTCGACGAAGGTGTCGCGTCGCTCATGCCAGACGACGGCCTTGAGCGCGCCCGCGTGCAGGCGGTGGGCGACGCTCCGCAGCAGGGCGGCGTCGTCGAGGCGCGGGGTCATCGCGTTGTCGCGGGTCAGCAGCGCGCGCAGCGTGCGTAGGTCGCCGGCGGTGATGTGTTCGCGCAGGAACAGGAGCGCGCCGCTGACGTCGCGGAACCGCAGCGCCTCGCCGTGGACGACGTGCCTGGCGCCCAGCTCGATCCAGTGATCGCCGCGGTGCCCGATCCGGACGCTCATTCGGGGCAGGATACACGATCGCCGCAGGCTGCGTCGGGCCGATGCGCTCGCGGGCGGTCTCGGTGATCGGGCCGCGGTTGTCACCTTCGATCGCGCCGTGATAATCGTGGGTGATGCTCGCCGGCCATGAGACCGAGCCGTTGCTTGCGTGGATCCGCGGTGCGCTCGCGGAGCCGGACGAGCACGGAGCCCCGCGCTTGTACGCGATCCTCGACGGCGCGCGCGACGAGCAGATCGTGCCGAAGATCCGGGCCTCGGGCGTGGAGGCGCGCTGCCTGTTCGACGGCGAGCTCGCGCCGGCGCTGGCCGCCGCGGCGCCGTATCTGGTCGCGCTCGATCCTTCCGCGTCCTTCACCCGGGCCCTGCTCGCGCAGGGGTGGGGCGACGCCTGGGGGGTGCTCGTGGTCTCGGGCGCGTCCCTCGACGTTCTGCGTCGCCACTTTCGCCAGTTCCTCCGCGTCCGCGACGAGGACGGGCGGGAGCTGATGTTTCGCTACTACGATCCGCGGGTGCTGCGGATGTATCTGCCGACTTGCACGACCGAGGAGCTCGAGCTGGTGTTCGGGCCGGTGGCGGCGTTCCTGCTCGAGGACAGCGGCGGCGGGGCGCAGATGCGGCGCGCGGGCGGCCGCCTCGAGGTGCTGCCCCGGACCGGAGCCTGAGCGTGGCGACGGCCCGCGCGCCTCAGATGACGATGTCGATGGGGTGGAGCTGGAGCAGGTCCGTCGGCAGCGGCGGCACCAGGCCCGGCGCGCCCGGATCGCGGTTGTATTCCGGGTCGTACCAGAGGGTGCGGGGCGCCTGGGTGGTCGCGTTCACGGGGTCGTAGGTCAGGGCGCTCCAGCCCCACAGGCGCACCAGGCAGAAGCCGCAGAACATGTTGTTGCCCGAGCAGCCGCTCGAGGGGGTCACGTGCATGATGCACGCCCCGGCGGACGGGTCTTGCTTGGTGTGGTAGAAGTTGGGGTCGTTCGGCGCCTGGGTGTGGTAGGTGTGGTTCAGGAACAGCGCGTGGCCGATCTCGTGCTCGAAGGTCTGCCATTTGAGGTGCGTGTCCAGGCAGGCCGCGAGGGCCCGGTCGCCGGCCGCGTTGGCGTAGAAGGCCTTGCCCTTCGGTAGGTTCAGGTTCGAGAGGTCGGTGCCCTGGATGGCGACGATGCCGCCGCGGGCCGCGAATTCCGCCGTCAGGGCGACGTCGATCGTCGCGTTGAAGACGATGAAGCCCCAGCCGAGCCTGGCGATGCTGCTTTCGTAGTACATCTTGCTCTTCTCCTGGAAGAGCGCCTGATTGGCGGCTTCCAGGGCGAGCCGGATGTTGGTCATGCGGTTGCGGTGCCGCGCCTTCGTGGTCCGGCCCCGCAGCGCGATCGAGAGCGCCGCATGGTGCAGGCGGTGAGGGGCGCGGCTGTGCTGGTAGGAGCAGAAGTTGCCCTCGCCGATGCCCTGGATGTGGGCGATCATGAGCCGGGCGAGCGCGTCCCTGAGCTGTTGGGTCATCGTCGGCGTGACGCTGTCGGAGCGGTGGCCGATCGTCCGCTCTGCGAATTCCAGGCGGAGCTCCTCGGCCGGTTTGTTCGTGGGCTGAAAGCGGACGACGACGACGCCGTCGCCCTCGTCGCTGGTGACGGGCGCGCACTGCAGGGGCCAGGGCTTCATCAGCGGGGTAATGCCGTTGTTGCCGTCGTAGAGCTCCCAGGAGCTCTGCACCAGGTTTCCCGAGGTATCGAGGTAGTTCGGGACGTTGTTGGCCCAGTGGTATAGCGCGTCGTCGCCCGGTCCGTGCAGGACCCGCATCCGGGCCGACCACGTCTCGTAGGATTTGAAGTAGAGCAGGACATCGTGCCTGGTGTGGTCGATCGCCTCGCGGATGTGATCCGGGAGGGCATTGCCGGTGCACACTGCCTGGAGCTGGTTGAACCAGTTTCCGAGCGCCTCGGAGTGGTTCGGCGGGATCTTCAGGTTGATGTAGTAGTTCTTGAACCTGGTGCGCACGGCGGCGAGGTCGAGCAGGGCGCCGGTCACCGAGACCGTCTTCATGCGCCAGTGCTTGAGGATCTCGAGCTCGCGCCAGCTCTGGAAGGTCCCGGAGGCGGTATGGACGGCGGGGGCGACGTTCACGGGCGTCACCTGGGTCTCGAGCTCGGCGTCCGAGGTGTAGGCCATATAGACGTGCAGCTCGTAGCCGTCCCCGCTCATGCGCGAGGGCTGGAACAGCACGCCGGTCTTACCGGCGAGCGCGCCGCTGGGCCAGGACTCGCTGAAGGCGCACCAGCGCCGATTCGTAGCGAAGGGCGAGCCCTGGGCGTTGCAGGGCGAGACCTTGAAGGGGAAGACGGCGTCGCTGCCGTTGTGCTGCGGGAGCTCCCCGACCGGCGCGACGCCGGCTTGCACCGGGAAGCAGGTCTTCGCGTTGGGGCCGCGCTTTCCGCCGCGGTCGACGTGGCAGTTGCGCCCGGCCGGCGAATCCGCGGTGGCCGCGGCCTTGTAGTCGCGGGTCGCGTCGAGCCACGCCTTTGTGTTGACGTCGCCGCCGGGCCAGGGCCGGTCGCCCTTGTCGAGCCACTCCCAGAGGAAGCGCAGCTTGCCGACGGCCGTGGGGGCGTGGACCGGGTTGCGGCTGGCGTCGAGCACCTTGACCTTCGCGAAGATCGGGATGTTCGGTCCGTCGCCCCAGAGGGCCCGGAAGCGCTCGAAGTAGGCGTGGTTGGTGAGCTCCGATGTGTCCTTGTAGAAGGCGTGGCTGCGCAGGTAGACCTTCTTGAGCTGCCCGGGCTGCGGCAGCGCGCCGTTGAGGTTGTCGGCGTCGGTGGCGTCCGTCAGCGAGCGGAAGACCGCGAGGTCGCGCGCCTTGTTCGTCTGCGGGAGGACGCGCTCGACCAGGTCGTCGGGGCAGAACTGGAGCTCGATGCCGCCGATCAGCACGTCGAAGTAGGTGTATACCAGCGACTCGGTGGCGGTGGCGCCGGATCTGGGGATCACGGCGAGCGTGAGCAGATACGGGGAGCCCGCGATGGTGATCGAGTCGAGGGGGAAGTGGTCCGTCCCTTTGTAGTCGAGCTCGACGCTGGCGAGGCCGGGGTTGTTCTCGAGGTCGAAGCCCTGGTCGTCGAGGGCCAGGTTGCCCTTGAAGCGGGTCACGCCGCGCTCCGGGCATTTCGTCCAGGTGAAGGTCTTCTGCCAGATCCGCACGAGCCGCGTCCCGCTGCGGAAGTGGAGCGAGAGGACCGAGGCCTGGATGTGCTCCGGGTGCTGGTGCCTCCAGATGATGTTCGCCTCGTCATAGTCCGGGGCGAAGCAGAAGCGCCTGATATCGTCGCTGGCGAGGTCGTTGTGCTCGCCGTCGCTCTTCTTGAAGACCAGGGTCGAGGTCGGGCCATCCTCGACCTGGAGCTTGACCTCGAGCGCGGCGCAGGTCCTGGGCTCCTCCTTGATCTCCTCAATACGGGAGCAGGCGATGATGCCGGACTGGGGCTTGTCGAGGCGCAGCGTGGGGTTGGCCGTGGACAGCGAGCCCGTCTGGAAGTCCTGGTAGGTGATGGGCAGCGGATAGCTTGCGGGCATAAGTTCCTCGAGGCCGCGCGGGCGGTGGATCAGGCCTCCCGCGCGAGGGCGGCCGCGTAGAGGGCGTCCATTCGCTCGTGCGGGTCCAGCTCCGTTCGGGCCAGGATCGGCGCGGCCCAGTCGATCGCCGGATCTTCGTCGAAGCGCTCGCCGAAGGTGAACATGACGTTCAGAAACCGCAGGATGTCGCTCTCGAACTCGACGCGGTGGTGCGCGCAGCGAGCCAGCGCGTGGTCGATGGCCGCGAGCAGCTCCTCGTCGGACATCGGCGCGGAGCGCCGAGGAAACTGCGCCCGGAGATGGTCGCGGGCGCGCCCCCGGAACCGCTCCAGGCCGGGGCCGGCCAGCACCGCGATCTGAGCGCGTCGAATCGTCAGCATACTCTCGGGGCCTCGCTATTCAGGTCATCGACACAGACGTTCCGGGTGGCTGTGGCTGGGGCCCGGCGCGAGGGCACCGGGCGGGGTCGTCAGCGCGTCAGCCGGGCATGATCGCGCAGAAGCCGCCGATGCACTTGCCCTCGCCCTCGCAGCAGGCGGAGTCGAGCTCGCAGGAGTCGCCGAGGTGCGAGCAGGTGTCGGGCGTGTCGTTGCAGGTCGGGGGCTGGCCCTCCTCGGGGGCGTAGCAGAAGCCGCCGCAGCAGTCGAAGCCGGCGTTGCAGCCCTCGCCGATCTCTTTGCACGGGGCGAGGGCCCACTCGCCGCGCATGTTGGAGTTGTTGAGCTCCTGGCCGGGCAGCCAGAAGCCGGGGTGGCTGGGGTCCTTGCCGGCCTCGATGTTGCTGTCGATGGCGGTGACCCACAGCTGCTTGCGGCGGCTGTTGGGGTTCACGTCGGTGAGGGTGTTGCCGTACTTGCGCTCGGAGCCGATGATGAGCCAGTAGTAGCCGCCGACGGAGACGGGCAGGAAGGTCGGCTCGTAAGTGGTCTTGTCCTGGCCGGGCTCGATGATGCCGAGGCCGTTGGCCTGGTCGAGGCGGGTCTGGATCGAGCCGTCGAGGTTGGTGATCCAGACCTCGGTGTTGGCGGCGCGGGTGCGGGCCTGGTTGAGGCGGTTGAAGGCGATCCACTGCGAGTCGGGCGCGAAGGTCGGGAAGGTCGTCGTCGACAGCGGCGCCGGCATCTTGTCGACGATCTGCTTGACGTTCGAGAAGGTGTTGGTCATCAGGTCGATCTCGGCCAGCCACAGCTCGCTGTTGTTGAAGTCGAGCCAGTTGCCGTCGGTCTTGCGGGCGAAGGCCACCTTGGTGCCGTCGCCGGACCAGACCGGGTGCACCGGCTTGCCGCCGGGCGCGGTGAGGTTCGCGAGCACGGTCTTGCTGTCGTAGGTGCTGAGCTTGAGCGCGCCGGTCTCGTCGGACTGACCCCACAGCACGTGCGAGCCGTTGGGCGAGATGGCCTGGAAGCCGGAGGCCACGTCGGGGAAGTAGAGGACCTGGCCGGTGGCGGCGTCGATCGTGTTCCACGGGCTGTAGCCGCCGTGGAACGCGGCGGCGATGCGCGAGCCGTCCTTCGAGACGCTGTGGCAGGCGACGCAGGCGACGCCGGGCGGCTTCTGGATGAACTGCTCGGGCTTGTCGGCGCCGATGTTGAGGCGCACGACGTTGCCGTTGTTGACCTCCCAGTAGTAGACGGTGCCGGTGAGGTTGGCGGGGGCGATGGTCCAGGTCTGGGTCTTGGCGAGGTAGGCCTTGACGCCGTCGAAGCGCTGGATGTCGAGCTTGACGGGGCCCTCGGTCGAGGCGGTGAGCTTGAGCCAGATGTCGGCGGGCAGCTTGGGGAAGGTGAAGCGCGAGGGCGGCGGGACCTTGGTGTAGGCCTTGAACTCGAAGTAGTCGTTGTAGACGTGGATGTAATAGAGGTCGTTGGCGCCGCCGCCGTTCCACTGGATCACCGGGCCGGTGAGGCCGCGGGGGAACACGGTGTTGTCGTAGGGGTAGAGCAGGACCATCGCCGGGTCGGGCTCGCCGGCCTGGCCGAAGCCGTCCTTGACGCCGGGGTCGACGGGCTCGGGCTCGCTGGTGAATTGCAGCTTGACGGTCGCGGAGGTGCTGACGACCGCGAGCGGGCCGGCGGGGTCGAAGCTGACGGTGCCCTTGCCGCCGGCGAGGCCGTTGACGCTGAAGGAGCCGGACTGGCCGCCGAGGCTGGCGAGGTCGAGGCGGTCCCAGCCCCAGGTGCCGTCGATCGGGACCTCGAGGCCGCCCTGGGTGATGCCGATCGCGGTGTACTGGGTCGGCGCGGGCAGCTGGCCGTCGATGACGGTGACGATCGCGTCGAGCGGGTCGATCTGGACCTCGACGATCGGGTCGTCGCCGATCGTCGTGCCCTCGCTGCTCATCGTCGTCGAGGTCGTGTCGGGGTCGACGGTGGTCGTCGCGTCGGTGGCCGAGGTGTCGCTGCCGGTCGCCGGGGTGCCGCCGCTCGGGTCGGTGACGCTGGCCTGGCTGGTGGTCGGCAGCGGGTCGGTCTCGGCGCCGCCGCTGCCGCTGCCGCCGGTGGAGAGGCCGCCGCTGGCCTCGCTGGCCGACGCCGACGCCGTCTCGCGTGAGCCGTCGTCGCTGCAAGCGGCGACGAACAGACAGGAGCCACCAAGGATCAATGCTGCGTTCAATCTCATGACCGACCTCGTTCGCTGCAGTAGACCCGAGTGCTGCGGCGATCACCAGCGGGGATCGTCCTACGCGGACGCGCGTCGCCGCGGGGCGAGGTCGCGCGTGCATGTCCTTAGGGACATGTTCACGGGGCTAGTCGGCAGCGCGCGGGACGGCGGCGTCGAGGCGGCCGATCAGGCGGGCGAGCGGCTCGCGCAGGCACTCGAAGCAGTCCTGGGCGTTGAAGAAGCCGCAGCCGCGGCGGCGCGTGGCCGACAGTCGGCGCAGCGCCGGCAATACGCGCGGATCCGCGGCGGCGTCCATCTTCTCGAGCACGCCGCGCTTGGCGTGGCAGCTGCTGGCCTTCTCGAGCGCGGCGAGGTGTCGCAGGTGCGCGGGCACCTCGTCGGCCGGTTGATGGGCGAGCACGCGCTCGGCGGCGCGCTTGCGGGCCTTCGCGTCGCCGCCGAGCAGCGCGGTCAGGGCCTCGGCCAGCGCGGCGGGCAGCGGCGGCTCGTCGGCGGCGGGCGGGGCCGGTGCGGCGATGAGCGCGGGTGCGGCGACGAGCGCGGGTGCGGGTGCGGCGATGACAGCGGGTGCGGGTGCGGCGATGACAGCGGGGGCGGGTGCGGCGATGACTGCGGGTGGCGAAGTGGGTGCGGGCGGCGGCGTGACGCGGGGCGGCGATGGGGCGGCGGGGGGGACGGTGCGCTGGGGGACTGGCTCGACGCCGCAGCGGGCGATGAGGGCGACGAGCACGAGCAAAGCGACGCCGCTGCCGACCGCGACCACGCGGCCGCGTGGGGTCGCCAGCTGGCGCCGCAGGGCCGCGAGGGACCAGGGCGGCGGCGCGGGGACGAGGGCGGCCGGGAGGCCGCGGCCGATGGGGGGCTGGGCGCCGGCGGCGGAGGGGGCCGCCGACTGGGCGAGGTGGCGCAGGGCGTCGCGCACGGGCGCGGCGGCGGCGGGGCGCTTGTTGGGTGAGCTGCTGAGCAGCTGGGCGACGAGCGCGCTGAGGGCCTCGGGCACCCGGCTGCCGAGCTCCTGTTGCAGGGTGGGTGGGGTGGAGCGCAGCTGGCAAGCGACGAGCTCGTTGACGCTCTCGCCCTGCCACAGGCGCCGGCCGATGCAGCACTCCCAGAGGATGACGCCGAGCGAATAGAGGTCGCCGCGGGCGTCGACGGGCTGGCCGACGGCCTGCTCCGGGGCCATGTAGCCGGGGGTCCCGAGGATCGCGCCGACGCGGGTGAGCGCGACCCCGCGGGCGGGCGCGGATGTCTCTTCGGACAGGCGAGCGATGCCGAAGTCGACGACCTTGGCGTGGAAGCGGCCCTCGTCGCGCGGCTCGAGCAGGATGTTGTCGGGCTTGAGGTCGCGGTGGACCACGCCGGCCGCGTGGGCCGCGGCGAGGGCGTCGGCGATCTGGGCCCCGAGCTCGACGGCGAGGCCCCAGGGCAGTCGGCCGTGGGCGTCGAGGTGACGGGCCAGGGTGACGCCGCGGACCAGCTGGATCACGAGGTAGGCGCCGCCATCGGGGAAGTGGCCGAAGTCGAGGGCGCTGGCGACGTGCGGGTGGTCGAGCTGGGCGGTGGCCAGGGCCTCGCGGGCGAAGCGGGCCTCGATCTGCGGGTTGCTGGCGAACTCGGCGAGGATCGTCTTGATCGCGACCTGCTTGCGCAGCTTCAGGTGCTCGGCGACGTAGACCGTGCCCATTCCGCCCTCGCCGAGCCGCTCGATGATGCGGTAGCGGTCGTCGACGACGCGGCCGATGAAGGGGTCCGGGTCGGAGCCAGCGGCGGCGGCGGTCGATGATGGGACGGCGGGCGCGAGCCCGGGGGCGGTCGATGATGGGACGGCGGGCGCGAGCCCGGGGGCGGTCGACGATGTGACGGCGGGCGCGAGCCCGGGGGCGGTCGACGATGTGACGGTGGGCGCGAGCCCGGGGGCGGCGGAGGCCGGTGGCGGGAGCCCGGGCTGCTCGGGGACCGTGTCACCCCACGGAACCTCGGTTCGAACGGGCATGGCGGCGCAGTATACCCGGGCGGCGGCGGGCTGGAGCGCCCGCCTGCCCGCGGCCCGGGGGGCGCAGGCAGGCAGGCGGCTTCGCCCGTGGGCTCGGCGGCGGGGCTCGGCGGGGGCTCACAGCGGGCAGGGGACGGGCAGGAGGGGGCTCATCTCCGGGAAGTTCGCGTTCTCGATCATCAGCTGCTGGATGGGCGCCTGCACGATCCAGGTCTTGCCGCGCGGGGCGAGGGGCAGGCCGACGAGGTCGGTGATCTGGGCGGCGCCGCCGTCGGCGTAGTGCAGCAGCAGGCCGCCCTGGCCCGCGCCGCCGCCGAGGGAGTTGGCGGTCTGGCACAGCGAGGGCAAGATCGGCTGGGCGAGCAGCAGCACGGCCTGCGCGGGGTTCACCGCGTCCAGGAGCACGTCGATGACATCGACCGGCGTGGGCGGGCCCTGATAGCAGGGCTCGTAGCAGTCGTAACCGTAGCAGTCGTAATCGCAGTAGTTGACCGCGTTGAATTGCGCCGGATCGAAGTAGAGGGTCCGACTGTAGCCATAGTAGTCGCTGTTGCGGTAATTCGCGACGCTGAGGCGGAAGCGCTTGGGGTTGACCTGATCGACCGGCGCGATCGCCTCGGTGAAGGAGAGGCGGAGGATCTGCGGGTCGAGGAACTCGATG
>Ga0075152_10003021_pt1 | contig 11892 bp, 8 predicted proteins | sample JI61114C2DNA_FD_70964 | JGI IMG/M metagenome (GOLD analysis project Ga0075152, IMG submission 70964) | Wastewater effluent complex algal communities from Wisconsin, to seasonally profile nutrient transformation and Carbon sequestration -... | ecosystem: Engineered > WWTP > Effluent > Algae...
TGAACGAGTGGCCGGGGACCACCCGGTCGTCGTGGTCGGCGGTGGTGATCAGCGTCGCCGGATACTTCGCGCCGGCCTTGAGGTTGTGCAGCGGCGAGTAGGCGCGCAGCGCCTTGAACTGCGCCGGGTCCTCCGACGACCCGTAGTCGGGCACCCAGGCCCAGCCGATCGTGAACTTGTGGAAGCGCAGCATGTCCATCACGCCGACCCCCGGCAGCGCCGCCGCGAACAGCTCGGGTCGCTGGGTGATCGCCGCGCCGACCAGCAGGCCGCCGTTGCTGCGCCCGCCGATCGCCAGCTTGCTCGGGCTCGTCACCTTGTCGGCGATCAGGTGCTCCGCCGCCGCGATGAAGTCGTCGAACACGTTCTGCTTGACCAGCTTGGTCCCGGCCTCGTGCCACGCCTCGCCGTACTCGCCGCCGCCGCGCAGGTTCACGACCACGTGCACCCCGCCCATCTCCATCCACGTCAGGTCCGCGACCGAGAACGACGGCGTCAGCGCGACGTTGAAGCCGCCGTAGCCGTACAGGTACGTCGGGTTCTGGCCGTCCTTCACCAGGCCCTTCTTGTGCGTCACGAACATCGGCACCTTCGTGCCGTCCTTGCTGGTGATGAACACCTGCGAGGTCTCGTACTGCGCCGGATCGAAGTCCACCTTGGGCTGACGAAACACCTCGCTCTCGCCGGTGGCGACGTCGTGGCGATAGATCGTGCTCGGCGTCGTGTAGCTGGTGAACGCGTAGAACAGGTCCTTGGCGCCCTTCTTGCCGCCGAAGCCGCCGGCCGTGCCGAGGCCCGGCAGCGCCAGCTCGCGGACCCGCTTGCCGTCCCGGGCGAAGACCACGATCTGGGTGTGCGCGTCCTTCAGATAGTTGAGGAAGAAGCGCCCGCCGACCATGCTCGCCCCGCGCAGCGTCTCCGCGGCCTCGGGCACGATCGTCGTCCAGCTCGCAGGGTCCGCCGCGTTCGCCTTGCGGGTGTCGACCGCGATCAGCCGCCCGCGCGGCGCGCCCGTGGTCGTCGTCATCCAGAACACCGGCCCCTCGTTGTCGACGAAGCCGTACTGCCCGTCGAAGCTCGGCAGCAGCTCGATCACCTTGCCCTTGCCGACCCCGCCCTTGAGGTCCTGCATGAACAGCGCGTTCTTGTCGGCCGAGCCCTCCCACACGCTGATCACCAGATAACGCCCGTCGTCGGTGACGTCGGCGTTGTAGCCCCACTTCGGCTTGTCCTTGCGCTCGAAGATCAGGGTGTCTTGCGCCTGCGGCTCGCCGAGGCGGTGATAGTAGAGCTTCTGGTTCTCGTTCTTGGCCTGCAGCGCCGTCTTCTCGCCGGGCTCGTCGTAGCGACTGTAAAAGAAGCCCTTGCCGTCCTTCGTCCACGCCGCCCCCGAGAACTTCACCCACTTGATCAGGTCCGGCAGGTCCTTCCCGGTCGTCACGTCGCGGACCCGCCACTCCTGCCAGTCCGAGCCCGCCGACGACAGCCCGTAGGCCATCCGCTTGCCGTCCGCGCTGTAGGCCGTGCCGGACAGCGCCACCGTGCCGTCGGCCGAGAGCGTGTTCGGATCCAGCAGCACCCGCGGCTCGCCGGTCAGCGACTCCGCCACGTACAGCACGCTCTGGTTCTGCAGCCCGTCGTTCTTGCTGAAGAACACGCGCCCGCCCTCGCGCACCGGCAGCCCGTAGCGCTCGAAGTTCCACAGCTTCGTCAGCCGCGCCCGGATCGCCGCGCGCTCCTTGATCTCGTCGAGGTAGCCGAAGGTCAGCTGGTTCTGCGCCTCGATCCACGCCCGCGAGTCCGCGCTGTCCGGCTCCTCCAACCAGCGATACGGGTCCGCCACGCGGGTCCCGTGATAGTCGTCGGACACCGCCTCCTGCTTGCTCGGCGGGTACACGAACGCGCCGCGCTTCGACGCCGCGCCCGTGTCCGTCGGCGTGACGGCCTCGCCCGGCTTCTGGTCCGCGGGCGGCGTCGTGGCCGCGGGACGGCAGGCGAGGAGCAGACACAGCGCGCTCAGGGTCAGGGTCGTTCGGGAGGCGGTTCGATGGTGCAGCATGGGCTCGGTGCTCGGTTGTAGCGGGTCCGGGCTTCGACCCTCAAGGCCCCCGCGCTGCTTCGCCGACCCCGACGCGTCGGCTCACGGCCGCGTCAGCAGCCCCTCGAGGTCGAGCGGCCCCGGCGTCGCCATCGCCGTGAGATCGAAGCCGGCCAGCAGCTCCCGCGCCCGGATCGCCCGCACCTGCGGGCCCACCAGACCCACCGAACGGGCCAGCGCGGCCACCAGCGGCTCCGGGGCGGCCCCCGCCTCGCGCAGCGCGCTGAGGTCCGGCGCCCCGTCGCGCTTGCTCAGCTTCGCCCCGTCGGCCCCGAGGATCAGCGGCACGTGCGCGTACACCGGCGTCGGCAGACCCAGAGCCCGCTGCAGGAGGATCTGCCGCGGCGTCGAGTCCAGCAGGTCCGCCCCGCGCAGCACCTCGTCGATCTGCATCGCCGCGTCGTCCACCACCACCGCCAGCTGGTAGGCCCAGGCCCCGTCGGCGCGGCGCAGCACGAAGTCCCCGACCTCCGCCGCCACCGCCTGCCGATACGGCCCCAGCACCCGGTCCACGAAGCCCACCTCGCCCGCCGGCACCCGCCAGCGGCTCGCCGCCGGCCGCCCCGGGTGCGAGGGACCCGCCCGACAGGTCCCCGGATACACCGCCTCGCCGGTCGCCCCCATCGTCGGCAACGCCCGCAGCTCCGCCCGCGTGCAAGTGCACGCATAACTGTCGAGCCGCGCCAGCGCGGCCGAATAATGCCCCCCTCGCTCGCTCTGCCGATACGGCCCGAAGGCCCCGCCGACATCGGGCCCCTCGTCCCAGTCGAGGCCCAGCCACGTCAGGTCGCGATAGATCCGCTGCTCGAGCTCCGGCCGCGCGCGCGTGAAGTCATTGTCCTCGATGCGCAGCACCATGCGCCCGCCACGGCTGCGCAGGTCGAGCCACGCCAGCAACGCCGTGCGCGCGTTGCCGAGGTGCAGCCGCCCGGTCGGGCTCGGCGCGTAGCGGCCGCGGGGCGCCTGTCTTTGGGGCCAGCTCGTCACCGGCTCCGCTCACGCGTTGCGCGGCAGATAGGCCGCCGGGATCGCCGACCCCTCGCGCTCGTCGGTCCACAAGATCGTCAGGATCCACCAGCGCCGGCCGTCGTGGCGCAGCTGGACGCTGTTGATCCCGCGATACAGCAGCTCGCCGCCGTCCTCGTCGGCCGTGCGGCTCTCGTAGGTGGTGAACACGTGGGCGATGCCCGAGAACACCTCGGTGCGGCGAAACAGCTCGCGCTCGCGGAAGCTCCGCAGCCCGGTCTCGGCGATCCGCCGCCGCACCCGCGCGACGAACTCCAGCACGCTCATGTCGTCCACCCCCTCCGGATTGACCTTGATGAGCCGCGCGTGCGGCCCGCACAGGCCGCTCAGCCGCGGCCCGTCGGGCCCCTCGCCGGCGCTGAAGGACACCGCCTCGTACACCGCCTGGATGATCGCATCGATGGAGCCCACGTCCTCCGGGCGCGGCGCGGCGGCGGTCGGGGCGACGAGAAGATGACCTGACTCGGATGGCACCACGGCCATGATAACAAAAGCGCGCGAGCCGCGGCGCCTCCGCGCCAGACCCCGGTAATACCGACGTTTGCGGCGTTCTGGCCGCACCGGTGATCCCCGGCGGCGCGGCGCTCCCTGTGCTGCGGATCACCGCTGACTCGCGCAGCCGACGTCACCACCACGCCCCTCCGGTCGCCAGCCGCCTCGCCGCCGCGAATCGCTGGAGTTTCCACACAGGTCACATCACCCGGCGCCTGCGCATGGACCGGCTATGTTCCCCCGCATGGCGGACCGCCTCGACATCTCGCAGCGCAAGAAGGACCACCTCGCCCTCTGCGCCGGCGACAACGTCAACTTCCGCGAGAAGACCAGCCTCTTCGAACAAGTGGAGCTGATCCACAACGCGCTGCCCGAGATGCACGCCGACGCGGTCGACAGCCGCATCGAGCTGCTCGGCAAGCGCCTCGATGCCCCGATCATCGTCGCCGCCATGACCGGCGGCACCGACGAGGCCGCGCAGATCAATCAGGACCTCGCGCGCGCCGCCGACACCCTCGGCCTCGGCTTCGGCCTCGGCAGCCAGCGCGCCATGTTCGTCCGCCCATACACCGCGTGGACCTTCAAGGTCCGCGAGCAGGCCCCGAACGTGCTGCTGCTCGGCAACCTCGGCCTGGTCCAGGCGCGCGCCATGTCGACCGCCCAGATCACCGAGCTGTGCCGCGAGACCGGCAGCGACGCGCTGTGCATCCACCTGAACCCCGCCATGGAGATCGTCCAGCCCGGCGGCGATCGCGACTTCTCCAGCGGCCTCGACACCATCCGCCGCCTGGTCGGCGAGCTGCCGATCCCGATCGTCGTCAAGGAGACCGGCTGCGGCCTGTCGCGCGGCGTCGCCTCGTTGATCAAGGCCTGCGGCGTGCGCCACGTCGACGTCAGCGGCTCCGGCGGGACCAGCTGGGTCGCGGTCGAGGCCCACCGCGCCGTCGACGAGACCGAGCGCCAGCTCGCCGAGGAGCTGTGGGACTGGGGCATCCCGACCGCCGCCTCGCTGGTGCAGCTGCAAGGGCTCGGCCTCCAGGCGATCGCCACCGGCGGCGTGCGCAGCGGCACCGACATCGCCCGGGCCCTCGCGCTCGGGGCGGTCGCCGGCGGCCTCGCGGCGCCCGTGCTCAAGGCCCACCGCGCCGGCGGCTACGACGGCGCCCTCGCCTTCCTGCAGCGCCTGATCCACACCGTCCGCAGCGTCATGCTGCTGACCGGCTCGCGCGACGTCGCCGCGATGCAGCGCTGCCCGCGGATCCTCGGCCCGACCCTCGCCCGCTGGGTCCCTTGAAGCCCATGCCGATCCCCCTGCACGAATCCGCCGAGGCCTGCGGCAAGGTCATCCTGCTCGGCGAGCATTCGGTGGTCTACGGCCACCCCGCCGTCGCCGCCGGCCTGCCCCAGGGCCTGATCCTGCGCGCCAGCCCGCGCGAGCGCCCCGACCTCCCGATCTCGCTGACGATCCCGCAATGGCAGCTCGGGCTCGAGCTGCGGGCCGACAGCGACCACCCGGTAGCGATCGCCTGCCTCGAGGTCCTGACCCACTGCGAGGGCCCGCTGACCGGCTGGGCGCTGCACGGCACCACCTGTCTGCCCGCCCGGGCCGGCCTCGGCTCATCGGCCGCGCTGACGGTCGCGCTCGCGCGGCTCGTGCTCGGTCAGGACGCGCCGCTCGACGAGGTCGTCGCCGCCTCGATGGCCGGCGAGCGCGTGTTCCACGGCGAGCCCTCCGGCCTCGACAGCCGCGTCGCCGCGCAGGGCGGCGTGCTGCGCTTCGTCCGCGGCGCGCCGGCCGAGGCGATCGCCCTCGCGGGCCCCTTGCCGCTGGTGTTGATCCCGAGCGGCATCCCGCGCTCGACCGCGATCCAGGTCGCCAAGGTCCGCGCCCGCCTCGAGCGCCTGCCGTCGATCATCCGCCCGGTGCTCGGCGCCCTCGCGGCCGCCGTCGACGCCGGCATCGCCGCCCTCGCCCGCGACGACCTCGACGCCCTCGGCGAGATCTTCAACGTCGCCCACGCCCTCCTCGGCAGCATCGACGTCTCCACCCCCGTGCTCGACGCGCTGCAGGCCGCGACCCTCGCCGCGGGCGCCCGCGGGGCCAAGCTCACCGGGGCCGGCGGCGGCGGCAGCCTGCTCGTCCTGCCCGCCGACGACCCCGTCCCGCTGCTCGACGCCTTCCGCATCTACACGCCCCTCGCCGTCGAGGTCCAACCATGATGATCGCATCGACGACCACCATCCGGGCCGCCCGCGCCGTCGCCCACACCAACATCGCCCTCATCAAGTACTGGGGGAAGCGCCCCGGCCAGCCCGACCAGAACCTCCCCGCCGTCGGCTCCCTCTCGCTGACCCTCGAGCGCCTGCGCAGCGACACCACCGTGCGCCCCGCCGAGCGCGACAGCTTCAGCCTCGCCGAGCACGCCGAGCACGACCCCACCGCGCACACCACCACCGAGCACACCACCACCGAGCACACCACCGCCGAGCACGCCGAGCACACCACCGCCGCGCACCCCGAGCACGCCGCGCACACCACCGCCGCCGCCAAGGTGTTTCGCCACCTCGACCGCGTCTGGTCCGCCGCGCAGACCGGCCCGCGTCCGCCCTGCGCCGTCGTCTCGCGCAACCACCTGCCGACCGCCGCCGGCCTCGCCTCCTCGGCCTCGGGCTTCGCCGCGCTCACCCTCGCCGCCGCGGCCGCCTTCGACCTCGACCTCGCCGACCGCGGCACCCTCTCGGCGCTCGCCCGCCGCGGCTCCGGTTCGGCCGCCCGCTCGCTGTGGGGCGGCTTCGTCCGCCTCGAGCGAGGCGAGCGCCCCGACGGCGCCGACTGCCGCGCCTACCCGCTGTTTCGCCCCGATCACTGGGACCTGCGCCTGCTCGTCGTCCACACCGCGAAGGGCAAGAAGCCGGTCGGCTCGACCGACGGCATGCAGCGCAGCGCCGACACCTCGCCCTACTATCCGGCCTGGGTCGCCACCTCCGAGGCCGACCTCGCCCGCGGCGAGCGGGCCCTCGCCGACCGCGACCTCGCGGCCCTCGGCGCCGTGATGGAGCACAGCTGCTTCAAGATGCACAGCTGCATGCTCGCCACCGTCCCGCCGCTGATGTACTGGAACGGCACCACCCTCGCCGCGATCCAGGAGGTCTGGGAGGCGCGTCGCCAGGGCCTCGAGGGCTACGTCACCAGCGACGCCGGCCCCCACGTCAAGGTCCTGTGCCGCCCCGAGGCCGCCGCCGCGCTCGCCGCCCGCCTCGCCGCCGTGCCCGGCGTGCACGCCGTCGACACCCTCGGCCCCGGCCCCGACGCCGTCGTGGAGCTGCTCCCATGACCCTGTCCCAAACGACATGTCCAATACGACATGCCCCTTCCGACATGTCCAAGACGACATGCCTCATGGGCAATGACCCTGCCGACATGTCCAAGACGACATGCCTCACGGGCCATGCCCTATCAGACCTGCCCCCGACGACACGCCCCGGAGGCCGCTCATGAGCCGCGCCCCCGTCTCGGCCCCCGGCAAGGCGTTCCTGATCGGCGAGTACGCCGTGCTCGAGGGCGTGCCCGCGCTGATCACCGCCGTCGACGTGCGCGCCGTCGCCCACGACAGCCGCGACCCCGAGCGCTGCGCCCCCAGCGACCTCAGCCTCGCCGCCCACATCGGCGCCCGCGACCACCTCGCCGGCCTCGGCCAGCTGATCGGTGAGGTCCCCACCGTCGACTCCGGCCCCTTCCACCTCGGGGCCCGCAAGCTCGGCCTCGGCTCGAGCGCCGCCGTCACCGCCGCCGTCGTCGGCTTCCACCTCGCCGAGGCCGGCCACGACCTCACCCTCGCCAGCACCCGCGCCCTCGCCCTCGAGCTCGCCCGCGCCGCCCACCACGCAGCCCAGGGCGGCGGCAGCGGCGGCGACGTCGCGGCCGCGGTGCTCGGCGGCAGCCTGCGCTTCGTCCCCGGCGCGCCCCCCGAGTCGCTCGCCCATCCGAGCTGGCTGCACATCGGCTTCGTCGACGTCGGCGCCCCGGCACTCACCGCCTCCTTCGTCCAGACCGTGCGCGCCGCCGCCGGCGCCGACCGCCCCGCCCACGCGCGCGCCATCGCGCGACTCGCCGCCGCCAGCGAGCAGTTCTTCGCCGGCCACGCCGACGCCGACCCCGCCGCCGGCCTCGCCGCGATCCGCCGCGCCACGCAGCAGCACAACGAGGGCCTCGCCATGCTGCAGGCGCACAGCGGCGCCCCGATCCTGAGCCCGGTGATGCTCCAGGTGCTCGCCCTCGCCGCCCGTCACGGCCTCGCCGCCAAGCCCAGCGGCGCCGGCGGCGGCGACCTCCTGGTCATCTTCGCCGGCAGCCAGGGCGAGCTCGACCTGTTCTCCGCGCAGCTCCAGCGCGAGGTCGGCCTGCACCTGCTGCCGCGCCTCGGGGTCGCCGCCCCCGGCCTGCGCGTCGAGGCCCGCGCCCCGCTCAGCTCGCGCCTCGTCGGCTTCTTCAAGCTCGGCGTCGAGGGCCGCCGCGCCGCCCTTTCGACCGCGCTCGCGCTCCCCCGCGAGCGCTTCGCCGCCCTCGATCCCGGCAGCCTCGACCTCGACGCCGCCGACAACCTGATCGAGAACGTCATCGGCACCCTGCAACTGCCGCTCGCCATCGCCACCAACTTCCGCGTCAACGGCGTCGACTACCTGGTGCCGATGGCCGTCGAGGAGGCCTCCGTCGTCGCCGCCGCCTCCAACGCCGCGAAGATGATCCGCGCCGGCGGCGGCTTCGTCGCCCGCTGCGACCCCGCGTGGATGATCGCCCAGGTCCAGCTCCTGCGCGGCGACACCGCCGCCGAAACCACCAGCACCGCCAACATCCAGGCCGCCAACACCCCCGACGCCGACGCCGCCGCCGCCATCATCCAGGCCGCCAGCGCCGAGCTGCTCGCCCTCGCCGACCAGTCCCACCCGCGCCTGCTCGCCCGCGGCGGCGGCGCGCGCGAGCTCGAGGTCCGCGTGCTCGCCCCCGACATGATCGTCGTCCACGCGATCGTCGACTGTCAGGACGCGATGGGCGCCAATCTCCTCAACACCATCGCCGAGGCCCTCGCGCCCCGCCTGCACGCGCTGACCCGCTGGACCCCCGGCCTGCGCATCCTCAGCAACCTCGCCGACCGCCGCTGCTCGCACGTCACCTGCAGGGTCCCGCCCTCCGCCCTCGCCGCGAAGGGCTGGCCCGGCGAGGCCGTCGCCGCCGGCATCGCCAACGCCTCGCGCTTCGCCGAGCTCGACCCCTACCGCGCCGCCACCCACAACAAGGGCGTGATGAACGGCGTCGATTCGGTGGTCCTCGCCACCGGCAACGACTGGCGCGCGATGGAGGCCGGCGCCCACGCCTACGCCGCGCGCACCGGCGTCTACCGCCCCCTCGCCACCTGGAAGGTCGGCCCCGACGGCTGGCTCGAGGGCGCGATCAGCATCCCCACCGCCGTCGGCACCGTCGGCGGCGCGACCAAGGTCCACCCCGCCGCCCGCCTGGCCCTCGAGCTGCTCGGCGTGAACCCGGGCGCCGGCTCGAGCACGACCCTCGGCCAGATCATCGCCGCGGCCGGCCTCGCCGCCAACCTCGCGGCCCTCCGCGCCCTCGCCACCGAGGGCATCCAGCGCGGCCACATGGCCCTCCACGCCCGCTCCGTGGCGATCGGCGCCGGCGCGGTCGGCCCGGAGATCGAGCGCCTCGTCCAGCACCTCATCGACTCGGGCGAAGTCAAGCACGAACGCGCCGTGCTGCTGCTGCGTCACCTGCGGCAATAAACCCGCCCCTTCTTTGCGTCGTCGCCAAGTCGGCTACAGTCACTCCCCGTCCGAGGTCTTCTCCATGGTCAGTTCCACCGAACCGCGACTGTTCTGCGTCCCGCCTCCCCCCGCCGACGACGAGTCCGCGCCGCGCTGGAACCCGCCCGACGGGGCCCCTCCCGGGCCCTGGACCATCGAGACCGCCTACCGCTTCTGCGAGCGCATGGCGACCACGCACTACGAGAACTTCCCGGTCGCCTCGCGCTTCCTGCCCTCGCACCTGCGCCCCAACGTGATGGCGATCTACGCCTTCGCCCGCACCGCGGACGACTTCGCCGACGAGCCCCGCTACGAGAACCGCCGCGTCGAGTCCCTCGATCGCTGGGAGCAGCTGCTCGAGCTCTGCTACCACCGCGACGTCGCCCACCCCGTGTTCCTCGCCCTGCGCGACACGGTGCGCCGCCACAACATCCCGATCAGCCCGCTCAAGGCGCTGCTGACCGCGTTCCGCATGGACCTGACGAAGAAGCGCTACGCGACCTTCGCCGAGCTCCGCCACTACTGCCTGCACTCCTCGCACCCCGTCGGCCAGCTGGTGCTCTACATCCACGGCCACCAGGAGCCCGAGCTGCACCGCGCCAGCGACGAGATCTGCGCCGCCCTGCAGATCGCCAACTTCCTCCAGGACCTCAGCGTCGACACCCCCCGCGGCCGCTGCTACCTCCCCGAGGAGGACCTCGTGCACTTCTGCGTGTCGCGCGAGGACCTGCTCGCCGGTCGCCACACCCGCAGCTTCAAGGAGCTGATGGCCTACTCCGTCGCCCGCTGCCGGTCCATGTTCCTGCGCGGGCGCCCGCTCATCCGCAAGGTCGAGCCCGGCCTGTCGATGGAGCTCGAGGCCACCTGGCGCGGCGGCATGGCGATCCTCCAGCGCATCGAGGACCTCGACTACGAGGTCCTCAACTTCCGCCCCACCCTCGAGAAGAAGGACATGGCCGGCATCGCCGTCCGCTCGCTCTTCTCCTTCGGACGCCGCTTCATCCGCGGCGAGGTCTAGGCGCCATCCACGGTGGCACCAAGGCGCAATGGATCCCTGATGGACCTCCTCCGCGCGCTCCCCAACCCCTCCGCGCTGTGGCAGCGGCTCACCAGGCGCTCGAGCTCGAACTTCAAGTTCGCGTTCCTGTTCCTCGGCCCCGAGCAGCGCGACGGCCTCCAGCAAGTCTATGAATTCTGCCGCGTCGTCGACGACATCGTCGACGAGCGCGCCCCCGGCCCCGAGGGCGACGCCGCCGCGCGCAAGGGCCTCGCCGAGTGGAGCGCCGAGGTCGCCCGCATCTACGAGGACCCCTACCTCGTCGAGGACCCGCCCCGCACCGAGCTCGGCCGCGGCCTCGTGCGCACCCACGCGGTCTTCCACTACCCGCGCGAGGCCTTCGACGAGATCATCGCCGGCGTGGCGATGGACCTCGAGCAGAGCTTCTACGACGACATGGCCTCGCTGCGCCTGTACTGCTACCGCGTCGCCTCCTGCGTCGGCTTCCTGTGCGTCGCCATCTTCGGCGACCAGAGCCCCGCCGCCCGCCGCTACGCCGAGCACCTCGGCCTCGCCCTGCAGTACACCAACATCCTGCGCGACGTCGCCGAGGACGCCGCCCGCGGCCGCTGCTACCTCCCGAGGGAGCTCCTCGACCGCCACAACCTCACGATCGCCGACGTGCTCGAGTACCGCTACGACGGCCGCTTCGTCGCCGCCGCCGCCGACTTCGCCGACGCCGCCGAGCGCGAGTACCAGCTCGCCTGGCAGATCCTCCCCGAGCTCAAGCACCGCCGCCTCCTCCCCGCGGAGATCATGGGCCGCACCTACTACGAGATCCTGCTCGAGATCCGCGCCCGCAACTACAACGTGTTCACCCGCCGCGCCTCGCTGCGCCGCCGCGACAAGCTCCGCGTCGCCGCCCTCGCGATCGCCCGCGCCAGCCTCTCTGTCCTTTAAGACAGATCCATCGACACCACCGAGTCGACCCCCCCGATGATAAGCCCCGGGTCGAAGCACTCCCGTCCCTGAACGCGCGCTCATGTCCGACTCCAGCAGCAACGTCCTCGTCCTCGGCGGCGGCCTCGCGGGCCTCTCCGCCGCCGTCCGCCTCGCCGAGGGCGGACGCAAGGTCACCGTGCTCGAGGCCACCAAGGCCCCCGGCGGCCGCGCCCGCAGCTTCCCCGACGCCGCGACCGGCCGCGAGCTCGACAACGGCCAGCACCTGGTCATGGGCTGCTACCGCGAGACCCTCGCCTTCCTCCGCACCATCGACTCGACCGACGGCATCTACTTCCAGAAGGACCTCAGCGTCCGCATGGTCAAGCCCGGCGGCCAGCGCCTGAACCTCGACTGCCCGCCCCTGCCCGCCCCGATGCACCTCGCCGTCGGCCTGCTGACGATGCGCGGCCTCGGTGTGCTCGACAAGATCGCGGCCATGCGCGCCGGCCTGGTCCTCCGCGGCGAG
>Ga0075152_10003022_pt1 | contig 11888 bp, 12 predicted proteins | sample JI61114C2DNA_FD_70964 | JGI IMG/M metagenome (GOLD analysis project Ga0075152, IMG submission 70964) | Wastewater effluent complex algal communities from Wisconsin, to seasonally profile nutrient transformation and Carbon sequestration -... | ecosystem: Engineered > WWTP > Effluent > Algae...
GCTGAGATGACCTTAGCACGCGCTGAGACGACCTTAGCACGTGCTGAGACGACCTTAGCACGCGCTGAGATGACCTTGCCCGAGGGAGAAACGACTTTGCCGACGGGGGAAGTGGACTTGGCTGGCGCTGCCATGCGGGTGTCCGGGCCGCTAAGTATTCAGGTGGCGGGGCAGCTTTTGGCCGCGGCGCGGCGATGTCACTTCACCACGCAGGCCACGGCCATGGCGGCGATGCCTTCTTCTCTGCCGACGAAGCCCATGCGTTCGTTGGTGGTGGCTTTGACGCCGACCTGATCAGGCTGGATGCCGAGGGCGGCGGCGAGCTTTTCCTTCATGAGAGGCGCGTGCTTCATCACGCGGGGTGCCTCGGCGATGAGGGTGGAGTCCACGTTTTCGATGGAGTAGCCTTTTTCGGCGGCGAGCGCGGCGCACTTTTCTAAAATGCGCAGGCTGCAAATGCCTTCGATGCTCATGTCGCTCGGCGGGAAGTAGTAACCAATGTCGGGCAGCCCCATGGCTCCGAGTACGGCATCGGCGATGGCGTGGCAGAGCACGTCAGCATCGGAGTGGCCCTTCAAGCCGCGTGTGTGGGGGATCTCCACGCCGCCGAGGATGAGGGGGCGGCCTTCTTCAAAGGGATGTACGTCGTAACCGATGCCAGTGCGTGTCATGCGGCGATGTAGGCGAAACAGATCAGGCCTGCCAGTGGCTTTTGCCTTTCATCGACCAAACAAGCCGCGCCGAGCCCTGGCAAAAGCGCGCCGTCGTTCACGGGGCTGCTCGCGCAGGTAACAGCGCCAGAAGATGGCCAGCACACCGGGGGCTGGTTTGGCGGAGCAGCGGGAGAAGTTCCGATACAGGGAACGCAGGTCTCGGATGACGCGGTCGGGACGCGGCAGCAACTGAACGCGGATGCCCTCCATGTCGATGAACCAGAATTTGCCCGACTCGTCCTCAAGGAGGTTTTCACAGCGGAGATCCCGATGCCGCAAGCCGCTGGCATGCAGGCGGCCGATCATGATGCCGAGTGTCCGGGCATGGAGTGGATCGCCACCCGTGGAAAAGAATTCGCGGTAGGTCTTCGCCCCGAGCACGCGCTCCATGATGAGGTAGCAGTGCTGGATGAGCCCACGGCGTGGCGCATCGCCAGCGGCGATGGCGGCGGCCACGGGCAGGCCGATATCCTCGATGAGTCGTGCTTTGCGGAAGGCGAAAGTGGCTTTCGACGGGCGGAAGAGATCCAGCAAAGCATCTGTCGGCTGGCGGACGTTGTAGCGCTTCACGACGAGGCGATCGTAATAAACAAAATCCGATTTGCTGCCGAACAGTCCACGTTGGCGGCTGATGATACCTTTTTCAGGCTCGGCCAAAATGGATTCCACCTCGGGGTAGTCTGCCGAACGTGGGTGCAGCCGCCAGCGGATCGCGGCGATGCGACGCCTGACCGCAGAGATGCCCATGCCTGTGCAGAGGCGGCCGCAGAGGGAGGTGAGCCTGGAAAAACCTTGGTTGGCCATGAAGAGTGTGCGGTCGAGATAGGTGAATGAGTCCCGTCAAACAACCTTTTCTTCGCTGGCATGACAACCGTTTGATGGCGGTTTCTTTTTTGCCTGCCATGCGTCGCTTCAGGAAAAAGAAATTGACGTTCGATGCCCGTTCCCGCTAAAGAACTAATTCCGCGAAATTTTTCCCCCTTCCTTTTCTCCCATGAGCGAATCCGAAAACCTGCCTACCCCACCACCGCCGAGCTCCCCGAAGACCTCCGCCGTCCCGCTCAAAAAAGAAACCGTGCGCATCACGCTGCGGGCTCGCCCAGGTGAAGGTTCTGTGCAGCCACGCGATGCTACCTCCCCGGTGAGTCCCGTGACGTCTGGCGTGGCGATCCCCGCACCGTCTGCCCCCAAAAAGGCCACGGCTCCGATCCAGCTTCCTTCGGCCCCGCTGCCACCTCCAGCCCCCAAGGCCTCCACCTCTCCCGTGAAGCTGCCGCCACCCGTGGCTCCGTCTGCGCCACCAGCACCGAGTGCCGTGCCACCACCTCCAGGCATCGCCCGCCCATCTGTTCCGGGTGCTCCACCAGCAGCCACCGTGCCCATGGCACCGCCTTCACCACCGTCGATGCCACGCCCACCCGCCCCTGGTGGTCCACCGAAGATCGAGACTGGAGCCGCCACAGCTCCTCTGGCAAAGACTGTTCCCCTCAAGCCCATGCCTGCCGCCCCACGTGTTGCCGGTACTGGCACAGGCCCGATGGTTTCGGCTCCTGGCGCTGCTCCGACAGGTGGTCTGCCAAAGGCTACAGTCAAACTCCAGCAAACACAGCCGATGGCGCGTCCGAGCATCTCGGCTCCTCCGAGTGCGCCCGTGAAACGTACGGCTGGCACAGATGCTGAGCAGTTCTACAATGACGACAAGGATCCTGAAGAGGGTCTCGTGCCGTTGTCCGTTGTTTGCCTTCTCCTTTCGGTCGTTCTTTTGGTCCTCCAGATGTTCGGCAGTGACCGTGTCTCTGCTCAGGATGCCTCCCCAATCATGGTTCCCAAACCCACGCCAGTGAAGTGGGAGATGCTGAATGAGGACCACGTTTGGAGTAACAGCTTCAGCAAGTTCCTCCCGCAGGTTCCTCAGTGACTCATACGGCCTGATGACTCATTGAGACTCCTTTCCTAATTCACCCTTTATTTTCCTGTCATGCCCATCGCTCTCCTCGTTTTCATTCTCGCCGTCGCTGCTCTGGCGCTGAACATCCTCGCCAAAGGTGGCGGGGTGGGGTTCTGAGACCCTTTAAGATTGAGCATCGTCTTCAAGTCTCTCCATCATCATGCCGTCCACGGTCATGTCTGGAGGTAGTGGCATCGACATTGTAGGCATTGGAGCGGCCACGCTTGATGACTTGTGGTTGGTGAAGGAGTTTCAGGCGGCGGAAGGTGTCCAGCAGGCTCTTGACCGTGCCAGGATGGGTGGTGGCCCTGTGGCGACAGCTCTGGCTGTCCTGGCCACCTTGGGGCAGAGGGCTGCGCTGGTGGATGTTTGTGGTGATGATGCTGCAGGTGAGCAAATCCTGGCGGAACTCGAGCAACTCGGCGCCTCCACGCAGTTTGTGCAGCGTGTGGCATCTGCCAGATCTACCCAGGCGGTTGTGCAGGTCCGTGCTGGCGATGGGGCGCGTCAGATTGTTTTTCTGCCGTCGTCCGCAGGTGAGCCGAAGCTTACTGACGAGATCAAATCACTGATCAGCTCTGCCAAAGTATTGCATCTCAATGGTCGTTACGAATCCATGGCCCGTGAGGCGGTTCGTGTTGCTCAAGGAGCCGGTGTGACGATTTCTTTCGATGGTGGTGCGGGGAGATACCGGGATTCGATTCGTGATCTGGTGGATGCCAGTCATCTGCGCATTGTTTCGCGTGAGTTTGCCGCTCGTTGGAGCGGGGCAGGGGATATCGAGTCCATGATTGAGTCACTAGGGGCTTCACCCGTGCGGCTGATGGTCATTACGGATGGAGTTCACGGCAGTCATGTGTGCTGTCCGGGAGGTCCAATGTTTCATCAACCTGCTCACACCGCCACTCCTCTCGTGGATACCACGGGCTGCGGGGATGTGTATCACGGAGCTTTTCTCCACGGATGGTTGTCCGGCTGGAATCTGCCGCGTTGTGCTGAGTATGCATCAAGGCTTGCCGCAAAAAATGCGGAGGGGCTGGGTGGCAGGCATGTCTGCCTCAAGAGCCGGCGCTGATCACTGCTTGATACCGCCCGTGGCAGACCCAGGGATCGGGCCATCAGCTCCGATTTTTAGCCAGCCCTGACCGGGAATATAGGCGCGGCCGATGGAGGTTCTTTCCACCGACTTCCAAAGTGAAGGGTCGCCCTCAATTTTGATGCGGTTTGGATCACGAGGCCGGGCCAGTTCGGGCTTCTTTTTGCTGTCTTTGGGAATACTCTCGGAACTCATGCCCAGCCTCACCAGTGAGTCGCTGGCGGCAGTGCTCATGTTGCGCGTCGTCGTCGAGCCAGACGGGATGGCAGGTGATCTCTCGACGATGGGAGGTCCGACTCCAAGCCCTGCGGGATTGTAACCAAAACGCAGCCGGTCCAAAAGGCTGGAAGGCAGGATGGTCGTGGGCACTTTTGAGACGCCTCCCGTGTGATGCAAGGTGGCGATTTCAGAGTCCACGGACAGGATTTTTACCTCCTTGTATGTCGTTCCCGTTGCCAGGGTAAGCTCTGGCAGAATCATGCCGGTGGTCTCTTCGCGTGCTCGTTCGATGGACGCGACAAAGAGCTTGGCCACATCCATTCTCTTTTGCTGAAGGGCGCGCACCTCTTCACGCAGGGGTTCATTTTCTCTCTCGAGGACACCCGCTGCCAAGATCAGCGCAGAGGCTTCTTTACGTGCAGCCATCCAGGCCTTGGTTTGCTTGATGCCATCTTCGACGGCGCGTTGCTGCTCCTTGGCGAGATCGACATCTTTCTGGGCGTCATCGATTTCCATCGCATATCTCCAGAAAAAGCTGCCTGAAATGATGGCGACCAAACAGAAGCCATAAACGATGATTTTAGCGTCCATGTGAAGGGGGGATGGAGGGCGCTTGAATTGCACCCTCACCTTGGCAGAGTGCCAGTGCCTGTGCCAGTATTGGTGTTTGTTTCAAACCTGGATTTGACCTTTGAGACGGCTTCAGAGTTTTCCGTGGTGGAAGTTGTGGGGATGCCGACGGTTGGAGGCGCTACAAATCCACCCGCACCTGCCCTCTGCCAGCCTTTGCCTGGTACGTAAATACGTCCCAGGGACTCACGCTGGCCCGCCACAGGGGCTGTGGTCGCAGGTGCTGGCGCGGCGGCATCCGGCGCTGGCGGAGTTTCGGTGGGTTTTGCCTCTGGTGGTCCTCCACTCGCCCCCATCTTGGCGATTCGATCACTGATGGAGGTATCTGAGTTTTTCGTACCGCGGCTGTTGGATCCAGCGGTGGACAGGGACCCAAGACCAACCGGGTTAAATCCATAACGCAGCCTGTCCTTAAACACGGCGGGAAGCATGTCTGTGGCTACCTTCGTGACACCCAGGGAGTGCTTGATCACGGTCAACTCTTCATCAATGGACTGGATCTTTGCATTCTTTAGACTCACCCCCGTAGCCAGGGTAATCTCAGGCAACTCCATGCCCGCCGTATCAGCTCGGGTACGTTCGACTGTTCCAAGGTAGTTTTTGGCCACTTCCATGCGCTTCTTTTGAATGGCCTGGATTTCTTCATGCAGGGCATCGTTGCCCTCCTTGATCACAGCTGCTGCCGTCATGAGTGCAGCGGCTTCCTTTCTTGCGGTGGCCCATGCCTTAGCCTGTTTGAGTCCGTCTTCGACATTATTGAGCTGCTGTCGGGCGAGAACGACCTCTTTTTCGACTTCATCCATGTCCATGGCGTATCGCCAGAAAGTGGTTCCAGCCACGATGGCCAGGAGACAAAAACCATAAACAATTATTTTGGCATCCATAGAGTGGTTGAGTTGATGGTGAATTATTTCAAATGTCTGGCGCGGTAGGCATCGAGTTCCTTCTGGAGGAGATCGACATCCTTTTGAGCATGGGTCTTGGAAGCGTTGAGGCTTTCAGTTTCCTCTCGAAGCTGCTTAATTTTAGCACGCAACTGATCCATGTGTGCCTGCTGTGGGTAGTTGTATTGCCCTAGATTTCCAACAGCGGCAGACTCTGCCTGCGCTGCCTTGAGTGCGATGGTCTGCTCATTGGCAGAAGCTTGAAGCTGTGCCGCTTCGTATTGCAACTGAGCCTTCTTGCCACAGCCGCTCAAAACGCTAGTGGCGATGATGATGACGCTAAATGTCAGTATTTTTTGATTCATAACCTGCGATTTTATTGGGCTGATTTATAAGAAGTTGTCTAGGTGCGCAAGCGTCATTTCTTGTCAGCAAATCATTTTCAATGCGTTGCAGTTTATCGGATCTGCGAAAAATCCACGGCACGGAGATAGATGCTCTTTACGCCATCAGTCGCCACCGTCAAAGAGCCGTCTTTTTCAGACTCAGCCTTGGCCTTGATCCAGTCCGGGTCCGCACGGAAGGCGGCGAATGAGGCTTTTCCGGCTTCCTGGCTGGCATGAGCAAGGATGTAGATGAGCTTTGTTTGCGCTCCTTTGTCTGCATCAGTGGGGGTCCAGTAGCCGATGTGTGTCATGCCATGCTTGGTGAAGAGTCCCATCGTGTGGTCTTTGAAGCGAGCGTGCAGAGCGTCCAGTTTGCCTGGAGGGGTGGTGTAGAGGCGGAGTTCGAAGACACGCTCTCTGTCACCCGCGCCAGTTTTTACCGCAGGTGAGTATGGGGTGGTGTCCATGAAGACGGACTCCGGTGCTTTGGCGAGGATTTTGCCACCTTCCTCACTGGCCATGCGTGCAGCCTGCCATTCAGGATCAGCACCGAAGGCCTTGAAGCTGGCCTTTGCCGCATCCCGGCTGGCATGGGCGAGGATGTAGATGAGCGTGTTGTCAGCACCATCGGCTTTTTCCACCGGCACCCAGTAGCCGATGTTCTCCATGCCATGCTTTTCAAAGAGCTTGCAGGTATGGTCACGGAAGCGCTTGAGCAGCGCGTCAAGCTTGCCGTCGTTGGTCACATAGGCGCGCATCTCATAGACCTTGCCATCAGCGGCATGGACAGCGGCTGCGGGAAGATAAATGGCGGTGGAAAGTGCGGCGGCGAGGAGGATGGATCGGCGTTTCATCGGGATGAGGTGCTGGGGTGGTTGGATGACGGCAGTTCTAATTCCTGTCTTGGGAATATTTTTCACCCTATCCCAGTCCTGCAAAGCCAGCCATGACAAATCGTCTTGGCTGTGTATGCTTCGCCTCTCCCGAATCATGACCGAACGTCCCCCGCCCTCGGCTGCCAGCCTCACCTGGCGATTGAGTGAAGCCGTGCCCTCAGTGGCAATGTCGGCGGACGTGCTCCTGCGCCAGCGTCTCGCCGCGCTTAGTTCCATCGGTTTCCTGCTCGGCTACTACGCCATGCACAATCAGTGGCTCCAGGTGGCCTGGGTCGGCTGTCTCACTGTCGCTTGGTTGTCGGTGGGCGGGTTCCAGGATTTTATCGACGGGCTGCGCCTGGATCGCTGGCTCTTCGCCGTGGCGGGTCTCGCCTTGCTCATGCTTGCCCGCTCTTCGGTGCTCGACTCCCCAGGCATCACGATGAAAGCCCTCTGGCAGGGCTGGTTTGGCACGGGTCTGCTCATGTTGGTGCTCATGACGCTCTGGAGTGTGGCACGGCAGCCGCGTGCGCCCGTTTGGCTTGGCGTGCCTCTTGTCTCCGTCGCGGTGCTCACCGCCCTGGGTAGCATGGTTGTTTTTTACTCCCTGGACGACACGGCGGTGTTTGGCAGGAGCCTGAGAAACTGGTTCATCTACGGCGGCTGGAATTCCGTCTGCACAGGCATGACCTTTGGTTTTGCGGCGATGTGGGCCACCCTGAGCTGGCATCGTGAAACAGCGCGTCAGGAGCGGCTGCTTTGGCTGGCGGCGGCAGTGGCGCTGATCTTTGCCACACTGCTTACTTCGAGTCGCGGGGCGCTGCTGGCGCTCGGCATGGCCCATGGTTCCTGGCTCCTGGCAGTGGGCTGGCGCAGGGCGGTCAAGCCGGTGCTGCTGCTGCTGGGTTGTGCCCTTTTGTTTCAGGCGAGTTCACCCCTGATCATCAGTCTGGCGAAAAAGGATGTGTCTCGTCAGCTCGGTGTCTCTGAGACTGAGATCACGACGAGCATGCTCATGGAAGGCGGTGTTGCGACCAATCCCGCCGCCCGTGCCATCGAGCGCGCCGACAATGGTCGGTTCGCCATTTATTCAGCCGGTGTCAGCAGCATGACCACCTGGCAGGAGTGGCTCGTCGGCAAGGGGCTTTGGTCGGACAATGACTCCTGGTCCTGCTCTCTGTGGTGGTACCCAGAGCATCTGCACAGCATCTTCATGGATGCCCTGGTGCGCGGTGGCCTAATGGGGCTCGGGGGGCTCCTATTCATCATCGGCTGGGGGCTGCGCCGTGCATGGCAGCTCGCACGTCAGGGCGAGGAGTTTTGGTTCATCCTCGCCGTCTTTGGTATCACCGGCCTCCTCTTCGATGGAGACAGCGCCTTCTCCATGCTCACGATCCCGCGCTTTGAAACTTTGCTGCTGTGGGTGCCGCTCGTCATCGCCTCCGCACGACATGTGGCGGCCAATGGTTTTGCCAAGCCGGTAATCACCAGCTAGGGTGGCGTCGTGTCCGATCAGCCCACGTCATTACGGCAACTCATCCGCCATCTCATCTGGCAGGGGCGGGCGTGGCTGCGGGACATGCTCGCGAGCAACACCCTTGATCCATTTCCCTTCCGCCGCTGGCTGAAAGGCTACGGGCCGCGGAGGCTCAAGGCGGATGTGAAGGCCGCCGCATCCGTTGCCATGCTGGATCTGCCACAAGGCATGGCCTACGCGGCGATCGCCGGACTGCCGCTTCAGTTCGGCACCATGTGCAGCGCCGTCTCCGGCATGGTCGGCTCACTCTTTGGCAGCTCCCGCTACACCATGCTCGGGCCCACGAACGCCACGGCGTTCATGATCTTCTCCTACTTCGCCGCAGATCCACAACTCGACCGTGTCGCCATGATGCCGCTGCTCGTTTTCATGGTCGGCACGATGCTGCTCTTCGGTGCATTTTTACGCGTGGCTGAGCTGGCGCAATACATCAGCCGCACTGTCGTGGTCGCCTATGTCACGGGAGCCTCGCTGCTGATCATCACGAACCAGCTCGCCCACATCATCGGCATCAGCATGACAGTGGTCCTGGAAGATGGCAGCACCATTCAAAGGCGCACGCTTCCCGGCATCCTCATCCATCTCCTCACCCACATGACCGAAGCTCATTGGGAAAGCCTCGCTGTCGCGGCGGGCACGGCGCTCATCTACATCATCGTGCGTCATCTTCGCCCTGCCTGGCCTTCGCTGGCCATCAGCCTCGTGCTCGCCTCCTTCATTGCTTTTGTTGCGAGTGGCTTCGGTGTGGAGATCGCCACGTATGCGAATGCGCGCTTCGGCATCCTCGATCTCCTGCCGCCTTTCCCAGACTTTGTTTCGCCACGTTTCTTCTCCGACTTCAGCCACCTCTTCGGGCTCGCCGTCGCCGTCGCCTTCCTTGCCACTTTGGAAAGTTCCTCCATGGCGAAGACGCTCGCCAGCGTCAGCGGCCAGCGCGTGGATTCAAACCAGGACATGTTCAGCCTCGGCATGGCAAATCTGAGCTGCGCCTACCTCAGCGGCATGCCGTGCTCAGGTTCGCTCACCCGCAGTGCCCTCAATTTTCAGAGTGGCGCACGCACGCCGCTGTCCGCTTTTTTTAATGGCGTCTTCTGCCTCATCGGCGCGCTCACGCTCGGCCATCTGGTCGGCTTCATCCCTCGTGCTTCACTGGCCGTGCTGATCATCTGCGTCGCCATCTCGCTCATCAGCCAGCGGAACATCCGCATCTGCCTCAGCGCCACGGGTTCTGATGCGCTCGTCTTCCTTTTCACCCTCGCCGCCACCCTGCTGGTGCCACTTCACGTCGCCATTTTCACCGGCGTCGGCATGTCCGTCGTGCTTTATCTGCGGAAAGCCAGTCAGCCGATGCTGGTCGAGTATGAGTTTAACCAGGAAGGCAACCTCGCGGAGGCGCAAAAGTCCGGCGTTCGTCAGAATCCCGCCGTCTCGATTGTCCATGTCGAGGGCGAACTCTTCTTTGGTTCGGCGGATCTCTTCCGCACGCAGATCCAGCGCACTTGTGCCGACCCAAACCTGCGCATCATCATCCTCCGGCTCAAAAACGCCCGTCATCTCGATGCCACCTGCGTCATCGCCATCGAGGAACTCGTCCGCCTGTTGCGTCGTGATGGGCGAGAGCTGCTTATCAGCGGCGTCCAGAAGGACATCTATCGTGTCTTGCGTGATTCAGGTCTCATTGATGTCATTGGCAAGGACAACACCTTCCCAGCCAGCCCGAGCAATCCCAACCTCGCCACGCGCAACGCCCTCAAGCGTGCCCAGGAACTTCTCGGCACCACCGAGGCCGATGTGAAAATCTTCTTCGATCCCTCCAAGAAATCCTAGCTCATGTCCGCGCATCGCTTCGTCCTTCTGCTCTGGTTGGTTGCCGCCTGCGTCAGCGCGCAGCAGTTTCCGCCAGCTCCTGCGGACGGCATTCACGATGACACCCGTGCGCTGAGTGAAGGCTCGCATCAACAGCTCGCCAAGGAGATCGCCGACTTCCGCGCCAGGCATGACATCGACGCCTGGTTTGTCGCCACCACCTTCCTCCGAGAAGGGCAGACACTCCGCAGTGAGGCACGCCTCCTTCGTCAAACATGGAGCGGTGAGCGCCCCGCCGTACTACTGCTTTATGATCGTGCCAAAGACTTGGAGATGGTCACCTACGCACCCTCCTTGTGGCAGAATCTCTCCACCGCCGATCTCTTCAGCTTGAGGGACAAGATTCACACCAGGATGACCGACAAGAGCAAGCCTCCTGAGCAGCGTCTGCGTGAATCCATGCGCGAACTGCTTCGAGAGGTGAGTGCCATGATGAATATGGAGTCCAAAGCCAACCAGGTTTACACACATGATTACTTCCGAATGCTGCGCTGGTTTATCCTCGCTGTTTTGGGTGGTGCATTCATCTTTGGCATCGCAGGCATGCTGGCCCGGCGTCGTGATGTGCGTGCTGCCCATGTTTGCCTGATGCCGCAAATCGACGTTCCCCCACGCCTCGGTGCCCCACACAGCGGCGGCATCTCCGCCACATGGGATGGGAAGACGTCGGCTTAGCTTGTTGCATCGGAAAGGAAAGTCGCTGAGCGGCTGTAGGGCCTTGCCAGTCGGCAGGAGCCAGCCCCGTGATCTCGCCAGCCTTCTTCGCCAAACGATACAGCCTCTGGCTGCCGCCGACTCCTCGACCCTGCGCTGACTCCTGACTCACCCTCCCGGAGTCTCCCCGGCACGCATCGACTACAGATACGAGAATGGGGAGCGACCTGAGGAAGCCAACTGGCACAGCTTTCATCCCTCAAAACATCCGGCTGGCTGGCGTGTGCTCCGTCACTCGTCTCGGGATCAAGGTCTGGCCCCATTCGCGTCTCCAGGGAGCCGAGCCTCGGCTGGTCTGGTGCCAGAACCAGAACGATGCACGCAGCCTCCTCGTTCTTTCCGCCACCATGAAACTTGCCCTCCTCCTCGCTCTCAGTCTTGGCACAGCCATCCATGCCCAGCAGACCGCTTTGCAAAAGAAGGACGTCGTGCTGGCTCCGCCGAAGAACCTCAAAACGAAGCTGCCGACGGGCTACACGATCCCCGTCGTGGACATTAGCGGGGAGAAGGAGAGGCAGGTGATCGTGGATCGTGAGCCGGGGCAGTACATCGGGCATCCGACGACGGTGCTGCTGGAGGATAACAAGACGATGCTCACCGTGTATCCGAAGGGGCATGGACGCGGTGCCATCGTGTATAAAAGAAGCGATGACGCCGGACTCACCTGGAGCCAGCGCCTGCCGACCCCGAAGTCCTGGGAGACCTCACTCGAAGTGCCTACACTGCATCGTGTCGTCGATACCGCAGGCAAGAAACGCATCATCATGTTCAGCGGCCTGTATCCCATCCGCATGGCGGTGACGGAAGACGATGGCGCGACATGGAGTGAGCTGAAATCCATCGGCGACTTCGGCGGCGTAGTGACCATGAGCACCGTCATCGGGCTCCAGACGCCGGGGCATTACCTCGCCTTCTTCCATGATGATGGGCGCTTCATCCGTGGGGGTGATGTGGAGAAATACCGCATCAAGAGCCCACACGCACCGGACTACTCATCATCGACGGCCAAACCCTGGCGCT
>Ga0075152_10003024_pt1 | contig 11885 bp, 13 predicted proteins | sample JI61114C2DNA_FD_70964 | JGI IMG/M metagenome (GOLD analysis project Ga0075152, IMG submission 70964) | Wastewater effluent complex algal communities from Wisconsin, to seasonally profile nutrient transformation and Carbon sequestration -... | ecosystem: Engineered > WWTP > Effluent > Algae...
GTCGCGGCGGGACGCCCACGCGTCGGCGAGGGCGTCCACCACCTGGCCGAACGACGGCATGCCCGGACGTGGCGCCGGCGGGAAGTAGGTGCCCGCGAAGAACGGACGCCCATCGGGGGTCGCGAACACCGACATCGGCCAGCCGCCCTGGCCGGTGAGCGCGGCCGTGGCGCGCATGTAGACCGCGTCCACGTCGGGACGCTCCTCCCGGTCGACCTTGATCGCCACGAAGTTCGCGTTGAGGCGACGCGCCAGCTCGGGATCGGTGAACGACTCGTCCGCCATCACGTGGCACCAGTGGCACGCCGAGTAGCCGACCGAGATGAACACCGGCACCCCGCGCCGGGACGCCTCCGCGAACGCCTCGGGCCCCCACGGCCACCAGTCGACCGGATTCTCGGCGTGCTGAAGCAGGTAGGGGCTGGCGGACGCCGCGAGTCGGTTGGGCATGGAGGGCAGCCTACCGAGCGGGCGGGGGCGGCTTCGCGGTCGACCTTCCGGCCCTGTCTGTCGCCGCCTCGCCCCGCCCTGCCGAGATGCCGAGGGCGAACACCTTGCACAAGCGTCCGCGCATGTCACGTCCGGCGTAGGGTCGGTGCATGAGCATCACCAACCACGAGGAGCGCGCGGCCATCGCTCGCAAGGCGTACGACGCGTTGGGTCCCAGCCCTAGCCAGAACATGGTGTTGCAGGTCCAGTGCAACTCCGCCCACCACGTCGCCGCGGTCTACGACACCGACGCGGGCCTCGTCTTCCACTCCGTCCTGCACTCCAAGGCACACGGCCGTCGCGACTACGAGGACGTCGGCCACCACGCCTCCCGGTTGGGCCTGGACTGGTACGACCTCCTCCTGCCCGGCGCCGATCCGGCGATCTCGGACGACCTCGCCGCCGGCTGCGAGTGCGGCCCCGCCACGCTGTCGCGTGCCCAGCTGATCGAGCAGGTGGGCCAAGGCATCACCCGCGTGAACATCGGCTGAAAGCTCGGCCCCCCGACTATGGAACACGTCGACACCGGCGCCCACCGCGTCCTCCCGCCCGGCGACCGGGCCGTGACCTTCTTCGGCCTCTGGAGCAACGACCGAACCGTCGTCGACGTGCCGACCGGCAAGGTGCGCGGTCAGGAGTGCGTGCTGGTGTTCACCCTTCGCGTCGACCGTGACCGGTTGGACGGGGACGTCGCGCGGCTGGGGTTCATGGGCAGCCACAACGGCGACATCTTCACTATGGACGCGCCGGCGGCCATGGAGCGCCCGTCGGGGCTGTGGGACCTGCTGTTCCCGATTCGCCGCGCCACTCTGGCGGACGAACCCCGGACGGAGGGAGCCGACTCGAGCGAGCGGGTCGCCACGCCGAGGGAGGAGCGGCACGCCTACGCGGGTGCCTTCTTCGTGGAGACCGCGCCCGGCACCTACTACTGGCTCAAGAACCGCGGCGATTCGGACTTCACATTCGACTACACGTCTCTGCCGACGCTGGCCGACCTCGGCGACTGATCTCGATCCGGGTTCGGTCCGGCCGCGGGGGGCCGCACGCCGCCCGACGCCGGTCAGCGCCAGGTCGTCATCGACTCCTCGGGAAAGCCGGCCGCCCTGGTCGAGACCACGGCGGGCTTCGGTGCCGACTGGCCGCGATACCCCTGGAGCACGTGATCGCCGACGGCGGGAACTCGTGCGGGCCCGCCAGCAGCCCACCCCCACCCCCTGACTAGAGCGGCCACCCGTACGCGACGGCCAGCGCCCACGCCCAGCCGGCGGACAGGAACCACGTCCAAGGCCGCTTGGTTGCCACCAGGGCGACGGCGGCGAACGCGGCGATGGCCACTGCGGCGCCCAGCGCCAGCGCAGGCCGGTCGTAAAGGGTTACGAGCAGGGCTGCCGTGAGCACTCCGACCGGCGCGGCGAGGAACACGGCCTTGGCGAGATCCGGAATCCGTGACCGGGCCACGAGCGGGCACAGGACCACGAGCGCCATCGCCAACCCGAGCCGGAGCCCTGTCACCGGGGAGGACGCGGTCGGGTCGCCGTAGGAGACGGACGAACCCTGTACCGCGTCCAGGACTGCGCCGGCCGCCAGGTTCAACGCGAACAGAAGGAGGAAAGCCACCAGCAAGACAGCGGGCACGGCAACCAGGACGACAGCGCCTTGCACGACCCGGCGAGTTGGGTGGGAACGCACGACCTCGCCTCCTTCCAGCTTGACACCAGCGTAGGCAGGCCCGCGACCCTGAGCAGGGTCCAGCGTCGGATCCACGACGGCAGGGGGCCTCCAGCGCGGGGACTCACACCGCGAAGCGACCGACGAGGTAGAACAGCCAGACAGCCGCCACCGAGCCTCCCGTACCCTGCCCGACCCACGCCGGCCACCTCCGTTCGCCTCGGACCGCGCAGGCCCACCTCAGCCCCTTGCCGGACGGCCGCCTCGGCGCAGCGCCGCCCCTGAGGCCACAGCCTCCAGGCCCGCCGCGAGCCCCACCGCCGCCGTGATGAGAAACGCCCACAGGCACATCACGGTGGTGCCCCTTCCCACCGGAAAGGATCGGGCCGGACGCGTGGGGAACGACGGAACGGCGTCCCTACTCCTCCGGACGTGCGAAGCCGGACGACTCGGGATGGTGCGGGTCGACCGGCACGTCGATCCTGCGCAGGTGCTTGCGCATGTTGAGGACCAGCAGCGCGCACAGCACCAGCAGGATCCCCGTGAGTAGGAGGGGAATCCAGCCCGGCGTCGCCAGGTCGCTCAGATCGAGTAGAACCACGTCTCCAGCCTATCCACGAAGTGGGTCTCCAGCCCCGCGAAGAGGTCGTCCTCCGGCAACGTCACCGGCACCATCGACTTCACGAGCTGATAGTCCTCGGTGGGCCAGCCCAGCTTCTGGATCTCGAGCGGCACCGCGAACCAGAAGCCGTCCGGGTCGACCTGGGTGGCGTGCGCGCGCAGCGCCTCGTCGCGCACATGGAAGTACTCCGCGCACGGCACGAAGGTCGTGAGCCGCTGCGTGAGGTGATCGTCCATGCGGGCGAGCCGCTCGGCGTAGACGCGCTCGTGTCCGTGTTCGTGCAGCAGCTCGTCCAGCCTCTCGAACCGCCGCCGGTGGAAGCCCATGTGGTAGTAGAGCTTCGCGACCTGCCACGGCTCGCCGTGCTCAGGCCACTTCGTGGGGTCGGCGGCGTCCCGCACCGCCGCGACCGTGACGCGGTGGCACTGGATGTGGTCGGGGTGCGGGTAGCCGCCGTTCTCGTCGTAGGTGGTGACCACCTGCGGACGGAACTCACGGATCACCTGCACGAGGCGTCCGGCCGCCTGGTCGACGTCCTGCACCGCGAAGCAGCCCTCGGGCAGCGGCGGCAGCGGGTCGCCCTCGGGCAACCCCGAGTCGACGAAGCCCAGCCACACCTGCTCGATGCCGAGGATGTCGCGCGCCCGCTCCATCTCGCGGGCCCGCAGGAACGCGATGTCCTCGCGGCGCCCCGCCGTGTCGAGCTTCGGGTTGAGGATGTCGCCCCGCTCCCCGCCGGTGCACGTCGCCACCATCACCCGGACGCCCTCGGCCACGTACTTCGCGGTCGTCGCCGCGCCCTTGCTGGACTCGTCGTCGGGATGGGCGTGCACGTGCAGCAGGCGCAACTGGCGTCCTGCGGCGTCCACGCGCATCTGCTGGCAATCGGTCGACATGCCGGCCATTATCGCGGGCCGCGCCGGACGCGCCGACGGCGCCCGGCATCAGGGCAGAATGGCACCGTGACCCAGGCCACCTCGGACGCCGCCCGCATCGCCCGCCGCTATCCCAAGACCGGGACGCCGCGCTGGCTGTGGATCCCGCTCGCCGCCGCCCTCGGGACGCTGCTGCTGGCCTGGACGTTCTGGGCCGGCTGGGAGGCCGCGAACCCCCCGGTGGCGGGCAAGGTGGTCGGCTTCAAGGTGATCTCCGACACCCAGATCGACGTCCAGGTCACCGTCCAGCGCGCGGACGTCGACGACCGCGTCCAGTGCCAGGTGCGGGCCCAGGCGATCAGCTACGACACCGTGGGCCAATTGCCGTTCACGTGGGAGCCGACCGGGTCCGAGCTCCAGACGGCGTGGATCAGCGTCCGAACGTTCAAGCCCGCCGTCACCGCCACCATCGACTACTGCAGGGTCGTGTGAGGGCGTTTGCTAGCCTGACGTAATGACCGACGCCAGCCTCAACGTCATTTGGCTCACCCAGGACGCCTTCGGCAAGCTCACCGCCGAGCTGGAGCACCTCAAGGTCGAGGGCCGCCGCGCGGTGTCGGCCAAGATCGGCCAGGCCCGCAGCGAGGGCGATCTGTCGGAGAACGGCGGCTACCACGCGGCCCGCGAGGAGCAGGCGCACCAGGAGGCGCGCATCCGCCAGCTGGAGGCGATGCTGCGCAACGCCCAGATCGGCGAACCGTCCGAGCACGCCGACCACGTGGCGCCGGGCATGCAGATCACCATCTGCTACGACGACGACCCCGAGGACACCGACACGTTCGTCCTGGGCTCCCGCGAACTGCTGGCCCTCGCGGAGGACGACCACATGGACGTGTACTCCCCGCAATCGCCCCTCGGCGCGGCCCTGCTCGGCAAGCGCGTCGGCGACAAGGCGTTCTACACCGGCCCCAAGGGCGGCGACTTCGAGGTCACCGTCCTGGAGATCAAGCCTCACCTCGTCTGAGCGGCAACAAAGGGTGAGTTCGTCAACCGAGTACGGGCGACAACCTCACCCCTGAGTGGCCGCGCCGCACTCCGGGCAGAACTTCGCCCCAGGCGGCAGCGTCTTCCCGCACCCCGCGCAGGCGGACGCCAGCGGCGTCCCGCAGTGCGGGCAGAACCTGCCACCCTGGACGGCCCCCTTGCAGTTCGGGCACGTCGCTCCGCCGGGCGCCGCTGGTGCCGGCCCGGACGCCTGCGCGCCGGCGTCCGTGGTGTCCTTGATCGTCGCCATGCCCATCACGATCTCGACGTCGAGCCGGGCGGAGCCGTGGCCGACGATCCACTCGTCCACCACCCCCAGCCCCTCCCCCGGCCAGTTGAGGCGGCCCATACTGGCCTGCCCGCGGACGGTGACGTTGGCGCCCTCGCTCAGCCAGACCGTGAGCGCCCCCGACTCGCACTTGATCCGCGACCGCCCCTCGGCTATCGGGCCCTCGACCAGGGCCGACCCCATCTGGACCAGCACGTCCGACGCCTGCCGTACCCCCTTCAGGGACGCCCCGCCCGCGGTCACGCGGATGCGTCCCAGCGTCGGGACGCCCTCGATCGCGAGCCCCGAGCCCGTCACCTCGGCGTCCACCGCCAGCCGCGGGTTGACGGCGACGACCAACTCCGTGCCCAGGCCGAGGTTCTTCAGGTCGTCGAAGGAGCGCGGCAGCTTCAACAGGCTGAAGCCCTCCAGCGGCATCCCCTGCCCCTCGGACGCCACCTCCAGCACGTTGCCCGACCGCCGCAGCACGTGGGGGCCGGTGACCGCGACGCTGGAGACGCTCGGGTCGCCGATGACGCGGACGCGGCGTCCGACCGAACGGATGCTGACTCGCTCGGCGCCCCGCCCCTTCGCGCCCGCCGGCTTCGGCGCGGGCGGCTCGTCGGGCACGTCGTCCACGGACGCCGTCGGCGCCGGCTCGGGCTTGGCCTCGGGGGGCGGCTCGGGCGCGGGAGCCGGCGCCTCGTGCGGACGCGTCTCCTCGCGCGCGTACGCGCGCCAGCTATCCGACTCGTGCGGCTCGTCCGCGGCGCCGGCCCGCGCCGCCTCGATGCGCCGGGACGCCTCGGCGGCGTCGATGCGGCCGGCCGCGAGGTCGTCCAGGATGGGGTTGAGATCGGGGCTGCTGCTCATGGCACTCAGCCTAGGCAACCCGGCAAGGGCGCTAGCGTGAGCGGGTGAGTCCGCAGCCGCTGACCGAGCTGATGGCCCCCGACTGGGCCGAGGCGATGGCACCCGTCGAGCCGACCATCCGGCGCATGGGCGACTTCCTGCGCGCCGAGGTGGCGGCCGGGCGCGACTACCTCCCCGCGGGGCCCAACGTGCTGCGGGCGTTCTCGCGTCCACTGGCCGACGTCAAGGTGCTGATCGTCGGCCAGGACCCCTACCCAACGCCGGGCCACGCCGTCGGCCTCTCGTTCTCGGTGGCCCCCCACGTCAGGCCACTCCCCCGCTCGCTGACCAACATCTTCCGCGAACTGCAGACCGACTGCGGGATCGCGCCGGCGGCGTCCGGCGACCTGACGCCGTGGTTCGACCAGGGCGTCCTGCTGCTCAACAGGGTGTTGACGGTCCGCCCCGGCAGCCCCAACTCCCACAAGGGCCGGGGTTGGGAGGAGGTGACCTCGCGGGCCATCGACGCGCTGGCGGCCCGCGGCGGCCCCCTCGTCGCGATCCTGTGGGGCCGGGACGCCCAGGGCGTCGCCCCCGCGCTGGGACGCGTCCCCATCATCGCGTCGGTCCACCCCTCGCCGATGTCGGCCGACCGGGGCTTCTTCGGCTCGCGGCCCTTCTCGAGGGCCAACGCGGCGCTGATCGCGTCCGGCGCCGAGCCGATCGACTGGGATCTGAACCCCGGGCCCTGAGAACCTGAGGCAACGGTCTCGGTCGGGTTCCAAGTAGCTGAGATCGATCCAATTCTGTTTCCGACGGCGCGCGATGGGGCGACAATTCCCGAGGGACCTCGACCAGGCGAGGCGCCCACCCTCGGACAAGGACGATGCCGGACACCGACTTCGACGCCGTACGTGAGACGACGTGGGCGAGCGCGGCCCGGTTGGCGGGCGCGCCGACCTCGGTCATGCCCGAACTCAGCGACGAGACGATCTTCCGCACGACCCAGCGAATCCCCCGCATCACGGACGCCCCCGCGCCGGTCCACGCCCCGGAGGAGCCCGACGCGTCCCCCAGGCGGATCGCGCCGGACGAGCCGGGGCCGGACCGACGGACGATGGTCCTGGCCCTGCTCGTCGCCGTCGCGGCGCTCGCCACCGTGATCGGCTGGCCCCTGCTGGATCGGCGCCCGACCGCACCGGCAGCGGTTCCACCCCTGGCCACAGCCACCTTGAGCGGTACCACGCACTCCCCGACCCCGCTGGCCACACCGTCCACGACGACCGTGACGACCCGCCCGGCCCCGCCCCCGCCCGTCCCGGTGCCGACCCGGACGGTCACCACGGTCGTGACCGTCGAAGTGACCGCCCCGCCGCCCGCGACGACCCCGACGCCGTCGCCCACCTCCTCGGTCACGCCCACCGCTTCGCCCAGCCCGACCGCCTCTCCGGCTCCGTCGGGCACCCCGACCGCCAGGCCCACTCCGTTCCCGGTCTCGACGTGGTCCTTCTCCGTCGCGGGACTCGGGCCGATCACGCTCGGCACGCCCGTCGCGTCCGCCGTCGCCGCGGGGTACCTGGTCCCGGACGCGACCGCCCCGACGGTGTACGCCACGGCCCCCGCGCTCGGCACCGGGATCCGCCTCGCCGTCACCGGCGGCGTCATCAGCGCGATCAGCATCACCGACGTCGGCGTCCGCTCCGCCGAGGGCGTCGGGGTCGGCACCCAGGTCACCGCCCTGCCGACCGCCTACGGCACCTCACTCGTCACCCTGAACGCGAAGGACGCCGCAGGACGCCCGGTGAGCGTGCCGGGGGTGAGGGGTCCCGCCGGCTATGTCGCGTTCCTCCAGGCGAACGGGACGGTTTCGACGGTCGTCGTAGGGAACACTCAACCTGACGGCACGATCGTCCTGCCGTGACCGCGGCCGCGGCCGCCGAGAGGGGACTCCGATGGCCCGGATCACATCGCCCGACCTGCTGGCACTTGTCTGCGACGCCGACTCCTTCGCCGACTGGGACGCCGCCGGCCCGGCCGAGTCGGTGGTCGTCGGGGCGGCCACGATCCGCGGACGCCGCGTCGCGGTCCTCGCCGGTGACCCGTCCTTCCTGGGCGGGTCGATCGGCGTCGACGCGGCCGAACGCCTGACCGCGGGGCTCGAGCGGGCGACCGAGGAGGGGCTGCCGGTCGTCGCGTTCCCCATCGGCGGCGGGACGCGCATGCAGGAGGGCACCGTCGCCTTCCTCCAGATGGCGAAGATCACCCAGGCCGTGATGCAGCACAAGGACGCCAACCTGCCCTACCTGGTGTATCTGCGGGACCCCACGATGGGTGGGGTGTTCGCGTCCTGGGGCTCGCTCGGGCACGTCCAGCTCGCCGAGCCCGGCGCCCTGATCGGGTTCCTCGGGCCGCGCGTGTACGAGGCCCTCTACGGGCAGGCGTTTCCGGACGGCGTCCAGACGGCCGAGAACCTGCACCGCGCCGGCATCGTGGACGCCGTCGTGCCGCCCGAGCGCCTGGCCGACGTGCTGACGACCATCCTGGACGTCGCGATGGCCCGCCGGGAGCGAGGGCTGACGTCGGCCGACCGCGAGGCGCCCCCGCCGGCTCCGCAGCCGGCGCTGGCCGACGTCCCGGCCTGGACCTCCATCCAGATCACGCGCCGACCGGACCGGCCCGGCGTGCGCGACCTGCTGGAGCGGACGGCGTCCCACGTGACGATGCTCAACGGCACCGGTGACGGTGAGACGCACCCCGGCTCCGTCCTGGCGCTGGCCCGCTTCGGCGGGGCCCCGTGCGTCCTGCTGGGCCAGTGCCGCCAGGGCCAGACGATCGACCGGCCGCTGGACCCGGCCGCGCTGCGCGAGGCCCGGCGCGGCATGCGCCTGTCGCGTGAGCTGCGGCTGCCCCTGGTGACGATCATCGACACGCCCGGCGCGGCGCTGTCGCGCCGGGCCGAGGAGCGCGGCATGGCCGGCGAGATCGCCCGGACGCTGGCCGACCTGATCACGTTGCCCACGCCCACGATCAGCCTGCTGCTCGGTCAGGGCACCGGCGGCATCGCGCTCGCCCTCGTCCCCTGCGACCGGGTGATCGCGTCCGAGCACGCCTGGCTGGCCCCGCTGCCGCCCGAGGGGGCGTCCGCGATCATGCATCGCGACACCGCGCACGCGGCGGAGCTGGCGGCGTCCCAGGGGGTTCGCGCGGCGGACCTGCTCGCGAACGGCATCGTGGACCGTGTCGTCCTCGAGCCACAAGACGCCGCCTCCGACCCGGACGCCTTCTGCGGGGGCCTCGCGGACGCGCTGACCGCCGAGTTGGTCGCGCTCATGCTCGTCCCGCGCCGGGAACGCCTGCGCCGACGCACGGCACGGCTCCGCGGCCTGGGCGTGGCGTCCCCGGCCTGACGTCCTCGGCGATAATGAGGGCCATGCCCACGCCGCACGCCATCGTCTTCGACCTCGACGGAACCCTCACCGACACCGAGGTCACCTGGGCCGAGGTGCGGCGCAACCTGACGGCCGCCCTGGGCCGGACGTACCCCGAGCGCGCCACGACGGCCATGATGGGGATGAGCACGCCCGAGTGGGCCCAGTACTGCGCCGACGAGCTCGGCTTCCCCGGGACGCTTGCCGAGATCGGCGACCGGGTCATCACGGGCGTCGCGGACGCCTACGCCGCGGGCCGCGTCCGGCTGCTGCCGGGCGCCGCTGACGCCGTCCGGCGGATGGCGGCACGCGGGCCGATCGCGGTGGCGTCCTCGTCGCCGCCCGTGCTCATCGACGCCGGGCTGAAGGCGCTGGGCGTCTCGGACCTGGTCGAGGTCCGGGTGTCGTCCGAGACCGTCGGCTTCGGCAAGCCCCGTCCGGAGGTCTACTTGGAGGCGTGCCGGCAGCTCGGCGTCGCCCCCGAGGACGCCGTCGCCATCGAGGACTCGACCAACGGCGTCCGCTCGGCCGTGACGGCCGGTCTGCGCGTGGTCGCCGTCCCGCTGGAACCGCACGTGCCGAGCGACGAGGCGCTGGCCCTCTGCAGCGCCGTCCTCGCCTCGCTGGACGACCTCACAGACGACCTCGTCGAGGGCCTCTACCGGGCCTGAAGGCCGGGCCCGGCAAACGAGTACCCCCTAGTCAAAGCGACTGACATGCCGCTGACTAGGACGTTGGACACATCCACAGCAGGACTGCGAAAGTCCCTCACATCAACCGCCGACAATACGCGCCCAAGCGAAAGGTGACCCGATGGTCCCGCCCCTGACGTGGCTGCTCACGCTCGCGCTGATCCTCGGCCTGATGGCGTTCGACTACCTCGTCCACGTGCGCAGCCCGCACACGCCGACCATCAAGGAGGCGGCCCGCTGGACGGCGATCTACGTGGGCTTCGCGGTGGCGTTCGGCATCGGCACATGGGTCCTCGGCAACGCGACGATGGGGCTGGAGTTCTTCGCCGGCTACATCACCGAGATGAGCCTGAGCGTCGACAACCTGTTCGTCTTCCTGATCATCATGGGCAGCTTCAAGGTGCCCCGGGCCTATCAGCAGAAGGTGCTCGAGTTCGGCATCGTGTTCTCGCTGATCGCGCGCAGCGCCTTCATCTTCCTGGGCGTGGCGCTGATCAACACCTTCTCGTGGGTGTTCTACCTGTTCGGCCTGATCCTGCTGGTCACCGCCGGCAACCTCCTGAAACCGGAGAACCCGGACGAGGAGGACGAGGCCAACAACATCGTCATCCGGACGGCCAAGCGGCTGTTCCGCACGACCCCCCGCTACGACGGCGACAAGCTGTTCACCCACGTCGACGGCAAGCGCCTGATGACCCCGATGGTGCTCGTCATGATCGCCATCGGCGGCACGGACGTGATGTTCGCCCTGGACTCGATCCCCGCGATCTTCGGCCTGACGCAGAACGCCTACGTCGTGTTCACCGCCGTCGCCTTCTCGCTGATGGGGCTGCGCCAGCTCTACTTCCTCATCGACGGGCTCCTCGACCGCCTGATCTACCTCAAGTACGGCCTGTCGGCGATCCTCGGCTTCATCGGGGTCAAGCTGATCCTGCACGCCCTCCACGAGAACACACTCCCGTTCGTCAACGGCGGCGAGCACGTGAAGGTGATCGAGATCACCACGGAGATGTCGCTGATCGCCATCGTCGTGTCGCTCGCCGTCGTCGTCGTGGCTTCGCTGCTGTCGCCCAAGGGCAAGGTGCTCACGACGTTCCGCAACGCGAAGCGGCACGCGGTGCAGTACCTCGACCTGGGCTACGAGGCCGACCCGGCGATCCGCGAGGCCAACTACGCGCGCCTCATCCGCGAGGAGACCGAGCTCGCCAAGGTGCCCGAGAAGTACGACTACCTGCTGCACGACGAGCAGGAGTTGCTAGACCTGCTTGACGAGGTCCACCGCGTCCACGGCGATCACCTCACCGAGAACCCGGACGCCTTCGCTGCGGACGCCTCGTCCGCACCCCTGCTCGACACGGCCCGGTACCGGCCCGTCGACGACGAGGTCTCGGAATAGCGCGTGCTCCAAGTGAAGTCTTAGCCCTCCGCCCGCCCCTCCCCTGGTGCGGGCGCGGCACGCACGCCCATTAGGCTCGCGCGTGGCATACACAAAGGAGTGACGATGCTGCGTTCAACGATGCTCGCCGTGTCCCGGAACACGATGGTGAAGCGCGCGATGGTGGGCTTCGCGCCGACTAAGAAGGTCGCCGACCGGTTCGTCGCCGGCGAGACGCTCGACGACTGCATCCGAGTCGTCCGGCAACTGAAGGACGCCGGCCTGCTCGCCACCGTCGATCACCTCGGCGAGGACACGACCACCGCCGAGCAGGCGTCCGCCACCACCGACGCCTACCTGACGCTGTTGACGCGCCTGCACAACGAGGGCCTCACCGACGCCTGCGAGGTCTCCGTCAAACTGACCGCCCTGGGCCTCGCGCTGCGGGACGGGCATGCCGTGGCGGCCGCCAACGCCCGCCGCATCTGCACCGCCGCCCACGCGGTCGGCACCACGGTCACCATCGACATGGAGGACCACACCGCCACCGACGCCACGCTGGCCATCGTCGA
>Ga0075152_10003027_pt1 | contig 11883 bp, 13 predicted proteins | sample JI61114C2DNA_FD_70964 | JGI IMG/M metagenome (GOLD analysis project Ga0075152, IMG submission 70964) | Wastewater effluent complex algal communities from Wisconsin, to seasonally profile nutrient transformation and Carbon sequestration -... | ecosystem: Engineered > WWTP > Effluent > Algae...
CCAGCACTAAAGGTTTCACTTTCTGTTCCTGTTACAAAATAAATACAGCATGTATAAGAAGATATTCTTTCACAGTGTTGCAGCCGGTGTGCTGGCTTCAGCAGCAGCCATCATTTACAACCAGGTTTATTTCTTTGCCACACAAACCGATTATTCCAGAATATTGAATACCTCCAGCATAACCGGCTTAAACATACTGGTATGCATGCTGGCCGGCATACTGTATTGGGCACTGATAAAGTGGTTGAAACAAAAAGGTGAAGTGGTTTTCAATTTCCTGTTTTCCATCATTTCTTTTGCCTGTGTTATGGTGCCCATTTCAATATCGCTTCCATTAGATATTGAGTTTCCGGAACTGTTTCCCGGTTTGGCCGTACCAATGGTATTTTTTCCGGTAGTTGCATGGCACACTCTACGTCCTTTTTTTATAAAGCCATAATCAATATAAGATTGTATAAACAGCGGTTAAAAATAACCGCTGTTTTTTTGTGCAGTAATAAAAGATCATTAAAAATCCGTCAGCAAAAGGGTATCATCCACCAGCCCAATTCGTAATAAACTGCCGGGCTTTTGCCGCCATAAAAAACAAAATTACAAGGGAGTGACACAACAGGCGATGCCATAAGTACAAATGCCTGCCCACAAAAATTCACTTCATTATATTAACAAGCCCAAAATAAAACCTGCGGCTTTGCAGTTATATTTGCGCTCAAATGAATAAGATGGACAGTAAAAGACCGGCAGAAAGTTTTACCATAATGAACGAACTGGTATTGCCAAACGATACCAACAGTTTTGGCAACCTGATGGGCGGCCGCCTGATGTACTGGATGGATATTGCCGCCGGTATTGCCGCAGGCAAACATTGCAATGCGCCAAACATGACGGCCAGCGTGGATAACCTGAGTTTTAAAAACCCCATAAAACTGGGCAACGTAGTGCATATTGAAGCACGGGTAAGCCGCTCATTCAACACATCAATGGAAGTGTTTCTTAAAGTGTGGGGCGAAGACAACCTGCACCAGTATAAATACGAAAGCAACGAAGCATATTTTACGTTTGTTGCCCTGGACCCAAACGGAAAACCACGCACCGTACCGCAATTGTTGCCCGAAACGGAGGAAGAAAAAAAATTGTTTGAAGGTGCCCTGCGCAGGAGGCAATTGCGTTTAATACTTGCAGGTAAAATGGAGCCGGATGATGCCAGCGAATTAAAGGCATTATTTTTTAAAGACTAATAATACCGGCAAATATTTTCATGGCATCCCGGTTGCGTCGCAATCACTTTATCAGTAAATCTTTGGGCGACTTTGGCGGCACTCGTTTCGGGCATCATAATATTTATATCAGCATATTTGTTTCCAGTATATTGCAACACATTATTGTAAAAGTTTTGTACACTTAAATAAAATCTGCATGAAACACTTGCCGCTTAATCCGCAAATTTTTATTGACAACCGCAAACGGTTTGCAAAAGAAATGAAGCCCAACAGCATTGCCATTTTCAACAGCAATGATGAGCTGCCATCCAATGGCGATGCCTTATATCGTTTTCAGCAAAACAGCGACCTGTACTGGCTTTGCGGAGTAGAACAGGAAGATACCATGGTAATTTTATTCCCGGATTGCCCCGACCCAAAATATAAAGAAGTGCTTGTTTTGGTACGCCCCAATGAACTAAAAGAAAAATGGGATGGCAAAAGATTGCGATCAGAAGAAGCAAAGAAATTAACCGGCATACAAACAATAGTGTGGCTCGATGGCCTTGAAGCATTGCTGCAACCCTGGATACATATTGCCGATACTATTTACTTAAACACAAACGAGAACGACCGCAAAGCTTCTCTTTTAGAAACCCGTGATTACCGTTTTGCAAAAGAAACAATGCAGCGTTATCCTACACACCATTACGAACGCTCGGCAAAAATTATGCGCAGCCTGCGTGCCATAAAATCTAAATACGAAATTGAAGTTCAGCAAACAGCTATAGATATTACAGAGAAAGCATTCCGCCGCCTGCTGCAGTTCATAAAACCCGGCGTAATGGAATACGAAATTGAAGCAGAACTGGTGCATGAATTTTTACGCAACCGTGCCCGTGGCGAAGCTTATGGCAGCATACTTGCAAGCGGCGACAGGGCAAGAACATTGCACTATGTTTCCAATAACAATGAGTGCAAAGACGGCGAACTGATACTGATGGATTTTGGCGCCAACTACGGCGGCTACGCTGCGGACTTAACAAGAACGGTTCCTGTAAACGGCAAGTTTACCAAACGCCAGGCAGAAGTATACAATGGTTGTTTGCAATTGCACAATTATGCAAAAAGTATTTTAAAACCCGGCATTACCATCATCAACTATCACGAAAAAGTGGGTGACGAAGCAACAAAGGTTTTCCTTAAAATCGGCCTTATAAAAAAAGAAGATGTAAAAAACGAAGACAAAGAAAACCGTGCATACAGGAAGTATTTGTATCATGGCATTTCGCACCATCTTGGTATAGATGTACACGATCTTGGCACAAAGGTAGAACCCATAAAAGCCGGAATGGTATTCACTGTTGAGCCCGGCATTTATATAGAAGAAGAACAAATGGGCATACGCATAGAAAATAATTTCTGGATAACGAGGAATGGTAATATTGATTTGATGAAGAATATTCCGATAACAACACAAGAGATAGAAAATCTCATGAAAACAAAACCCTCCTAAATCCTCCCTAAAGGGAGGACTTTAAAAAGTAGTGTAATTATTTTTAACAACCGTAATAACACCCCTTTAGGGGATGGGGGCATCGGGGTATGAAACAAATTCCAAATATTTTCACTTTACTTAATCTTGTATTCGGCTGCCTTGCAATCATTTCTACTTTGCAAACGGGGCTTACTGTTACTTCGAATGATGCAGGTGATTCACTCATCATCCTTCCAGAAAAAATTTACATGGCTTCTGTGTTTATTGCCTGCGCAGCCGTAATAGATTTTTTGGATGGGTTTGTGGCAAGGCTTTTAAAAGCATCATCTGAAATGGGCAAGCAACTTGATTCACTTGCAGATGTGGTAAGTTTTGGTGTAGCACCGGGACTTATTGTTTACCAGTTTCTACGCCTTTGCTTTGCACAGCAGGACGATGGATTGGATACAAGTATTTTATGGCTGCTTCCCGCATTTATTATTCCCTGCGCCGGTGCTTACCGTTTGGCAAGGTTTAATATTGATACAACGCAAAGCCACGGCTTTAAAGGTGTTCCCATACCCGCAGCAGGTTTATTAATTGCAGCCTTCCCATTAATTTACTGGTTTACCAATGAAGCATGGATTATACAATTGCTGCACAACTACTGGTTCTGGTATGCAGTAATATTTGTGGTAAGTTACCTCATGATTTCCACCTTACCCATGATGGCATTAAAGTTTAAAGAACCTACCGTAAAAAAACTAATGCCGTTTATAATTATCGCCGTTATTGCCATAGTATCCGCTTTTATTTTTCAATGGATGGCTGTGCCTGTAACATTTATCGCTTACGTAATTTTATCTTTGCTCAATAAACAGAAACAATCATGACCTATAATGTTCAGATCAAAGTAATGCCTTTAAAAGATTTATTAGACCCGCAGGGAAAAGCTGTTGTAGGTGCTTTAAAAAATCTAAATGTTACAAGTGTAGAAGATGTGCGCATCGGCAAGCATATTACTTTGCAGATAGAAGCCGCGTCAGAAGATGAAGCCAAAGCCATTGCTGATAATGCCAGTAAAAAATTACTCGCCAACCCGGTAATGGAATTTTACGAAATTGAAATGATCAATTAAGTTGATATGTTGATATGTTGAAGGGTTGATAAGTTTCTCCTTCTTAACATATCAACCCTTCAACATATCAACTTACACATGCTGTACCTCGTTCCCACACCACTCGGTAATTTAAAAGACATTACGCTCCGTGCCCTGGAAGTATTGCAGCAGGCCGATGTAATACTTTGTGAGGATACCCGCACTTCTTCAAAGCTGCTGCAGCATTACAATATACACAAACCGCTTTCGCCTTATCACCAGCACAACGAACATAAAATTGTGCAGCATATTGCCGATCAGTTAATGGCAGGCAAAACAATGGCACTCATTACCGATGCTGGTACGCCAGGCATAAGCGACCCCGCATTTTTGCTGGTGCGTGAATGTGTAAAGAACAATATTAAAGTAGAATGTTTGCCCGGTGCCACGGCATTTGTACCGGCACTTGTAAACAGCGGCCTGCCCATAAACCGTTTTCTTTTCGAAGGGTTTTTGCCACTCAAAAAAGGAAGGCAAACTTTATTAAAACAACTCGCCACCGAAGAGCGCACCATGGTGTTTTACGAAAGCCCCGTGCGCCTCTTAAAAACACTCAAAGACCTCATTGAATATTTTGGTGCAGAGCGCCCCTGTAGCATCAGCCGGGAGCTTACAAAAATGTTTGAAGAAAATTTCCGCGGCACACTACAGCAGGTACACGACCACTTCTCTTCAAAATCTATCAAAGGCGAAATTGTAATGGTAGTGCAGGGAAAGGAATAAATTCTTTTGAGCCGGACTGAAGAATATCTATGAAACTTCGTTGTGTCACTCACTTGTACGGTTGAATATTCTATTGAGCTTTACCGAAGCGGAGAATTAAGCGGAATGCGGGTTCTGAATTAATAAGAATAAAAGACTGTGTTTTAGTATTACTTTTCTGCAGCCCATTTCCTTATTAGTTTTTTGGGGCCAAGTGGTGAGCGTAGCCGAACCAAAGAATTACTATTAAGTTTCCTTGTGTCATCTTAATTCCGGTTCATCGGAACTCTCTTGTACGTTAGTATATGCTGATCAATCTTTAATTGAAGCTAATCGCAGAACCCTTGCCAAACAAAAAGCCTTGAATGAGCGTATGCAAAGAAGGAATTATATTTAATCTTTGTTAAAATGAAAACCTGTACAAATGAAATTAAAACTTAGTAGTAAAAATCACAGTTTATACTTACTTAAACTATGTACACTTATTGTTCTTTTATTTCAATGCCTTCTTGCATACAGTCAGGATAAAAGCAATATTAATAACAGAGATCTAAGTTATCTCACTTCAGGAGGTAAACTGCTACCCTTACAAGCTATTATAGATATAAGGCATTATACAATTACTTTAGATATAGATATTCAGCAACAATCTATCAACGGGTCTGTTGAGGTAAGTTTGAACCTTTCGAAAAAAACAGATACCATATTGCTGGATTTAATTCATTTATACAGGGTTACTAAAATAAGTGTAAATAAAAAAGTGGTCCTCTTTGACCAGCATGATGATAAAATATTTATTACATCTCCTGCAGGTTTTGACATTGGAAAGCATAAGGTAAATATCGAATACAACGGTATACCGCCGGTTCCGGTACGGCCCCCATGGGGTGATGGATTTACCTGGACAAAAGATTCGGATGGTAATGACTGGGTAGCTATAAATATGCAGGGAGGGGGAGGTAAAACGTATTTTCCGTGTAAAGATCATCCAAGTGATGAACCCAACGAAGGGGCTGATTTGAAAATAACAGTCCCGTCAAATTTAGTAGTGGCGGGGCCTGGTTTATTAATGAATGTAACCACCAAAAAAAATAAGTCAACTTATTATTGGAAAACAAATTACACCATCAGCAATTACTGTATTTTATTTAATATAGGCAAATACAAAGTGGTGAAAGATGTTTATACAACTATTGAAGGTAACAAAGTACCCATAGAGTATTATGTATTAGAAGTAGATACTGCCCAGGCAAAAAAAGTAATAGCAACAAAAATCAGGGATACAAAAATATTGGAAAAATATTTTGGAGAATACCCCTGGATTAAGGAAAAAATTGGAATTGCAGAAGTACCCAATTCAGGAATGGAGCATCAAACGATGATTACTTTTGATAATAAATTTGTATACAGGCAGGTTGGTGGCCATGAATATTCTGATAATTTGTTTCATGAATATGCGCATGAATGGTGGGCCAATAAGGTTACAAATAAAGACTGGGCACATATGTGGATACAGGAAGGAATTGCCACTTACGCCGAAGCATTGGCCATGTTAGAATTGGGAGGAGAAGCGGCTTACAACGAAATGATCGATGGACACAGAAGAGGTGTTCGAAACAAAAAAGCGATGGTATCAGGTGATGAAGTAGATGAAGAGGAAGTATATTCCGGTGGCGATATTTATGGCAAAGGATCTTTCTTTATGCATGGTTTACGTTATGTAACAGGAGATGATATTTTCTTCCCAACTTTAAAAAAATTAGCCACCGACCCTAAATACACCTATGATAATTTTGTTACAACCACTGATGTAGAACAATTATTCAGTAGCGCTTCAGGCAAAGACCTGAAACCATTTTTCGATTTTTATCTTAGAACTACTAATGTTATTGACGTGAATGTAAAAGAAATTGGATATCAGAAATATCAAATAAAAATCAATAATTTCTTTATGCCTTTGCCATTTGATATAACTGCAAATAATCAAACAAGCAGATTAATCATTCCAGCCGAAGGCATTACAGTAAATAGTACACTACCGCCGCAAGTAGATACCAAAGGTTTTTATTTGAAAAAAGTAACCATACAATAATGAAGAATATTAAAACATATTTTTTAGCAGTCCCCCTGTTTTTATTGCCTGTATTTGTTTGGGCAGATACTTACCCTGTCAATAAAAATATTGACATTAAGCATTATTCATTTGAGATTAATTTATCTGATACCGCAGATGTTATTTATGGTAATGCACAAATTACCGTAATGTTTAAGAAGGCAGGTACACAAAATTTCCGGTTAGATCTCATTAATAAAACCGCCGAAAGACTAGGCAAAGGCATGCTGATTGATGCCATTAAAGTTGCTGATTTGACCGTTCCGTATACACATCAAAACGATGAGATCATTATTAGTTTACCAAACCCGTCCGTTGCAAATTCAGAAATAGTTTTTACCATAAGCTATCATGGAATTCCTTTTGATGGCTTAATAATTGGCGCCACCAGGTTTGGCGATAGAAGTTTTTTTTGTGAAAACTGGCCCAATAAAACAAGACAATGGTTGCCCACATTGGATCATCCTTCCGACAAAGCCACATCAGAATTCATCGTAACAGCACCTGCACATTACAAAGTAATATCCAATGGATTATTAATGGAAGAATCCGATATGGGCAACAATACCAGGCTTACCCATTGGAAACAATCTGTGCCTGTATCCTGTTGGTTGTTTGTGTTGGGTGTGGCAGATTTTGCTGTTAAATATGTGGATCAATTTAATGGCAAATCAATTCAGTCATGGGTATATCCGCAAAACAGGGAGGCCGGATTTTACGATTTTGATGAGCCCACTAAAAAAGTATTGGAATTTTACAGCAGTTATGTTGGCCCCTTTGCCTATGAAAAATTGGCTAATATTCAATCGGTAAATAGTGGTGGAGGCATGGAAACATCCTCAGCCATTTTTTATGGAGAAGACTTAATTAATGGTAAACGGGACGAACGAATCCGCGATGTGGTGATACACGAAATAGCGCATCAATGGTTTGGCAATGCAGTTACAGAAACCACCTGGGATGATGCATGGCTCAGTGAAGGGTTTGCTACTTTTTTCACTTTGTTGTTCATTGAGAATGAATATGGAAAAGAAGCATATACCAAAGGGATCATGAATGCAAAAAAAACGGTTTTCGAAAGGGCAATAAAAATGCCCGACTTTAGTATCGTAAGCCCCAGATCGGCAGAAAAGGAGCCTGTAACCAGTGAACTCACCTATCAAAAAGGTGCATGGGTATTGCATATGCTTAGAAACCTGGTGGGTGATGATGATTTTCAAAAAGGCATCCGATCTTATTATACAAAGTTTTATAATGCCAATGCCACAACAGACGATTTTAGAATTGCCATGGAAAAAGCTTCTGGTAAAGACCTGAAAATATTTTTTAAGCAATGGCTGTACCAACCCATCAATCCAGCCATCAATGCTACCTGGCAGTACGATGCAGCGCATAAAAAAATAACTATACAAATAGAACAAACCCAACAGGGGGATATTGTATTTAATGTTCCGGTAGAAATAGGTTTTTATAAGTTAGGCAGCACCACTCCAACCATTTTAAAAATGAACCTCAACAAAAAAACTCAAATGCAAACTTTTTCAGTTTCCGGTGTGCCAGATAAAATGGAATTAGATCCAAACAATATTTTACTCAGCAACAACAGCATTTCAAAAAAACAATAAGCATATAATTTACAAAACCGCATAAAAACAACAAATACAGTTTTGTACCCAACTGTAGAAATCAATGAAGCTTTACTTGCGTCGCACTCTTGTACGGTTGGATATGCTATTCATCTTTTACCGAAGCGTAGATTGAAGCGAAAGTGATTCGTTAGAACACGAATCTTGGCGAGGGCTACCAGAATAAACAAAAGCTTTTTTGCCATCATTTTTCTGCGGCCCATTTCCCTATTAATTTTTTACTGTAAGCACGTGCATCTTCAACAGCTAATAAATTGTTGGGCTTAGCTTTTAGAGCCGCTTTTTTTTGCAGAATTTTATAGTCCTTTTCAGCAATTAAAACGTATTTCTTTTTATCAATAACTATCTCCGTCATTGTATTTGATTTATTTTCAAAAATACAAAAAACAAGGCGCATTCTCACAAAACCATCAAAGGCGAAATTGTAATGGCAGTGCAGGGAAAGGAATAAATGCTTTTGAGCCAGGGTGCAGAATTAATATGAAGCTTTTCTCTCCGCCGTGGCGGGGCTCTTTTACGGTTGGATTATTTATTAAGCTTTTACCGAAGCAAAAGTTGACGGTGGCAACACCGTCAACGGCAAGAGAGAAATGTTTTTGTGGAATCATTATTACTCCTCGGTTCTTCGCCCAAAACTAAAATTGTGTGCTAATCTTATACCTAAAAAACTATAAGTGCCTATGCTTGTAAATATATTTTCGTACCGTAACGCCAGGTCAAAACGTGCCGAGCCCCATGGCTGAAAAAGATAGCCAAGATTGGCGCTGCCCACAAACCCATTTGCGGTTTCATCATAATCACCGCCAATCGCATAGCCGACCTGCGGTTCTATATAAAAACCATAGCCCGTTCTGTTAAAAGTGTACCTGTAACCGGCTTTCATGGGAGCAAAACCTAAGTCGTAACCATCTAATCCAATCAAAGCAAGTTCTGCGGTAATTTCATCCGCATCATTATTTACCGGAAAGCCATATTTAATGAAGCCACCAAAACCAACCTTTTGATAAACACCATCCGCCTTTTTGCCCACGATTGTAAAAACATCTATTTGTGCATCTGCTGCAGTAGCGATGGATAATACGAATAAACCAACAAAGAATTTTTTCATACCGTTTTTTAAGATTTAAGGAAACCCTTTTTAACCGGACTGCGGTTAAATATAGGGTTTATTTCTAACCATTTTATAGAAAGCCTGGTAATTTTCATAAGAACCTTATTCATAAAACACAGCCACTTCATCCAGTTGTTTCCTCTGTATATCCGGTACCCAGCATTCATCTGCAGCATAGCCAACAGGGATCAGTAAAAATGGTTTTTCATTTTCGGGGCGCTTTAAAAGTTTTCGCTCTTGTTGGCGTCCCCGCCAACAAGAATTCGCTTCAATCTTCGCTTCGGTAAAAGCTGCATTACTTCTCAAAGCACAAGAGTGCGACGCAACGAAAGCTTCATTCATGTTCTACTGCCTGGCTCAAAATATTTTCTTCTCTAAGTTGGCTAATTGATTTTATTGAACTTTAAATGCATGATCCTGCCGGAGTTTACTTCGAAGCCGGTTACCTTATTGTTTTTATCCCGCAGTATCATCAAATGATCCATCCACCAGAAATCACTTTTTAAATGATCATTATTAATTATGGTAAGTTTTGTGTCGTTGTATTTTACGTTGGTGAGCATTAACTGGTGATCTTTTAAAACAACGCCGTACTTGCAATCCAGCTCGGGACAATAATAAGTGCCTGTATATGTTTGGAGCAGTTTATCGGTTTGAACAGTATCCCTTGTATATTTTTTAAGATGGTACAATTCGTCTGGTGTAATGATATCAACAGTTGTATCCTTTGCTTTTGCAGCAAAAACAAATTTTATTTGGGGGGCAGAAAAGATAGCGAAAGTATCGGTTGATTCTTTTATGAGAAAATTATTTTCATCGTAAATATGATAGAATAATTTATGCTCTTTTATATCTAAACTTAATGGCAGCCCATCTTCGCCAATATAATAACCAAGAAATTTTTTCAAAGACAAACTGTCTTTTAATATGGCAGCCGAGCTATCTTTTTGCTCTTTCTTTGCAGTTTCATTTTTATGTGTAGTGTCGTTTATAAAAAGATCAGCCATCTCGTATAATTTACCGCCGGTGCGAAAGTCCCCAAGGTTACTGAACACCATGAAACCCATTTTAAGATCAGGAAAAACGGCAACGTTGGTCCGGTATCCCGCATCTGCCCCGCTATGGGAATATTGCTTCCATCCTTTGTAAGTATCTACGGCTATACCGGCTGCGTAGGTTAATTCTTTACCGCTGTTAAGTTTTGCTTTTGTGGTAAGCATTTCAACATTTTTTTCATCGCCTGTTTTGTGTTCATAAAAATTCATTACCCATTTACTCATATCGTTGATGTTGGTAAAAAGACTTGTAGCACCGGCATTGGAATAGCTTAAAATACTGTTTGAAAAATGGGCACTGTCAATGCGGTCATAAGAGTAGGAACGGTTTTTTTCTATCTCTGTATAATCATCATGAAAATGTGTGTTCATCATGCCCAATGGTTTAAAGATGGCAGAATCTGTAAACTTTCTTAGTGACTGGCCGGTAACTGATTTTACTATTTCGGCAAGCATGGTAAACCCGCTGTTTGAGTAACTGTATTTATCGCCTGGTTTAAAATTAAGCGCCTGCTGTTTGCCCAGTATTTTTACAATTTGATCCTGTGTAATTACATCATCGAGCCTCGTACCTGATATGGCGAGTAGCTGCCATTGGTCCCTTATGCCGCTTGTGTGATTTAAAAGATTACGGATGGTGATCTTTTCTTTAAGGTCAGGAAACCAGGGCAGGTATTTATGAATATCATCGTCCAGTTGAAGCTTGCCCTGCCTTGCCAGTAAAATGATTGACCAGGCTGTGAATTGTTTGGAAACAGATGCCATGTGGAAGATGGTTTCCGACGCTATGGGAATGCCATATTCAAGGTTTGCCATTCCATAACCTTTGGCATAAATGAGAGAATCGTTGCGCACGATTCCTATGGAGCAACCCGGACTAATGGATGTATTCCATTTTATAAATAAACTGTCGATTTTTTTGGTAACAGAATCCGGTAATGTTTGGGCGGATATTTTATTGATGGTTAGAAGCGAAAATAAAATGATGGGTATAATTTTACTACGTTTGATTCTCATAAAAGTTTGTTTTGAATTGGATGCAATTACCGGGAAGTGATGCATTTTGTATAACACACAATTTAATACAAATTATTAATGAGGCTATATATTTTTGTTTGCCTTGCCGATGTTGGTAAACGGTCATTATAACTACGCTTCCATCTTTGCTTCGGTAAAAGCTGCCTTAACTTCCCAATGTACAAGTGTGCGACGCAAGGAACGCCGCACAAAGATTTACTGCCAGGCCCAAAAAAATTTATGCCGAATTTCTACCGGCATTAATTATCCCGAACGAGCAGCGCATGGCGAGTTTACCAAAGGTTTCTTTTGTGGGGGAGTTGATTAACTGCTCTTCCATATCGCGTACTTTGGATAGTGCATACTGCTGAATGGTTGCCAGCGGCAGTACGATCCTTTCGCGC
>Ga0075152_10003030_pt1 | contig 11878 bp, 9 predicted proteins | sample JI61114C2DNA_FD_70964 | JGI IMG/M metagenome (GOLD analysis project Ga0075152, IMG submission 70964) | Wastewater effluent complex algal communities from Wisconsin, to seasonally profile nutrient transformation and Carbon sequestration -... | ecosystem: Engineered > WWTP > Effluent > Algae...
CCGCCGACGAAATCTTCACCACCCTGATGGGCGACAACGTCGAACCCCGCCGGGCCTTCATCGAAGAAAACGCGCTGTATGCGCGGAATCTCGACGTGTGATGTTGTCGGTGTAGGCTCTCGGAATTGGTGAAAAGAATCTCACCAAAATGAAAACATGAAGGCCCCGTCGAGAAATCGGCGGGGCCTTCATGTTTTTGCATGTGCGCGTATTCCGGGGAAAGCAGCCAGAGGTCCACAAACCCATTCCCTTCAGCAATGTCGGGTGACACAGTTAGTGAAATTCTTGCCAAGGTGGTGAAATATTGGTGACAGAGACAATGAAAAAAGCTCCCGAGGAGCTTTTTTCATGAGCATGTCGCAGTGGAGATGTCTGGATTTCGGCCTTATGGAAAGCTTTCCATAAGGCCGAGCAGCTGTCCGAGGCGACAGGCCGTCGCTCGGCCATTGCCGCCATTCTGCAGAAGAGCAGCCAATGGCAGCTTTACACAATATTTCCGGACACGCCTGCTCCATGTCGAAGACTTCCTCTGGCGATCGCAACCCCACTAAAACTTACGCATATTCTACCCGTCCAATTTTATAAATTAACCCGCAGTCATTCGGCTTTTCAAACCCCGAGGTCCCTTCAACATAAGACTTCAATATCCGACCTACGGAAGAGACAACATCCTTCTCTGCACTGATAAAGCCGACAGGGAAGCTGACGGGGTATGAGTCGCGCAGCGAGACGTGATAAACGACCACCACGAATTCCCCTTCGAAGTGCAGAACCTCAACACTTCCTCCTAGAAAACCCTCAATGAGCCCGTGAACCTTGCTGGCGTTGGGATCAAACTCCCTTTTCCATTGTTGTGCTGTCCTACGATCATCGGGACCTGAGATGGGCAAATAGATGGTTGGCGAATAGAGCTTCTTATCCTTCGTGCTCGCCTGTTCAAGAAACTGGCTGACTCTGACCTGCAGACTACTGCTCTTCCCCCAATACGGGTCGCTGGGCGCGACCCAAAGGAATGGGGTCTTCCCCACGTCAGAATTGCTTTCCTGCCTCGCCTTGATGAGCGGAGCCAAGTGAGTTTGGAGTAGTTTCCAATTTAATGGCGAATAGATTGGTCCGATAAAGGCGGCTCTCTTCTTTTGGCTGTTGGATTCCAGCTTCGTCAAGTCTTCGAAGAATTGCAGGCTCACGGAGCTGCCCTTCGAGTCGAAGAGTTTCAGAGTCTCCCCATCCCCGATTTCTATCATGATTTTTGCAATCTCACCGAAATTGCTGGGTCGCGCCAGGTGATCCAGTTCGAGAGAAATTTGCTCATGGACATAATCCGAGCTTTTCAACTTATCAAAATCCTCTCGCTCGACGTTTCGCCCATCCTCGTCCACTTTGAAATGAACCGTAAGTCTGACGGGCATCTGCTTAATCTTGTTCACCGAGTTCACGGTGTAGACATTCGGCGAGTCCTTATCGTCCTGGGTCAGCGCCTTGGAAAGGAACCCCTTCTGCAAGATTTCATGGAATTGACGCTGAAAATGCTTTCTCACGTGAGTCTGGCTGCATGATGCATTCTCGTCCTCGACCTTGATTGAAATACCGGCCTTCCACTTATCCGAAAATTTGTCTTTCCCAAGGCAAGAGAAGGTTGCGAGGTCGAAAGACAAGCAAGCCGTACTGTCTCGAAGCAGTGACAAACGCGGAACCTCGCCGTGTTCAGTGAAGTAGCTGCTCGATTTCTCCGTAAGAGTCAGGCGACCGTTTTCGGAGAGAGTCAATTCGCCACGCTCCACTAGGTCATCAATTGCCTCTTGAACTTCCTTGCGTGAGAAGCCGAAGAAGGTTGCGACCTGCGACATGGACATTGGCGCAAGGTGGATAAGTCGGAGAACGAATTCCCGAACGAACGGCAGCCCTTTTTCAGTGATGTACGAGAAATTGATGTTGAAGCGTTGTGCTGGCAACAGGAAGTCAATCTCATGATAAATCGTCGTGTTTTCCAATGTCGTCACCTTAGCGTGTTTTCTTCGCGGACATGAACTTGTAGCCTCCAACATCGCCCATATCGTTCATGTAGGAAACAACCTGTCCGAGAGGCTTATCCTTGTTGTGGGTCTTCCACATTTCCGCATTGCCAATGACCAACAGTCGGTCCATGGCTCGGGACATCGCCACGTTGATTCGATTGGGAGTACGCAGGAAGCCAGGACTCTTTTGTTTATCGGAACGCGTCAGGCTCAAGATGATGATTCGGTTCTCCTTGCCTTGGTAGCTATCGACAGTGTCAATTTTCACCAATGCCTTGAACCCGTCGCTCCAGATACCCTGGTTGAACTTCTGGCGAATCAGCCGCTTTTGTTCGGCATACATGCAGATGACACCGATCAGCGCATCATCCTTGTCCTTGAGGTCTGAAAGGTCGTTCAGGAATTGCCCGATCCCCATTGTTAAGTTTGCCGTCGTAGAAGGTATGGGAGACGAGATTGCCGATGGGAGGAGTCATCCGATACTGAGTCAGCAGCGTGGCGCTCGCCTGCTTTCCATATTCCGAATTGAAAGCACGCGCAAAGTCGCTTCGCAGCACTTCATCAAGCTCGGTATGCTTGTCGTTGATGCCGAGTCGGCGAGCCAGGGCAGACTTGTGAGCATCGGAGTACAAGGGGGGCAGTTGCAAATGGTCGCCGACCAAAAGTACCCGTTTTGCGGACTGCATTGCAATCGCCAGTTCACTCGCGATTGAACGAGCCGCTTCATCAATGATTACGAAATCGTAGATGTTGTCGTGAATACCGATGTGTCCTTGCCCAATGCCGACACAGGTACCTGTTACCAGTTGTCTTGAGCGAGCATAAAACTCGTCGATATTGACCCTCTCAGCCGACAGCGCATCCTGGATGTCTCGGGATATGCGAGCCAACGCCCGAACCCTTTTGGCTTCATTTGGACGGACTCCATACTCGGAACAGATATTTGAGAGCAGGATGGATTTCGCTTCTGAAACGGAGCTTTCCTTTGAAAGCGTGATTCCGTAGTCCGTGTGAAGTTTGCTTCGAATGCCTTCATCCAGTTCAACGGCGATCGGTTTCAGGGCTTTGATATCTCCCTCGTCATCAACGCTCTCGAAGCTCTTGAGGAGAAATTCGAGATGGTCAATCTGCTTGAACAGCTTCAACTCAGCGTCGACGACCTTGGCGATGAATTCGGCATCGAGACCTAGAGCATCCGATAGTGCTTCAACACGGTAGCGGTATTCGGCATTGAACAACTCGCGTTTTTCTGCGGTGATGGCATGGGAATACACGTCTTTTAGTCCATGCGAAACCGCCCCTTCTCGGTTGCTGAATCTGACAACCTCAAGCGGAGTCCCCAACCTCCCGCAGTGCTTCCGTATCCGTTCGGCAGCCGTATTGACCGCTTCGTGAGACTGGCTGACCAGCAAGATTCTTCGCACATTCAGTTTTTCAACGAGAAAGTGGACGAATGCGGCGATGAATTCTGTCTTTCCTGTACCAGGCGGTCCCTGCAAAAGCGACAGAGGACCGTAGTTCAAGAGTTTTGTGAAAGCCTCCCGCTGCTGCTCGTTAAGACTAATCTTGTTCCCGTGCAGGTCCTCGCGGTCGTATCTGGCGAAATCCTCGTCAGATACGGCAATGTTGTAGGGGGTTGCGTCCTTATTGCAGGCTGGGTCGAACAAATCGAGGAGTTCAGGCAATACCCCTTCCCTATCAAGCAGCCTTTCAAGAGCAGCTTTCCGCTTGCGGTATGAAGCTCTGTCCTGTTTGGTCCTGAAGAAGACGGAGTCGCCATCTTTAAGTCCATAGGCTGAACTGCGCACCTTATTGAGTCGGACTTCGTTCAACGCTGATTTTTTAAGGAAGACCTCTCCGATGACTTTTTCTGCACCTTCCTGGTCGATGAGGAGAGCCTCGACTTCATCCGTGCTTGCGAAAGTGCCCAAAGGGTCAACGTCCGCTTCGTAAGGCAGAATCAGTTCAGATTCGGAATCCGATGGCTTGAACGAGCCACCGTTCAATTCGATATTCGGGCTTGACTCAGTCTCCGTGGCGAGGATTGCCCGCCAAAGTGCCTGTGTCGAAATATCGACCGTGATTTCCGAATGCTCTTCCCCAATAGAGGCTTCAGCCCGTTCGAACACATCTTTGAGTTGCTGGCTTAGTCCCGATTCGTCAATTTCGGGCGGAACCATCTGGAGCATCTCGATAGCACGATGAAAGGCGTCATCATCGCGAAGATGCTCCGACAATCCTGAAAACTGAGCGGGTCGTCCTGGTTTGATGCGAATTGCCGTACTGATTTCGAATTGGCTCTCTTCCGCCACCCTGAAATGAACATCAGATCTGACCCGAGGGGCTAATGCTCCGACAAAGCATCGCTGCTCCTTGTCGTAGAAGGCGACAAACGAACCTCCAATGCCAGAAAAAGTCACCGAGTAATCAGTCTTGCCAGGCTTCGGCGCCTCTACCTTGACGTAAAGATGCCCGTTATCGGGCAAAATCGTAATCGGCTGACTAACATTGGTGTGTGTTATTTCGACGAATTGCTGTTCCTGCACTTCGTCTGCGGTCGTCAGCGCCTTTTTGAACCGCCCCAAATCCCTGAAACCAAACGCCAGATCGCTCAGTTCCGACTGAACCACTTCCGAAATTCTTGGATAGGCTTTGGACTCCTCGCCCCACTCCAATCCGAGCAACTCGCAAGACATACGGAGCACAGCAAAGATGTCACGCTGTTCGGATGAACTTCCGTCGATATTCTCGGGGCTATACCGATGATTTTTGGACTCAGCGGTGTTGTGGGAAAAATCAGGAATATCTACCAGATACACATTCCCGTTTTCCCTCCCCAGCATCACATTGCCAGGGTGAAGGTCGCCATGCGAAATACCGAGACCATGAAGATGCTCGACGGCATCCGTTAGCTTCTCGATCACCCCTAGTTTGTCCGCATCATCAAGAGTGGAGTCAGTCCACGTCGTTCCATCAACGACGTCGGTCACCAAATACATGCTGCTCGACCTCGACGCCAGCCCGTACTCATGAATACGCGGAAGGTAAGTGGGATTCACTGCCGCCAGCTTGTCCAGCCGCTTCAAAAAGGCAAGGACGCGGAAATTGCTTACTGAATCGTCCCCTTTGCCGCCCACGTTCAACCAAGCTTTAACCAGCCTGCCTTCCGAGAAATAGACCTCTTTATCATCGGTCGAAACCAGAAATTCGCCTTGGTCGGGGAACTGCCGTGTGTGGTTAATCGGATGACGATAGGCTTCCAGTTCGGAGTCATCGAATGTCGGTATCACCTCGCCTTGCGGTTCTGCTCTCTTCAGTGCATCGAAGAATGCCGAAGCATCCTTGTATTGCCCTGTCACTGCTTCAAGAAGAACCCCTGCGTACCATTCGCTGCTTGAAAGTATCTCGTTCTGAATGTTCTCCAAGCTCTTCGGAGACATTCTTTGAGCCGTCAGGAGATGCCAAGACACAAGCCCAAGGGCATGAACGTCCTTCTGGAACGGGGTTGTTGATGCATCGTCTAGCATCTCCTTGACCTCAACAGCCCCCACCGAAAGACTGTTCCGATAATCTCCAACCGTCCCTATTGGTTGGTGGTAAGCGGAGATGAAGTTGGAGAGCGCAATTTCCTTGGACGGCGACAACCACAGGCTGTGGTCAGCAATGTCGCGATGGGCAATCTTGATGCCATGCAGGTCAGCAAACTTCGCAATCAGTAGCTTCGTGAGGTTCAGTCGATCGGTCTGATTAAACGACTGACCGTACTTGCCCACGAATTCATTGAACCTCACATGTCCAGGCGGCAGTTCATATACCTCGCTGTACTGCGACGTGACCTCATCTTTTTCGAAACTGGTCAGCGAGCGGAGGCAGTGATGGTACAAGTCACGGTTCTGGTGGTTGATGAACTGCAACACCTCCCTCTCGCGGGACACGATTTCAGCCCTACCCTGCGAAGTAACTGCCTTGTTGCCATCGAGGTTCTTAAAATTCCAGACCCGAAGCAATGCCTCGGTACCCTTCGATATCTCTGAACTAGCCAAATACTCTTTGTAAACGGCGTTCGGATGCTTAAAAATCTCCTCAACTGCCGTGTATCCGCCAATTTTTAGTGCTTTCGGCGCCGTATTGCCACTCAGGAACAGTTCATCAAAGACCTGGAAGTCCTGATTTAGAACCTTTGAGGCGGGATGCGGACGAAAATGCTTTTCGAACACCCCTTTGTCCGCAAATTTAAGAAAGTCCTTCAGGGACATCGTGTGACGAAGTTCAACTTCGGGAAGCTGACTGAAATCTGCATTCCCAGTCATCACCACAAAGTATTCAACAAACGGGGTATATCCCTTGTTTGAGAATCTCTGATTAAGCCTTTTCAGCTTGTTAGTGAGAGTGTATTGCTTGCTTCTCGTGACGCTGACTGGCGACCGCCCCATATTCTTGTCGCCTTTGAACCAAATGTCGCTGACAGACGAGATGGGGGCATGATTCCAGTCCTTCAGCTCTACGATGAGGACATTGCAGTGAGTCACGATCACCAGATCAAACTCACCCTCCTTACCCTTCGAATCGACGAATCTGAACCCTGCATACCCTTTCCAAGGGAACATGCCATTGCGCCCGAGCTTGTTTTGAAGCTGATCTCGAAGTGAACCGCCTCTTGCTTGGGACTTGTCATCAGCCTGGGCATCGGAGAACGCCGCCCCGATTTTTTTGATTGCCTCAATCTCTTGTTCTTGAAGACCGCCGTCCCAAATTTCGATTTCCAAGTTGCTTCCTTTGTCTTTATTTTCTGTGAATCTGCCAGATAGGCTTGCCCACCATGCTGAGCGAGTAAGTCTATCTCACTACAGTCATGGCATGACACCGAGTCCGCCCAGCAGAGTCGGTTTACGTCCACATTGCGGCCTGACGCCGCCCATTGGGCCAACGGCAGCAAAGGCCGAGGAGGCGCTCGTCGAATCAGCCGCGGTACTTCACCCTTTACCCATGTTCAGGTGCCTACCCTTGCGGGTGAGGCCCTTGAGCGGATCACTTGAAGCTCAATTTGTGGATGTCTTCAGTGACTAAACGGCAGATTGCAGATGGGTGCGCTGTGTGCTTATAGCTCATCAACTATGCACCAGCTTTTAAGGTAGCAGTCGCCTGTTGTTGACATCATCGTCAAAACCGACGATGATATGGCTCATGAACTATCCGGGCGGGAAGGGAAAGTGTTACCAGCGGCTGATTAACCTAATGCCGCCACACGCCACCTATATCGAATCTCATCTAGGTGGCGGTGCCGTGCTAAGGAATAAGCTCCCTGCACGTCGTAACATCGGGATTGATGCAGACGAGTCCGTAATTAAGAATTGGAAAACTCTTCACCCTGATCTTTGCACGCTTGTTCACGGTGATGCTGTGGCATTCCTTGAGCAGTACGCGTTTACAGGTGATGAACTCGTATATGCGGACCCCCCTTATCTCCCGTCCGTACGGCGACGTTCGAAGATCTATCGGCACGAATACACCAACCCGGATCATGAGCGGCTACTGAACGTGCTGAAAACCTTGCCTTGCAAGGTCATGCTTTCTGGCTACGATAGTCTTATGTACCGTGAGCGTCTGGTCGGATGGCGCAAGGTGACATTCTCTGCAAAGACCCATGTTGATGTTCGGGAAGAGTGCGTCTGGATGAACTATTCGCCCCCGACTGCGCTGCACGATGCGTCTTTCTTAGGGACCACATTCCGGGATCGACAGACCGTAAAACGTCGTCACCAACGCACGCTTGAACGATTTGATCGGATGGATCCAGTCGAGCGCAATCACTTACTACAGCTGCTCAATGCCCAATTCGGTGAAGCAGGGAACCCGCCATGACCCAATCAGCCTCAGTTTTCGCCGGTGCGGCGGTCATTCAGGTTGATCTGCCTGCTCCTGATTCCGAAGCGCTACCAGGCGTCCTCTGGGGCGCCATCGAGGCCTTTCCTACGCCGGCCTATTGGGCCTATCAGGTCTTGGCGAAACGGGTTTGCGGAGCGCCGCCACGCTATCGGTTGGGTATGACGCTAACGGAGGAGGTTGCAGCTTGTCTGTTGGGAGGGCATGGTATCCCCGCGCCTGTCGGCGTCGCTGCTTTCCGCAGGCTGCAGTCTCTGGGCGTCCTGGCAGGAACCCCGACTGAGCTAGGTTTGTTCGAGCTGCTCTCTCAGCCTCTTGATGTTGATGGACGTCCGATCAAGTATAGGTTCGCACGGCAGAAAGCGAGCTATCTGAGTGCAGCACTTACTCAGCTAGCGGAGGAGCTGCCGCCACTGAGTAGCGGCAAGGCATTGCGTGATTGGCTCACGCAGTTGCCCGGGATCGGTTACAAAACGGCTTCGTGGGTTGCCCGTAACTGGCTAGACGCTGATGATGTTGCGATTCTCGATATTCATATTCTTCGTGCGGGCGCCCTTGCAGGCTTTTTTGACGAGAGCCTTACCGTAGAACGTCACTACCTCGAGTTGGAGGTACAGTTTTTGCGTTTTGCGGAGGCTATTGGCGTCAGACCTTCCGAGTTGGATGCGGTGATGTGGTTTGAGATGATGTCTTCTCCACGAACGATCACCGAGTTGATGGGCGGGCGGCGTAACGGCGTGCGCTTGAACGCTCGCGTCACGCCACTAGTGAAAAAAATCTCAGCACGGACGAGACCCCACAAAGGCAGCACCGACACCCGCCAAGCCCGGCTGATCGATTAATTGGCTTATCCAAGGTTCGCCGGTTACGCCCAGCGGGCAAAAGCTAAGGCTCAACGCCTCCGCAGCCATAGCGAGAAATCCGAGTATTACGCCTGCGTCTCTCCACACAAGGCTTGCTGCGTCTTCGTACTTTGAAGAGGTCATCCCTGGTTCCGCGGCGAGAAAAAGCAGCGTTGCAGTCGGGGCTGTCAACACCTCCTGCATAGAATTCATCACCGACCGTACGCCCATCCTGCTGGGGACCATATGAAGAGTGTGGCTGTACGGATCGTATCTATACCAGTGATCTTCATCGGGCCGAATCACTAGGACATGAATCGGATGAATGGCCCCTGCGGAGGGACACGGCCTACGTGAAAGGGGAAAGCCAAGATCATCGTTCCCCAGCTCCTGGATCCGACAGGTTAGCTCCATCAGAGCGCCAAGTTGATCCAGGTTCAGCTTCGCAAATTCCCTATGTGTTCTCCGTTGGAGTGCCACTTCGGCGAAGGAGTGGGTTTCTTTCACCGCATTGGCCGGCGACGGGAATGGAATTCCGGCTACGTTTGGCCATACAATCGGCCGATAACGCTTGGGTTCAAATCGCGGTTGTGGGTTGCCCAGATTGATCCATTTCATCGCCAATCTCCCTCAGCACCTCGAAGTACTTGTTGCAGCCACGGCAATCGCCGCAAGCAACGTTTGCTTTGTGGCAACTGTGAGCCCAAGCCAGAAGGTGAGAAGGCACGTCTGCGTGCTTTACAAGCTCAGCAGTACTCATCGCTATGGCCGGAGCAATGACCTGCAGATTGCCTTCCTGCATAGACAGCAGCGCATTCATGGCATGAAGAAACTCTGGCGTACCGTCCTTGTGTGAGCCATCGGACTTAACTGTACCAAGCAGCAACTTCTTCAGACCCAGACTGATCGCCTTCATCGCCGCAAGTGTGATCAGCATTTGGTTGCGATATGGCCACCAGTCACTGGCCGGTGCGTTGAAGTCGGGCGGCATGCCAGCCATGTCTCCAGAGCCCACGTCCCGGCAGTCGATGTGGAGTATGTGGTGTTCAATCCCCAACCGCTCACATATTGCTCTTGATGCTGTGATCTCTGCTTCGGCAGCCAACTGGCCGTAGTCAATCGTTATGCCGATGTCGGGTCGTTTCCACCAGGCGACACTCAGCGAGTCCATTCCCCCTGACAACAGCAACCCTGTTCTCATAGGCTGCATGCGGTCCACAGAGTTTGGTAAATCGCGCTCACGTAATCGTCGTGAAGGTGACAATCGGACCCCTCCATCATCTTCTTGTTTTCCACTGATTCGTTCTCACAGTACATGACCACGGGCTTCCCTTTGGCGCGAGCGTAGCCGATCTCATAGACAGTGCCCGAGTCCATGCCATCCCCAACGGCGAAGATGATGTCCGCGCTCTCAATACCCCTTAAATCCAGCTTGACTACGTCTTCTGCGCTACCGTGCCCGATGTCGTGGTACGGTGAAAATACCTTCAGTCCCATGCTAGTCAGGTCATGACGTGCTTGTTCAACCAGCCAGAGTTGGGCCAACGTAAAGAAGGGACTAGCCAAGTAGACTGTCGGCTGCTTACCCCCGCAGAAGGCTGCAGAGGGGGTAATGGCCTGAGGAGTGGCTGAGTTGAATGTAGTGGCGGTAGGGAAGCCTCGTGTTTGACAGTAGTAGGCAGTTGCTCGGGAGGCGAGGTCCGCGCTTTCTGCGGCAGTTCTGCCCTCATGCATCCAACGAAAGGCGAAGTGCGCGACAAAGGTGTCCCCAGAGCCAATCTTCCATACAGACTGTGAATAGTACGCAGGGATCCGCTCGATGTTTTGACCATCGTGCACCAAAGCGCCTTGTGGGCCTTGTTTGATGATGACGACGTTTGCTTGGCTACTCTGAATCAAGGCTTCCGCCATAGCCTGAGCGGACGCGCCCTGAAGCCCACTCATCAACGAGGCTTCATGTCGGTTGAGAACCAGGGCTAGCTCTTCAGCAGTTGAGCCGTTCGCATGAAATTCCTTGGGAGCGATAGCATCCTGGGGGTCATAAACAACCCGCTGGCCATGCACTATTGCATCGCCCTCGAACATGCCAAATCGAAGGATTTGGTCTTCCGTGATCTGTAGAGTAGGCTCAGAATTACCGTGGCCGTAAATTCTTGGCGTTGCCAAGCCGTGGTCATAATCAAACATGACAGACTGATCTATGGAAGTACTGGCGAGTTCGAAGCCCTCAAAGGCAGCCCTTGAGCAGAGAACTTCATGGGTCGCCGAATCCATGTAGCCATGCAAGGTGATAGATGCGCCCATGCTGGCCATTGCCGACGCGGCCCTGCCTGCGGATCCGTAGATCTCTCGCCAAGCCGGTCGCATGCAACGTTCGCGATATATACCGCCAATAATTGCGATGGAGCGAGTATCCGCCATACTCATAAAACGCTAACAGCACTGACGCGAACGCGAACTTGTCCATCGTTCTTGGCTATAACCTTCGCAACGTATTGCGTTCCGTTCTCTAGACACGTACGGAGTCGGCCAGTATCTGGTGACGCCAGGCCACCGGCAATTTCGCCATAGTACATAGCGACGATTACTGTGGTTCCCCCCGAAAGTTGGGCTGTGATCAATAACTGATCATTAATCTTGATGCGATCAACGACTTCGGGCTTTGGAGAACTCAGCTGAGTATCAATCACCAAGGATTCGCAGCTATCAAACTGCGGTGAGAAACCACCGCCACCACCACCACCGGATCCAGACATTACGGCCTCCTCTTGATTGTTTGTCGCCGATAAGCGCAGACATTGAGTACAAGGAGACATGTTTGACGACTGGTTAAAATATGTCAATGGTATTTTTCCTGATTAGCAACAACGCTCAGCCAAGCTGGTCAATCCTGGTTTCACGGCCTACGGTGTAAATAAATACAGCTAATCTGACACGAGGTGGAACCATGGCAATGAACCGAATTCAGTTTCAGCCCGGCCTGTCGATGCCCGCATTTCTCAAGCGCTACGGTACCGTAGTCTCAGTGCGCGGCGGCCTTGGAGCACGCGCGCTGGCCGACCGGGTTTCGTTGTCCGCGCTGCGATGGGGCCGCCTACAGCAGGGTGCGCGGACGAACCCATCCGCTTTTTCAGTGCC
>Ga0075152_10003031_pt1 | contig 11877 bp, 6 predicted proteins | sample JI61114C2DNA_FD_70964 | JGI IMG/M metagenome (GOLD analysis project Ga0075152, IMG submission 70964) | Wastewater effluent complex algal communities from Wisconsin, to seasonally profile nutrient transformation and Carbon sequestration -... | ecosystem: Engineered > WWTP > Effluent > Algae...
ACCGCGGCGAGGCCCTCGCTGAAGGGCTGGGCGGTGTCGAAGCCGGGCTCGATCGCCAGCTGTCCGGTCTTGTCGATGAAGCCGGTGCGCGTGCCGACCAGCACCGGGGCCAGCTCCTCGGCGAAGGCGCCGGCGCGGGCGAAGCGCGGCTCGATGACCAGCGCGCCGGTACGGTCGCAATAACCGGTCAGACCGTCGAGGCCGACCGCGGCGAGGCCCTCGCGAAAATCACTGGCCTCGTGGAAGCGGGGCTCGACCGCCTCTTTGAACTCGAGGTCGATGAAGCCGTAGAGGTCGTCCTGCTGGACGGCGCACAGGCCCTCGGAGAACTCGCCGATCGCGTCGTAGGTCGGCGGCAGGGCGACCGCGCCGTTGCGGTCGACGAAGCCCCACGCCGGCACGCCGATGCGGCTGAGCGCCCGGTAAGGGGCGTAGCCGCTGGCGAAGCGGCCGACCTGGGTCGCGTGCGGCGGGTCGGCGAAGAAGTTGCCGTCGCGGTCGATGAAGCCGCCGCGGCCCTCGCGGTGCACGTGGGCGAGGCCGTCCGAGAAGTGGCCGGCGGTGGCGAACTGCGGGGGGATGACCATCACGCCGTGGAGGTCGATGTAGCCCCAGCCCTCGGCGACCTTGACGGCGGCGAGGCCCTCGCAGAAGCCGAGGGTCAGCAGGAAGGCGGCGGGGATCACCAGCTCGCCGCTCGGGCGCGCGAAGCCCATCTTGTCGTCGATCCGCACCGGCAGCAGGCCGCCGCAGAAGGGCATCGTGAAGCGCTGGCTCGAGATCGGCATCGGCTCGCCGCTGCGGTCGATCAGGACGAAGGCCCCGGGCTCGCCGTGCGGGTTGACGTAGGGGAAGTCGATCTGCCGCAGCAGCGCGGCGACGATCTGCTCCGGCGGGTCGTCGTTGGGGATGCCGAGCTGGACCCGCGCGACGATCAGGTCGAGCAGCGCGACCATCTCCTTCATGCCGGTCGGGGCCACGCCGAGCAGCGAGCCCGACTCGTGGTTGACCCGCAGGGTGCAGCGCGACTTCTTCTTCGGGCCCTCGAGGACCTCGAGCTCGTGCTGGAAGTCGGCCATCGCGTCGCCGTGCACGCCGGTCACGGTCTTGAAGCTGTATTGCGCGAGGCGACCGATCAGCTCGGCGAACAGCCCGGCCGGCAGCTGCCCGCTGACCTCGCGACCGTGGCCGGTCCACGTGGCCCGGCCATCGGCGTCGAGGGTCAGCGTGTCGACCTCGGCCGAGGTTCGCGCGTTCACCCGGTACACGATCTGCGTGGCACGGCTGAGGGGTCCGGTCATGGCTGCTCCGACAGGGGGCCAGACTATACCCGGACGCAAGCCCTCAGATCCGCGAAACTGCGGCTGCGGCGCGTCCCCGCGCCTGTGCTATCCGCGCAGATCCTCGGCCCCGGCGGCCTCCTCGTCGCCCTCGTCGCGGTCGAGGACCCGCCGGATCTTGCGCGCCCAGCCCTCCAGGTCGGTCATCGTCGCCTGCAGCTCGGCTGGCGTTTGGGCCAGCTTCTCCAGGCGGGCCCGCAGCTGCTCCTTGCCGAGGCGCAGGCGTCCGCGGACCGTGCCCTCGGGGATCGACAGCAGCTCGGCGATCTCGCGCCCCGAGAGCTCCTCGAAGATGTTGAGCTCGAGGGCGATCTGATAGTCGAGCGGGATCTCCCGCAGGGCCAGCACCAGCAGCTGGACCTCGCGGCGGCGCATGATGATCGAGCTCATCGTCGACGGCGCCAGGTCGCGGGTGCACACCACCCCGAAGTCGACGACCTCGCCCTGGCGCTTGTGCTTCAGGCGGATGTAGTTGCGCAGCACATTGAGGGCGATCGCAAACACATAGCGGCGAAAGCTGGTGTCGCCGCGAAAGCCGTCGCGCGCGCGCGTGCAGCCGAGGAAGGTCTCGCTGACCATCTCCGCCGCGTCGTCGGCGCTCGAGACCTTGTTGCGAAAGAAGCGGCTCACCGCGCCGAAGTGCCGCTGCACCAGACGCCCGCCCGCGGCGCGATCCCCTCCTCGCCACGCTGTCAGCAGCGTCCAGTCGTCGTCTTGCGAGTCCATCAACAGCAGCATAACTGTCCGACCCCCGCGCGAGCGACAGGGATGCGAGTTCAGCAAATGTATGGTTGGTATTTTTCGATACAAGAATTTCCATCGCCGCCAGCGGCGCCGGATCGGCATCATCTCCGTCGCCTGCGCCGAACTTGCTATCGTGCATGACGACGATGGGATCGGTGAGCATGCAGGCCCACGGGGGCTCCGAGTCGGACATCGAGGCCCGGCGGATGTACGCCCGCGTCACCGAGCGCCTGTTCGGCGGACCGAGCGCGCCCGTGAAGATCGGCCGCTATCGCGTGCTCGAGCGACGCGGCGAGGGCGCCATGGGCGTCGTGTACGCCGCGGTCGACGAGCGCCTCGGCCGTAAGCTGGCGATCAAGCTCCTGCACCCCCACTTCGCCGGCGACCCCACCGGCCGCGCTCGCCTCCTGCGCGAGGCCCAGGCGATGGCCCGCCTGCGCCACGACAACGTCGTCCTCATCTATGACGTCGGCACGCATGGCGCCGACGAGGAGCAGGTGTTCATCGCCATGGAGCTGGTCGAGGGCTGCAACCTCGACGCCTGGCTCAAGCAGGCCCCGCGCAGCCTCGAGGAGCGCCTCGCCGTGTTCCTGCAGGCCGGGCGCGCGCTCGCGGCGGCCCACCGCGCCGGCGTGCTGCACCGCGACTTCAAGCCCGAGAACGTGCTCGTCGACGCCGGCGGCCGCGCTCGCGTCCTCGACTTCGGCCTCGCGCGCGCGCTCGCTGCCCCGGCCGCGGGTGACCCCGAGGACAGCCTCTCGGAGCCGTTGACCCGCACCGGCAGCATCCTCGGCACGCCGGCCTACATGGCGCCGGAGCAGCTGCGCGGCGACCCCGTCGACGCCCGCGCCGATCAGTTCAGCTTCTGCGTCGCATTGTACGACGCGCTGTACGGCGAGCGGCCCTTCGCCGCGCTCCTGCGCTTTCAACCCCTGCGGATCGTGCATGTCCCGAAGGACAGCCGGGTCCCGGGCGCGGTCCGCCGGGCGCTGCTGCGCGGCCTCGCCGAGGATCCGGCCGCGCGCTTCCCGGACATGGACGCGCTGCTCGCCGCCCTGCGCCCGCCGATCCCCCGGCGACGCGGCTGGCTCGCCGGGCTGCCGCTCGTCGCGGGGGCCGGGATCGGCGCCTGGATGGCCGCAGCGGCGCGTGAGCCGGGCCCGGGGGCAGACCTGGACCTCGGCCGCGGGCCGCGGGCTGTCGCCTCGGCGCTCGAGCAGCAGCACCGCGAGCGCAGCGCCGAGCTCGCCGAGCGCCGCAGCCGCGACGGCCGCCGCGCCGCCCGGTTCCACCGCGTGCTCCAGGAGGATCCCGCGCTCGCCGCGTTGCTGCTGCAAGAGATCGGCCCCGACGAGGACCTCGCGCACCTGCGCCGCCAGGTGCTCGAGCAGCCGCTGACGCGGATGCTCGTGCCAGCCGTGCTCTCCGGCCCGCTGTGGTTCGATGCCAGCGGCGCCCTGGTGCTCGAGGCCGAGGACGGGGCGCGTCGCATCGACCGCGACGGCCGACCGCGACCGGGCCCCGCCGAGGGTCCGCGTCCGGTCGCGCCCCACGAACCGGGTGAGACCCGGACGTGGCCGGGTCCGGGCGGCGCTCCGGTGCTGCGTAGTGACACCCACGGCCGACTGTTCCTCGGCCGCACCTGGCTGCGCGACCACGAGGGCCATGAGGGCGCGATCGCTGTGGTCGCCTGGAGCCCGGATGGTGAGCGCGTGGCCGTCGGCGACGGCGCGCAGATCCGGGTCTGGGACCGCCGCGGCCGCCTGCGAGCGACATTCTCGGGTCACCAGGGCACGGTGCGTCTGCTGGCCTGGAGCTCCCGGGGCCAGCGCCTGCTGAGCGGCGGCGACGACGAGCAGGCCCGCGTGTTTCACCTCGCCGACCCCGGCGTCGGTCAGCCGCTGCGGGGTCACACCGGCCCGATCACCGCGATCGCCTGGCACCCCGACGGCGAGGAAGTTGCGACCGCGAGCCGCGACGGCAGCGTGCGCCTGTGGACCCTGATCCCCGCGGTGCATCGCCGCCTGCCGCATCCCGGCGCCGTCCATGCGATCGCCTGGCATCAGGGCGGCGGCCGCCTGGCGACCGCTGGCGACGACGGCAAGCTGCGCATCTTCGACCTCGACGCCGACCTGCCGCCGCGGATCCTCGAGCAGGGCCGCACCGCGCTGTCGCTGGCGTGGAGCCCCGACGGCCAGCGCCTCGCCAGCGCCGGCGGCTCGCGTGTGCGGGTGTGGAGCGCCGACGGCGAGCCCCTCCATGAGCTCGTGCCCGGACGCCGCCGCGGCGAGGACACCCTCGCCGTCGCCTGGAGCCCCGCCAGTGACCTCCTGGTCGCCGGCAACTACGATCGCCTGCTGCTCCTGGTCGGCGGCCAGGGCCCCGCCCGCCTGGTCGAGGGCCCGCACGGCCCGCTGCTGCACCTGGTCTTCGCCCCCGGCGGCGCCGAGCTGGCGAGCGCGAGCGTGCGCGGCGCGGCCCGCCGGTGGCGCGCGGACCTGTCCGCAGGGACAGCCACGTTGCACGAGTCCGGGCGCCCGCCCGGGGAGGTCAACGACCTGGCCTGGTGCCCCGACGGCCTGCTCGCCCTGGCCCGCGAGGACCACCGCGTCGACCTGCTCGCCAGCGACGGCCTGGTCGTGCTCGAGCGCAACACCGGGGTCGCCGCCCAGAGCGTCGCCTGCGACGGCGACCAGCTGGTCGCCGGACTCGCCGACGGTCGGCTGCGTCGCTGGTGGCGCAGCGGCGGCCTGCCCCCCCACGACCTGCGCGGACACGCGGCCGAGGTCGACGCCCTCGCCCTCAGCCCCGACGGTCAGCAGCTCGCCAGCGGCGACCGGGACGGTCGGCTCTACCTCTGGGCCTGGAGCGACACGGCGATCGCGGCCGCGGTCGCCGGCGTCACGCAATTGTGTCTGAGCGTCCCGCAGCGTCAGGTGTTGCTCGACGAGTCGGGCGACGAGGCCGACCGCGGCGCCCGCGAGTGCGCCCGTCGGCGCGGGCTGGACGCCCCGTGAAGCTGCGTCAGGCGCGCGCGCGAAAATGTTCGATCGGCGTGATCGAAGGGCTGCGACCGGTTACTCGAGGCCCGAGGCCTCTGCGCAGCGACGCTGCCGCGGCGGAGCCATCACCGCTGAAGCCATCCCCGACCTGACCCCCGGGTCAGGTCATTTCCCTGCGAGCCTCCGGGCTGTCGCCAGGTCTCGGCCTTCTGGGTCGAGACCAGCCCCTGGTTCGCGCCGACGAAAGATCGCCATGCCGCCTGAACGCCGAGGATCCCCCCTCGGGGACATCCTGCTCCTTGGGACATGTGTCTCGCTCATCCTCCCGATCGGGCCCGCCCTGGCCGATCCCGCCGCGCTCCCCGACTGGGGCGTCGCCAGCAAGGCCAAGCCAGAGCCCGCCCCGCCCGCCTCAACCTCGCCCGCCGCCTCACCCGCCTCACCGGCACCCACCGAGGCAGCCGAGCCCGCCGCGCCAGCCGAGGCCGACATCGAGATCGAAGACGATCCCGATCCCGCCGCCCCGTCGCCCCGCAGCAGCCGCCCCGCGAAGTCCAAGCCGAAGTCCAAGGCGAAGTCCAAGTCCGGCCGCAAGGCCTCCCGTGCGACAAACACCCCCGCTCAGGCCGAGCTGCTCGCGCAGCAAGCCCGCGCCGAGGCCCTCCGTCAGGAGGCCCGCAATGCGGCCCGTCGCCGGGGCCACGGCGAGCTGATCACCGGCGCCCTGCTGACCACCGGCGGGCTGGCGGGCTTCGGCGTGATGGCCGGCGGTCTGTTCCTCAACCGCCTCTCCGACCGTGAGCTCGACAAGGGCGCGGGTCGTCCGGAGCAGGACCTCGCGCCCTTGTACGACCAGAAGCGCCAGGCCGAGACCATGATCGCCGCCGGTGCGGTCGCCGGCGCGGCCGGCCTCGCCCTCGGCGTCGCGCTGTTGGTCATCGGCGCCCGCGACCTCAAGGCCGCCCGCGGCGCGCCGCTGGCCGCGCGTGTGCGCATCGCCCCGACCCTCGGCGGCTTCGTGCTCGCCGGCCGCTTTTAACCCCCGTCGCCAAGAATTTCAGGAGCACCCCGCCATGAGCCTTCCTTCCATCCCCTCGACCCGAGCCATCTCCGGCGCCGCGCTGGCGACCCTGATCACCCTGTCCTTTGGAGCATGTTCGCCCGTCAAGCTCGACGCCGACACCGACGCGACCGGCGGCTCCGACAGCGTCGGCACCGACGGCAACAGCAGCGGCGGCGGCGGCAGCAGCAGCAGCGGCGCAGAGGGCGGCGAGGAGGGCGGCGAGGCCGTCCCGACCGCCTGCGTCGACCTCGAGCCGCGCGTCCTCAGCGTGCTCGAGACCAAGTGCGCCAAGTGCCACGGCCCGGGCAGCGCCGGCCAGGGCGGCATCGACTACATCCTGGACATCGGCCGCCTGATCGAGACCGACAAGGTCGTGCCCGGCGACCCCGAGGCCTCGCGGATCTACGCGCGCATGATCAGCGGCGAGACCCCGATGCCGCCGCCGACCGAGGCGCAGCGCCCGAGCGACGGCGACATCGAGGCGATCGGCAAGTGGATCGGCCAGTGCGCCGGCGTGCAAAGCTGCGGCGACCAGTCCTTCATCGACAAGGACACCGTCCTGACGACGATCAGCACCGACATCAGCTCGAGCGGCGCGGTCAGCTCGGAGAACCGCAAGTTCATCCGGTACTTCAGCTTCGTGCACCTGCACAACGCCGGCTGGTGCGACGCCGAGATCGAGCTGTTTCGCCAGGCGCTGGCGAAGACGGTCAACAGCCTGTCGCAGGAGACCCAGATCAAGCCGCCGGTGGCGATCGACGCCGAGCGCCTGATCTTCCGCGTCGACATCAGCGACTTCGACTGGGACCGCGACGACGGCGAGGCCGAGTTCCGCCTCAGCGAGCCCTCGTTCTACTTCCGCCGCAACGACGCAGAGATCAAGGAGGAGCTCGCCAAGCGCTACAGTGACAAGTGGGAGATGATCGCCGATCAGAACCCGTATAACGTCGAGTTCCTCGGCCAGACGGCCGAGGACATCAAGGTCCTGACCGAGACCAAGTTCCCGATCATGCAGGGCGACGCCTTCATCGACGTCGCCACCCGCTCACCGCTGTACTACGACATCCTCGGCATCCCCCAGCGCAGCGGCAAGCTGCGGGAGGGGGACCCGGAGTGCACCAGCCCCGCCGAGTGCCTCGAGACCCAGCTCGGCCTCAACATCCTCGGCGACATCAAGGACGAGCTCGAGAACAACAAGGCCAAGGTCGCGCGCGCCGGCTTCCACGAGTCGGACGTGTCGGACTTCAACCGCATCGTCGAGCGCCACCTGTTCGCCAACGCCAACAACCGTGCGTTCTGGATCAGCTACGACTTCGCCAGCGAGTCGCAGAACGCCAACATCGGCGTGCACCCCCTCGACTTCGAGTTCGACGGCGGCGAGATCATCTTCAACCTCCCCAACGGCATGCAGGCCTACATGCTGACCGACGCCAAGGGCAACCGCCTCAACGAGGGCCCGATCAACATCGTCCAGGACGAGAGCCAGAAGGACTTCCTGGTCCGCAACGGCGTGTCATGCATGGGCTGCCACAGCGCGGGCATGGTCAAGGTCCAGGACGACATCCGCTACGAGCTCGACAAGGGCCAGACCGAGACCCAGTTCGACGACCTCGAGAAGGACCAGATCCGCCGCCTCTACCCGCTGCGCGACGAGTTCGACGGCCACCTCGAGGAGGACATCCGCCGCTTCAACGAGTCGCTGACCCTCGCCGGCGTCGAGATCGGCACGGAGGACGAGCCGATCCTCACGACCTTCCTGTCCTTCGACGAGAACGTCGTCCTGCGCCGCGCCGGCGCCGAATTCCTGCTGCGCGAGGAGGTCATGGCCAAGGACGTCGGTCGCCTCAGCCCCGACCTGCTCGAGCTGACCAAGGCCGGCGGCACCGTCCAGCGCCAGGACTTCACCGCCAACTACGCCGCGAGCGCCTGCATTCTCAACCTCGGCCTGACCCGCTGCTGCCCCAAGGATACGGCGACCCTCGATCCCTCCTGCGAGTTCTGAGATCCCCCGAGGCGCATGGCCCCCGCCCGGACAGATCTGGCGACCTGTCCGGGCGGTTTTTTGCGCGCGCTCAATACGGCGCGCCGTAGATCACCGCGACATCCCAGAGGTAGTGGCACACGAAGCCCGGCCACCAGCTCCGGGTCTTCACCGCGATCCACGCCCACGCCAGCCCGCAGCCGAAGGCCGCCACCCACAGCACCGGCGGCCCGACGTACAGGTGCGCCAGCGTGAACGCCAGCGCCGACGCCAGGCAGCCCCACCACGGCCCGAAGCGCCCCGCCACCGGCAAGGCCACCCCGAGCCGCCACACCAGCTCCTCGCCGGCGACCACCAGCACCAGCACCGGCAACGCAAGCCCTGCCGGCAGCAGCGTGGCCCAACCATAAAGCTCCGTCAGCGGCGCCATCAGCCCCGGCGCCAGCGCGTGCAAGCCCCGCGTCGCCGCCCAGCCGAGCCCGAACAGCGCGAGCGCAGCGCCTGTCCCAAAGACCATGTGCCAGAGCCGCGGACGCAGCAGCGCCCGCCACGGCAGGCCGAGCCCGAGCAGCGCCGCCGGGATCAGGATCAGGTTGGCGATCGCCATGCAGCGCCAGATGTCGCCCGTGACCGCGCGCAGCCCGGTGATCAGCAGCGCCGCCAGCGGCACGAACACCAGCAGCCGCGGCGCCGCGGCGGCGCAGCTCGCGAGGAATCGGCGATCCTCCGCGCGCGCCACCAGCCGCAGCGACACCCCGAGCCACGGCCCGATCGTGCGCGCCAGCCCGGCGATGCGCGGCGGATCCAGCGGCTGCGGCTCACGACCCAGCAGCGCCCGCGTCTGCGCCAGCTCGCCGACCACCCCGTCGCGCAGCAGCCCCAGCTGTGCGCGCGTCAGCGGCGGCGCCGCCAGCAGCCGCTCCATCACCGCCAGCGCCGGGGCCAGCAGCGGGGCAGGGGCGGGCACCAGCCAGACCCGCAGCTCGAGCGCCGCCGCGATCCGCAGCACCCACGCGCGCAGCGGCAGCCGCTCCGGCCCGACCAGGTCGAAGATCTGCCCGACCGCCTCCGGCCTGGCGAGCGCCGCCACGATCGCCTCCGCGACGTCCTCGACCGCGACCGGTTGCAGCGGCGCTCGCCCGCCCGCCGGCGCCGGGAACACCGCCGCCTGGCGCAGCATCGCCGCCAGGTTGGTGACGAAGTCGTCGCCCGCGCCGAAGATCACCCCCGGTCGCACGATCGTCCACGCCAGCCCCGAGGCGATCACCACCCGCTCCCCGCGCCACTTGCTCGCCAGATACGGCCGCCGCGGATCGTCGCGCACGCCGGCCACGCTGACGTGCACCAGCCGATGCACCCCCGCTGCCGCGCAGGCCGCCGTCAGCCGCTCCACCGCGTCCACGTGCGCCGCCGCGAAGCTCTGCCCGCGCGCCGCCTTGATGCCGACGAGGTTGACGACCGCGTCGCAACCGCGCAGCGCCGCCGCCAGCGCGCCTGGCTCTCCGGTCAGGTCGACATGGACATGAACATCGACGCCGCCGATCTCCGAGATGTCCCCAGGCACCTGTCCCTCGGGACATCTCGTCCGCCGCCCGCGCGCCAGCACCCGCGGCTCATGGCCCAGGGCGAGCAGTCGCTGGACCACATGTCGCCCGACAAAGCCGCTGCCCCCCGCGATCGCGACCCGCATGCCCCGGCGAGGATCCCACCGCAGCGACCGCCTGCCAAGCCCACGGCCGCCCGGACGCCCGGGGCTTGCGGCGGCCCCCCGCGTCGGTCCACTGTGGAGATGGTCCATGTCGACCCTCGTCTCCGACACCGCCGCCCGCCCGCTCCACCAGCGCCTGGTCGCGCGCGTCATCGCCGGCGCCGACCGCCTGATGCGCGCCGCCCTGCGCCGCATGTTGATGGGCCAGGGCGTCGGCCCCACCACCGCGGGCGAGCTCGACGCGCTGCTGCTCGAGCTCGGCCGCTACAACGACCCGGCGATCCTCGCCGACCCCGATCGCCTGCTCGCCCCGCCCCCCGGCCGCGTCCGCCTCGACACCGTCGCCCGCCGCTCGCTCACCGACGGCCACGCCAGCCACTACAGCTTCGCCTCGCCCTATCAACCGCTGCATCCGACCTACGCCCGCACCTACGCCGCCTACGACCGCGTCGGCACCGTGCACGTGCACGCCTGGGAGCACGCCCGGCCCGCCCGTGCCGCGATCCTGCTCGCCCACGGCTGGGCCGTCGGCGCCCGTCGCCTGCACGAGATCGAGTTCAGCATCGGCACGCTCTTTCGCGAGCTCGGCCTCGACGTCTACTTCTTCGTCCAGCCGTTCCACGGCCCGCGGCGCCCCTCGAGCTCGCGCTTCAACGGCCAGCTGCACCCCTCCACCGACCTCGTGCGCACCAACGAGGGCTTCATCCAGACCTGCCAGGACCTGCGCGCCCTGATCGGCGCGATCATCGAGCGCCGCGGCGCCCCGGTCGGCATGATGGGCTCCAGCCTCGGTGGCTACACCGCCGCCCTGATCGCCTCGATCGAGCCCCGCCTCGACTTCGTGGTCCCGATCATGGCCCCCGCGAGCATGGCCGGCCTCATGTGGGATCACGGCGCCGGCGACCCCTTCCGCCTCCAGACCGAGCGCGCCGGCATGACCCGCGAGCGCTTTCACCACGCCTGGGCCCTGCACTCGCCGCTCAGCTACCAGCCCAAGGTCCCCTGGGAGCGCCGCCTCATCGTCGCCGCCGACGCCGACATCCTCGTCACCGCCGACCAGATCGACGCGCTGTGGGAGCACTGGCAGCGGCCCCGCCGCTTCACCTTCGCCGGCGGCCACATCCTGCAGATCGGGCGCCGGGCCTATATCCGCGAGCTCGCCCGCTTCCTCGCCGGCCTCGGCCTGCTGCCCGACACGCCCCGCGCCCGCGCCATCGCGGCCCCGGCCCGCCCCCGCTCGTGACGAAGCGTGCTTGCGCCGCGGATCCCTGCTTTGTTAGCCTGACGCCGGCGCGCGGGGCCCCGCTCCGCGCGAACACCGTTTGAAGCGCGCAGGAGCAGCCGTGGCCAACTTCCTCGAAGACAACGACGACCTACTCTTCTATCTCGAGCGCGGCGGCATCGACTGGCCCGCGATCGTCGCCCTGACCGAGCAGGACTTCAAGGCCCCGCAGGGCTACACCTCCGTCGAGGAGGCGCTCGCCTCCTACCGCGACATCGTGCAGATGGTCGGGACCTTCGCCGCCGACGAGGTCGCCCCGCACGCCGCGGCGATCGACCGCAAGGGCGTCAAGCTGGTCGACGGCGAGGCCGTGCTCTCGCCCGAGCTCGACGCCATCTTCGAGCAGATGAAGGGCCTCGACCTGCACGCCCTCTCGCTCCCGCGCGAGTTCGGCGGCGTCAACTGCCCGATGCTCGTGCACTTCATGGTCACCGAGCTGCTCGCCCGCGGCGACGTCTCGGTGATGGCGCACTACAACTTCCACAGCGGCATCGCCCTGAGCCTGCTGATGTACTCGGTCGACGAGGGCACCACGACCTTCGACCGCCAGACCCGCGCGCTCACCAGCACCCGCTTCGCCGCCGAGATCGCGGAGATCCTGCGCGGCGACGCCTTCGGCAGCATGGACATCACCGAGCCCGACGCCGGCAGTGACATGGGCGCGCTCAAGAGCAAGGGCGAGCAGGACGAGCACGGCGACTGGTTCGTCAGCGGCCAGAAGATCTTCATCACCTCGGGCCACGGCAAGTACCACATC
>Ga0075152_10003032_pt1 | contig 11877 bp, 8 predicted proteins | sample JI61114C2DNA_FD_70964 | JGI IMG/M metagenome (GOLD analysis project Ga0075152, IMG submission 70964) | Wastewater effluent complex algal communities from Wisconsin, to seasonally profile nutrient transformation and Carbon sequestration -... | ecosystem: Engineered > WWTP > Effluent > Algae...
TGCATGCTCCCCAATTTGTAACGTCAGTTCCTTCGTAGGAACAAGAATCACAGCTCGTGGATCATCACCTTGAGCATATTTTATCTTCATTAAAACCGGCAACAAATACGCTGCAGTTTTTCCGGTACCCGTTTGTGCGATGCCGATCACCTCCTGGCCTCCCAAAATAACAGGAATAGCTTTCTGCTGAATATCGGTAGGAATTACAAACCCCGCTTCCTTAACAGCATCCAGCAATTGCCGGTTAAGCTTAAATTGTTCGAATGTAGCCGCTTCTGCCATCTGTTTGTCGGAATATGAGTTTAGTAAAGTCCTATGGATAGAGAATTCACTAACTTTGTGATCCGTATGAGCTCTATTCTTATTCTTAACGCAAATATAGTCAACGAAAACAAGGTCTATCAGGCCGATGTGCTTATTAAAGGCGAACGCATTGAAAAGATCGGCACCGGCCTACAAACCGAAAAAGCTGATAAAATCATTGATGCAAAAGGAAAATATTTGCTGCCCGGTGTAATTGATGACCAGGTTCACTTTCGCGAACCGGGCCTAACGCACAAAGCGAACATTCATTCCGAATCAAGAGCTGCTGTAGCCGGTGGTGTTACCAGCTTCATGGAAATGCCGAACACCGTTCCTCCCACGTTTACACAAGCGTTACTGGAAGATAAATACCAAATCGCTTCAAAAACTTCGCTAGCTAATTACTCCTTCTTTATCGGAGCATCAAATGATAACCTGGATGAAGTTTTAAAAACTGACGCCACTAAAGTCTGCGGGTTAAAAATTTTTATGGGTTCGTCCACCGGTAACTTGTTAGTGGATGATCCGAAAATACTGGAACAAATTTTTTCAAAAGTTCCATTTCTGATTGCTTCCCACTGCGAAGATGAGCCAACCATTCGCAGGAATACCGAAGAATTCAGAAACAAATACGGAGAAGATTTGCCGATGGAATATCATCCGCTGATCCGCAGTGAAGAAGCTTGCTACAAATCATCCTCCTTTGCTGTTAACCTTGCCCGAAAACATGGCACAAGATTTCACGTACTGCACATCTCTACAGCAAAAGAAACGCTGCTGTTCGATGATAAAACTCCGTTAGAAAAAAAGAAGGTAACGGCCGAAGCGTGTATACATCATTTATGGTTCAATCAGTCGGATTACAAACGCCTGGGTACAAACATTAAGTGGAACCCGGCCATTAAAACCCCACTTGATCAGAAAGCGATTATGATCGCATTGCTGTCAGATTACATTGATGTGATTGCGACTGACCACGCACCGCACACAATCGAAGAAAAGAAGAATACATATTTTAAAGCACCTTCAGGCGGACCGTTGGTTCAGCACAGCCTTTCTGCCATGCTTGAATTTTATCATCGGGGTGAGATCACGCTGGAAAAGATTGTTCAGAAAATGTGTCATAACCCGGCCATTCTTTTCAGGGTTCGGGAACGAGGGTTTATCCGCGAAGGATATTTTGCTGATTTGGCACTGGTTGATCTGAATGAACCATGGGAAGTGAGCAAGCAAAACATTCTTTCCAAATGCGGCTGGTCTCCGTTTGAGGGCCAAATCTTCAAATCAAAAGTTTCCCATACCATCGTTTCCGGACATCTGGCTTATGCGAATGGTATTTTATATGAAAATCAGACCGGAAAGCGGCTTTTATTTAATCCGGAGTTGAGCTAACCTTTTGATTTTAAGCCAGCCTGGCTAACTTTGCAGTCCTTTATCCCGATAGCTATCGGGAGGTGATTTTAGCTCTCCCGATAGCCATCGGGATGGTTAGAGCACCAGGATTGTAGAAATTATGCGATCCAATTATATGGTGATTGTAGCTCTCCCGATAGCCATCGGGATGGTTAAGAGCGCCAGGATTGTTAAAACAACAATCCAAATTATATGGTGATTGTAGCTCTCCCGATAGCCATCGGGATGGTTAAGAGCGCCAGGATTGTTAAAACAACAATCCAAATTATATGGTGATTGTAGCTCAGTTGGTTAGAGCGCCTGATTGTGGTTCAGGAGGTCGCGGGTTCGAGCCCCGTCTTTCACCCTTCAAAAAAACCTCGTCCTTAAAATATTGGCGGGGTTTTTTAATTTTACATCCATGAGAAAACTCTCCTTGTCAGCGCTGTTTCTTTTTTTAGCGCTTGTTGTCGCTTCAGCCCAATATTCATTTGATCCCAAAAAGCTTTCGCAGGAATTGAAAGAGCTTTCTTCAAGCGTTATGGATGGCCGCAAAACCGGAACAGAGGGAAATCGTAAAGCCCGGATATATATTATTGACCATCTCAAGCAATTAGGAATTGAACGTTTTGTTCCCGGATACGAGCAGCCATTTTCAATTTCACAAGCCGGAAGCTTGGGTCAGGGAACCGGTGGCGTAAACATTTTAGGTGTTATTCCCGGAAAGAAAAAAGGAACCATCGTCATCAGTGCACATTATGATCATCTCGGTAACCGCGATGGAAAGGTCTATTACGGAGCAGATGATAATGCCTCAGGGGTCGCTGCCTTGCTGGCTATGGGTGAATATTTTAAAAAGAATGTCCCTGAGCATAGAATCATCCTTGCCTTTTTTGATGCCGAAGAAATGGGACTTCGTGGTTCCGCTTATTTTGTAAACAGCTTAGACCTGGAAAAAGAAAATGTGGTGCTCAATATCAATATGGATATGATCGCACGCGGGGATAAGAATGAGTTATATGCCTGTGGCACGTATCATTATCCGCAATTGAAAGCCCCGGTTGAAGGCATTCAAAAACCAGCAGGTATTACGCTTTTGTTTGGCCACGATAACCCTGAAACGAGGCGTGACGATTGGACATCACAGTCTGACCAGGGAAGTTTTCATACAAAGAAGATTCCTTTTCTGTATTTCGGTGTAGAGGATCATCCCGATTACCACCGGGCTACGGATACATTCGATAAGGTGAATCTGGATTTCTATGCTAAAAGTGCTGAGACCGTGTTGCAGGCAGTTAAGGCCCTGGATAAATCGCTTGACTAGCTCCGAAAATTTATAGTAAAAAACTTATTGAATTGCAATACGATGTTCACGTTGTGGTGAGTGGTCATTTTCTGTAAGTTTAAGCATGATTACGTGGGCTGAATTCAAACGTTTTTCATTGGACAACAAGGTTAAAACGTTGTATGAGCAGGGAACGTTTGTGATGGGGATTCGCTACTATCGCTATAAGATTAATCTATACATGCTCGGTACCGATTATCTGGAAGTATTCATCAACCACAAACATGCCTCCGTTGAGAAAATTTCGTTGCTTGATATACGGCACAGCCGGATGAAATTTTACTCTGATCAGATTAAACTTCCGGCCTTATAAAGGCAATAAAAAAGCCCTGATATACTATCAGAGCTTTCTTTATAATGGAGTAAGAACTTCTTATGCGGTAGCTGCTGCTCCTTCAAACTTGGTTGCTACTTTAAGGGTTACGGCTTTTTTAGCCTTATAACCGCAGTAACCACACAAGTAATGCTTCATTAATTCGCCTTCCTCGATTTCAGTAGGCGCCTTAAGAATTTCTTCTTTTATAACTTTAAAAGTCTGGTAGTTACATTCCGGACACTGAACGGCATGCAGGTGACCGGCATACTTTTCAATTTTTACAAATCCAGACTCTTCATCCTTCCAAACATCATAGTCCATAGAGAAGAGGTTCTCTTCTGCAATCATACCTTCGTCCAGGTAAACATCTTCTTCTTCTTCACTCAACAGCTTCATTGGCTTACCGGTTTTCGGAGAAATCCGTGGCTTATAGCGAAGCACCTTTAAACGCTTTTCGATATAAAACGGATAGTAAAACTTCAACAGGTTTTGCATGATCATCGCTGTAAGCAAACCCATTGAAATCGTTGTAAATAACCTTACAACAATCCAAAGAAGACTTCCGGTTTCGGTAGTAACCCATGAATTAAAATAAAACGCGAAACCAATTACCATGATTACCGCTCCAATCAGCAACAATTTAATTTCGTGCCTGTTGATGTAATCATACTTGTCTTTTGACTCTTTGGTCATTGACAGCTTCAGCAAGTGCCCAAGCACCACCAGAAGTCCGACAGCCCAGCAGCCGAAGGCAATCTTTTGAGCCAGGTGATTCCATTCTGCGTAATCTTGTACCATGTTCAGGTTTGTTTTTAGTGACTATTTCTCTTTACAAATATAAATTCCTCGGTGAATTAAACCTATAACCGGTTGAGCCGGTGAAAAAACTACCCAATTTAATACTCTTTTTAATGAAAAGTGACCGAAAATGCGTCCTTTTTTCTAAGATCCGACAGAAGCTTTTACGAGAAAATTGTGTGTAAGATTCAGGGTTTCCGTTTCTTTTTCAAACATTCCCATATGGGCAACATTCGGGATCACGTAAAGATGGGGCTTGGCCGCCAATTTTGCTTGTTTTTGGAGTGTTTCCGTTGGAATCACCGTGTCTTTTTCTCCGGCAATAAAGAGTATCGGATTATTAAAATTTTCAATAACACTCGTTAGGTCCAGACGGTCGCGCATGGCCTTTGCATATCCGATCAGGGTTTCTTGTTTTGTTTGTAATGCCATTTTAACCGCAAAAGGAATATCCGGATTTGCTTTATCATGAAACAAGGGCGGAATAAACGTCTCAATGAAAGCAGGAACACCATTTTTGGATACAAACTCAATCACTTTATTTCTGGATGCTTTTTTTTCTTCACTATCTGCATACGCGGTAGAGTGGAATAATCCAAAGCCCTGGAAAAAAGTAGTTTCTTGCTTAACCATCTCAAGTGTTACATATCCGCCCAGGCTATGACCAACGGGAATACATTTTTTAATGTCAAGCTCCGCCAATAATTCATTAATTTTTGATGCCGCATCCGCGACTGAAAAACCTTCTCCCAATGATTTACTCTTGCCAAACCCGGGCAAATCAACTGAGATAACTCTAAGTTTTTTTGAAAGCTGTTGCGCGAACCGTGTCCACACTTCATGTGTCTCGCAAAACCCATGAATCAGCACAACCGGAAAGCCTTTTCCCTGATCGGTATAAAAAATATTCCTTTGCTCAGGCATGCTTTACTTCTTTTAACATATGCAGCACGGCTCTTTCGATGTGCTCCGGATCAAATCCTGCTTCATGGTGAAGCTCCAGCTGCTCGCCATGTTCAACGATGGCATCCGGAATGCCAAGGCGTTTTACCTCCGCTGAATAATGGTGGTCAACCATGAATTCAATTACTGCGCTTCCGAATCCACCTTCCACACAACCATCTTCTACAGTAATTACTTTTTGATACGTTGCAAATACTTCGTGTAAAAGCTTTTCATCGATCGGCTTCACAAAGCGCATGTCAAAATGTGCTACTTTAATATTTTGCTTCTCAAGCTTCTCACAAACTTCCACGGCATAATTACCCATATGTCCGATAGTAAGAATAGCAAGTTTATCCCCATTGCGAAGCTTACGGCCGGTACCAATTTCGATTTCTTCCAGCGATGTTCTCCATTCCGGCATCACACCTTGTCCGCGTGGATAGCGAATTGAAAATGCTTTACCTTTTCTTGGGATAGAGGCTGTATACATCAGGTTTCTTAGTTCCTGCTCATTCATGGGAGCGGACACAATCATATTCGGCAAGCACCGGAAGTATGCCAGGTCATATGCACCGTGGTGCGTTGGGCCATCCGCGCCTGCAAACCCTGCACGATCCAGACAAAAGTTAACCGGCAGATCCTGGATACATACATCGTGAATCACCTGATCGTACGCGCGCTGCATGAAAGAGCTGTAAATATTACAAAACGGAATTAACCCTTGCGTTGCGAGGCCAGCGGAAAATGTAACTGCATGCTGTTCTGCAATGCCCACATCAAATGCCCTGTCCGGCATCTCTTTCATCATGATATTCATGGAAGAGCCGGATGGCATGGCGGGCGTAATGCCGACAATCTTATCGTTTTCTCTAGCAAGCTCAACCAACGTGTGTCCGAACACGTCCTGGTATTTTGGTGGTTGTGGCTTATCCGGAACTTTCTTATAAATCTCACCGGTGATTTTATCAAACACACCCGGTGCATGCCAGGTCGTTGCATTACCTTTTTCAGACGGGCCATACCCCTTGCCTTTTACGGTAACACAATGCAAAATTTTTGGACCTTTAATTTCTTTTAAATCATTCAGCACACTCGTAAGGTGATTCACATCATGACCATCAACCGGACCAAAGTATCTTAAATTAAGCGATTCAAACAGATTGCTTTGGCTTAACAATGCGGATTTAATACCATTCTCAATCTTTGAAACTATTTCCTGTGCGTTCTTACCAAAATTTGAAAACTTACCGAGCATATTCCAAACATCATCCTTAAGACGATTGTATGTTTTGGACGTTGTGATATCAGTAAGATAATCCTTCAATGCCCCAACATTTGGATCAATCGACATACAGTTGTCGTTAAGGATAATCAGAATATTTGTATCGGAAACACCGGCATGGTTTAATCCTTCGAACGCCATCCCGCCTGTTAATGCGCCATCGCCAATCACAGCAATGTGCTGCTTATCGGTAAGGCCCATGTACTTCGAAGCGACTGCCATTCCCAATGCAGCCGATACGGAGGTCGATGAATGGCCAACCCCAAATGTATCGTACTCACTTTCCTTTCGTTTCGGAAAACCAGAAATACCGCGGTACAATCTGTTCGTATGAAAAGCTTCTTTACGGCCGGTGAGTATCTTATGACCGTATGCCTGATGGCCAACGTCCCAAACAAGCTGATCGTACGGGGTATTGAAAACATAGTGAAGCGCTACGGTAAGTTCAACTACCCCAAGGCTGGCGCCAAAGTGCCCGCCATACACCGATACGTTATCAATAATAAACTGCCGAAGCTCGTCACAAAGCTGAACGAGCTGTGCCTGGTCAAGCTTTTTGAGGTCGGCAGGACTGTTGATTTTTTTTAGTAATGGCCCGGGAGTTATCAGCATTTCGCTACTATTTTTACTATAACAGCCAATCAAGTTAAGTGTTTAAAACGCACACTCAAACGGTTGTGTTTCGGCATTCGTCACAAAGATAGATATTTCCGGCAGGCCGGAATTTTATGGGGGATTATAGGTAAATTTGCCGTTCGATTTAGTTTCGACAGAATCAGCTCGTATGACGGCACAGGACAATTTTGAGATAAAACTTCCGCTTTTTGAGGGGCCATTCGACCTTCTCTTATTCTTTATAGAGCGTGACGAATTAGATATCTACGATATTCCGATTTCCCGAATTACGAAAGACTTTCTGGATTACCTCCGTCACATGGAACAACTAAACGTTGACGTGGCCAGTGAATTCATTCTGGTGGCGGCAACCCTCATGCGCATCAAATCGAAAATGCTCTTACCCCGCCCGCAGATTGATGAGCAGGGTAATGAAATTGATCCGCGTGAAGAGTTGGTTAAACACCTGCTTGAATACAAAAAGTATAAATCCGTAATCGACTCATTCCATAAGATGGAAGAGCTCGAACTGATGAAGGAGAAACGCGGTAACCTGATGAAGGAGCTAAAAGTGCTTGCCGAGAGCAGCAACGTAGAAGCTGAACTTCAGGATGTTGATTTGTTTAAGCTGATGACGGTGTTTGAAAAAGTCTTAAAGCGTCAGGAGGATGAAAAGAACAAACCTGTTCACCAGATCATTCAATACCCCTATACGATTGAAGGGCAACGTGAATATTTGTTAGGTCAGGTTACCGTTAATAAACGGGTTTCATTTACGGATATCGTTGATACCTATAAAACCCGGATCGCATTGATTTTTAACTTCCTGGCTATTCTTGACCTGTTAGCACAAGGTATGCTTGCCATTCAGGTTGGTGAGGGATACAATAATTTCTGGATTACGAGTCCCGAGACTGCAAAAGAAGAGCAGCTTTCTGAATCTGCTAATTAATTATCGCAACAGGGTTCCGTTCAACCGAAGTAATTCGGTTTCGGCTATTTTGGTTACGTAACGTGATGCTATCAGGCGATTATACCCATCGGCAAGACTTTGCTGCGCGGTTCTGAGTTCAATAAAAGTTGCAATGCCGCGCCTGAAGCTTTCCAGTGCGATCATTACGTTTTCTTTTGCCAGCAAAATATTTTCTTCTTCAATTAGTAAAATCTTTTTAGCGTTATCGTAATTCGCGTATGCATTACGAACAGCAACGGTTACACCTTGCTTTTGCTGCTCATAAATCAACTGCTGCCTTCGTACGTTTATGCGAGCTTGCTGAACTGAACGCGTTATGTTGAATCCATTCAGAATCGGAAACGCAAGTGAAAATCCATAATTAATCCCATCAACCTGACTCTCAAGTGACGAGAAAGGGTTAATCAGTTGCGTGTTATTTGTTTTGGAATAGTTATAGGCTGCATTAAAATTAATAACAGGTGACCGTGTTGCTTTGTTCTCATGGAGTATCAGATCAGCAATACCTATATTTTTCTCCGTAGCCAATAATTGAAAATTTCTATTCTCAATATCATTCGCAATGTCCTGCTCGGTAATATTTAGATTGAGTACGATTGTATCCGCAACATCATATACAGCCGGAAGTTTAAGGCCGAGAAGTCCACTCAGCCGATCCTTTAATTGTGCTATTAGTGTTTCCTGCTGGATAGCCAATGTCCGTTGGGCATTTAAGTCAACCTTAGCCTGTAACAATTCAGGTTTTGCGCCTATTCCAACTTCTAACTTTCGATCAGCAAGTTTGACACGCTCCTCGGTCACAGACATGAGTTCCCGCATAGCGAGGAGCTGTTGTTTTTGCCGAACGATATCGTAGTAGTTTGTTATCGCTGCAGCAATGGAATTCACCATTTGATCCTTCACATAGAGCTCGCCTTGCTCAGCAATCTGATCAAGCCGTTCCCGTGTCGCAAACATTTTAGTGCCATCAAATAAAGTCCATACAGCCTGCAGCGAAGCATTGGCATTGTTTGATTTTGCATCACCGCTAACATTCCGGGTTTCATCCTGAAAATTAAATTCCTGGTGATTACTATTCCACGCGGTGGCGGCTGTTGCGTTGATTTGTGGTAACAGAACTCCAACACTGTATTTATCATCCGTTTTGGCGGCCAGTAAGGAATTCTGCATGAGCTGCACATCATAATTTTCTTTCAGCACAAGCGCAATCACTTCTTCAAGGGTGACCAATTCCTGTGCGAACAGATTGCCCGCACATAAAAATAGTGATACTATAATCGCTAAAACCTTACGCCTCATACGCCAATTCTTTTTTAGGAGCCGGAACTTCATCGCCAAACTCAACTGGTTTGGGCTTACGAGACAAATACGAATACATAGCAGGGATAACGAACAACGTAAGAATGAGTGAGAACAAAATTCCGCCTACAATAACAATTCCCAGTGGCTGACGGCTTGTAGAAGCTGCCCCCAGGGAAAGTGCAATCGGCAGCGTTCCCAATGCCATGGCCAGGCTTGTCATTAAGATCGGGCGTAACCGCAGGCGGGAAGCTTCGAGTACAGCATCAATTTTAGAAAGTCCCTCTTCACGCTTTTGATTAGCGAATTCAACGATTAGAATTCCGTTCTTCGTTACAAGTCCGATGAGCATAATCATTCCGATTTGTGAGAAGATATTGATCGTTTGTCCAAAAATAAAGAGACAGATAAACGCACCAGCCAGCGCCAGCGGTACGGTAAACATGATTGTCAACGGATCGACAAAGCTTTCAAACTGGGCTGATAAAATCAGATAAATCAGGATCAGGGCCAGAATAAACGCAAATGTTGTGTTGCTGGCGCTCTCAGCATAGTCGCGTGAGGTGCCAGCCAATGAAGTTGTAAACGTATCATCAAGTAGTTGTGCTTTGATGTCCTCCATCGCCTTGATCCCATCACCAACGGTTTTACCGGGAGCAAGTCCTGCAGAGATAGTGGCTGATTTATATCTGTTAAAGTGATAGAGCGATGGCGGGGTTGTAGATTCCTCCACAGTTACCAGGTTATCGATCGACACCAGCTCACCCGAACGTGTACGTACAAACAGGCTTTTCAAGTCGCTCGGATCATCGCGGTTTGTGCGCGATACTTGCCCCATAACCTGATACTGCTTGCCGTCTTTGGTAAAATATCCAAACCGCAAATTACTGTATGCGAGCTGTAAGGTTTGTGCAATGTCCTGTACGCTTACACCCAGTTGCGTGGCTTTAAGCCGATTGATACTCACCTTTAGCTCGGGCTTATTGAATTTTAAATCAGCATCCACAGTTTGTAGCGCTGGGTTTGCATTCGCTGCCTCCAGGAATTTAGGGAGCACTTCCCGAAGCTTCTCAAAATTATTATTCTGAATAACAAATTGGACGGGTTGCCCGCCTCTTCTGTTCACCGAAATAGTTTGCTCTTGGATGGCAAAGGCCCGGCCCGCCTGGTACCGGCTCAGATTCCTGTTAACCATATCAACAATTTCCTGCTGAGAACGGTCACGCTGGTCCGGATCCACTAGCGTTGCCCGCACAAACCCCGTGTTCACCGAGCCAGAACCTGTAAAGCCCGGGGCGGTAACCGACAACGCAGTTCTGTACTCCGGAACAGAATCCATAATAAACTGTGTCAGGTCGTTCACATAGTTATCCATGTATTCAAATGCCGTTCCTTCGGGAGCGGACAGCTGCAGCCTGAATTGATTGCGGTCTTCCATCGGAGCAAGTTCTGACTGAAGCTGTGTACTGATCACATACACTGACCCCAGGCAAAAAGCAATCAGTACCAATGCTACCCATCGTATCTTCATAAATGACGCAAGCATGTTTCGGTAGCCGTTCTCCATTCCCATAAAGAATGGTTCCGTTATGCGATAAAACCAGGAGTGCACGCCATGCTTACCTGAAAGTTTTACACTGAGCACCGGGGTAAGTGTTAGGGATACAAAACAGGAGATCAATACCGCTCCGGCAACTACAACCCCAAACTCCCGAAAGAGGCGGCCAGTAAAACCCTGCAAAAACAATATGGGCAGAAACACTACAGCCAGCGTAATGGAAGTAGAAATAACGGCAAAGAAAATTTCTTTCGAACCTTCACGGGCAGCCTGATATTTATTCATGCCCTGTTCGAGTTTTTTATAGATGTTCTCCGTAACAACAATACCGTCATCCACCACAAGCCCTGTGGCTAGTACTATGCCGAGCATCGTAAGTACATTAATTGAAAATCCGCACAAATACATGATGAAAAATGTCGCTATCAGTGATACAGGAATATCAATCAACGGACGCAGCGCGATGATCGGATCGCGGAAGAACAAGTAAATGATGAGCACCACCAGCAGGAAAGAGATTAACAGCGTTTCCTCAACTTCAGAAATAGAGCGTTTGATAAACACCGTTTGATCCAACGCTATGTTCAGCGTAATGTCTTCCGGCACTTCCTTCTCAATCTGCGCCATTCGCTTATAAAATTCATCGGAGATGGAAACATAATTTGCCCCCGGTAATGGAACAATTGCCAAACCAATCATCGGGATCCGGCTTTCGCGCAGAACTGACTCTTCGTTTTCCGGACCGAGAATGGCCTGACCTATATCTTTCAATCGAATATCTCCCACGTCAGGCGATGACCGGATAATTACATTGCTGAAATCCTCTTCGGTATATAATCTGCCAAACGTTCGAACCGTTAACTCCGTATTGTTGCCATAAATTTTTCCAGAGGGCAATTCCACATTCTCACGGTTCAATGCTTGTTGTACATCAAGGGCCGTAAGGCTGTACGCGCTGAGCTTACCGGGATCAAGCCAGATGCGCATAGCATACCTGCGTTCTCCCCACACCTGGATGCTGCTTACACCCGGGATGGTTTGCAATCTTTCT
>Ga0075152_10003034_pt1 | contig 11871 bp, 4 predicted proteins | sample JI61114C2DNA_FD_70964 | JGI IMG/M metagenome (GOLD analysis project Ga0075152, IMG submission 70964) | Wastewater effluent complex algal communities from Wisconsin, to seasonally profile nutrient transformation and Carbon sequestration -... | ecosystem: Engineered > WWTP > Effluent > Algae...
TAGATGACAGAATTTCTTTAAATCCCGGTATCTTTTGGTATGAATTCAGCCATTTTTTAAGAAAAAGTGACCGGTTTAATCCATGCTTTTGTTCCAGTTCATCGATATTATTGATGAAAAAGTTGCTCAGACTATCTGCCTCTGCCTCGGTTATATAATTATGCTCAACAGAAATATTGCAGCTATCAGGATAAACCCGAATCCAGAGTTGGTTTTTCCCATTACTGCTGACGAAGCGCGTTTCAATCCGAACCGGGAATAATAAGAACGGATAGTTATCAGCCATGGCTGAAACTTTCCTCTTCTGAGCAAAGAATGGGTCTTCGATACTTCCAGTAGCAACTGACAAATCTTTATTTAACTTATCTAGGACTGCTTTCAGGCTCGCATATTGACTTTGTTCGGCTGTAATTTGCCTCGACAATACAACTGCCTGAGCATTAAGTAAATTTTTAGACTTTAAGAGATTAGCCTTGAGGGAACTGTCTGCAGTTTTTTCCGTTTCTGTAAACTGATTCAATCTGGAAGTAAGCGTTTGAGAACGCAGTGTTAATGATTGAATCTTTTCTTCCTGTTCCAGAAGGCTTCGTTCCTGAATATAGATCTGTTTTTGAACTTCGTACTTTAAAGCCATTTTGTTCTTGTTTACTTTAATAATCTGGATGCGTGAATGGATACCATTACCGGCTGCTGGTGAAATATATAGGCCAATTGAGCAGAATCTTTAGGTGGCCAGGATGCCTGAATATCATCCCCTGTTTTTTTCATTAGGATTGACTTTTTAAAATCAACAATTTTCCCGTTTTCTGTTCCAACCTTATCCCAGGATAGATCATTCCAATTTTTTAGGCTCGAAGCATTCTGTTCATCCAGCCCGAAACGTGGTTCCCCGGGTCTTTCCTGCAGTACAAAGAACCATCCTGCATCATCGGTGGTAGCTGTTGGATTTTCTGTACCTAAAAGTGCTTTTTCATTCAGGCTGAATCCAAGCATATAAATATCGGGAGCTACCTTTGCTTCAAAATCAGGAAAAACAGGTTCTGAACCTGAATCTAGCACCCGATCCTTTGTAACACTGCCATCCCATGCAGCTTTTTGAGCATAAACTATGGTATTTGGATATTTCCTGAGCAGGTCACCCCGAAGTGTTAAAACCAATAATCCCTGAGTGGATGAATTTCCGTTATTCCCTAATGTTTTGTTCCATCGATGAATCTCCTCAATATCTTTTTTTTCAGAAAGAGAATCCCAGAAACAGCGAAAATAGGAGCCCTTTTGATCTGTCGGAAAGCCTCTCCATAATAATTCCCTTGAGAATTCATGATTCAGTCCTATCAAATAGGCCTCTATAAAGCGCTGATTTGTTTCCAAGAGTGTTACACTGTTTTGCTTCAGCAGCTGCAGGTTGGGTACAAAGTTTTCTTCCGAGAGTTCAATTAGGGGCGAATACATCGGCAGGTTAAACTCAGGATAGTCCATTACCGGGTAAAATTGTTCGGAATATCCTGACCAGTAATCCTTACTAAGCGGGTACTTTTGGTCAAGCCTTGATTTTAACCGGGGTAGGGCCTCCAGCCCTTTTAGCAGGGTATCAAGAGTTTGGGTCAGCGTAAGTGAGATACTTTTTTCTGCTGTATAGGAATCGCTAAATTCTAATCCTATGTTTTTATTTATTGCTGCATTCTTAAAGATAGAAAAGTCATTTGAAGCAATGCTTTTTACCAGGCTTAACTGTACGGTCTTTGAAGATAAAAGAGATTTGGGTGATTGAATTTTAAAGCTTGGCGGACTTACCTTTAGCGAATCTGTAAAGTCTTTTTTCATGCCCAATGCCAGATTCAATTTTTGTTTTGCAAGGATTTGCTCTGTCGGTTTCAATGCTTTAAACTTCAGCTCGGCGGCCATGGTATTTTGGATACTTTGGTCAATTATTGAAGAAAAGCTGAGGTTTAGATTTTTTACATTGAGGGAATTTATTTGTAGTTTTTCAAGATTCAGATTGGAGATAATTGGGGTAGAAAAAACTTGTTTGCCATTTTTCCCAACTTTTTGAATCCGCCAAGTATTTCTTGAAACCTTTTTAAATAAATTAGAGACCAGTGCATTAGGTATAGGGCTCTGGTTTACTTCGGCAAATAAAGTTTTTCCGTTTGAGCCTTTCACTTTTTTAGTCAATAAATTACCAAATCCAAGTAATTGTTCCTTTTCAAATCGTTTTAGACTCTTTTTAATTATAATGTTATTCAATTCTACAGCGAGCTGAAGCCGGTTGATTTTTTCATTTACCAGTTTAAGTTCATCCAGTTGCTGCCATGCGGCATCCATAAACTCCTCTTGATATTTCTGAATTACTTTTGTTCCCAAAGCAGCCGCAGCACGGTACCTTGGATCCAGATTCAGCTCATGAATCCAGTTGTTCCTTATGGAAGCTGGCAATAGCTTCCCATCACTTTTCTGATACAGAATCTCATCTGTTGCGGCATGCCACTGACCATAAAGTGGCATCGTTATTACCGGCTCTTTATCCTGGTCAAGCTGTATATTCAGCTTTCCGGCGATATTACTTTGCCATGGATGAGGATTTTGAGGAGCCTCCCAGTTTTCATAATCCTTAATACTTTGCTTCACTCCGGGATCCAAAGTATCCAGCGGAGCTCGAAGTGCACCCGGCATTTGCAGTATTTTATATTCACTGCCATCTTGAATGCCTTCAGCTACTATTTCACGGTATCCTGTGCGTACATCTGCCGCCTTTGGCTTCAGTTGTCTTGCTAAATATTCAAAATCTCCGGCATTTCCTGTAGCAAATTTCCAACTGTAATAGAAAGGAAACAAGCTTTGGTCATTATCCCATGAACCTTGGTTTACCGGGGTACTGATCGACTGGTCATACAATCCCAGCCCGGCTAAGCGACCGGTTTCAAAAACAGGAATCAGGAAAGCCTGATAAGATGTTTTAGTTTTTAATCTGCGCGGACAAAGTATTCTGGAGTAGCAGAAATCACCATTATCATCCATTAACGATGTTAAATTGCTGAGCACATTGCCCGTAGGTGCAGTTCCATTGGCGGTAGCTTTTGTAATTAGATCCTGATTGGTATGCACATGTGCCCAGGCATGTAGATTTTCCGAATTGCAAAAAATTTCATTTCGTTTTGCCGACTCACTTAATTGAAAAGAGGGAAGTAAGCCTGAATCCGAATCAGAACTTACCGGAATCAGATTAAATTCCTTTTCTTCCAAAACGACGAGCGCAAGCCAGGGACTGAGCCTTGGGTTAGAAGTACTGGTGCCTATGCTGTTGTTTTGTGCAGCCGGAGAAAAACGCCAGGGTAAATCTTCCTCATAAAATTCAATGGCTGCCAGGTAATTGGGTTCAAAATTCGTTATGCCTTCAGGTGGGTCATTACGGATAATGCTTCTTGAGTCTATACCACTAACATCCCCCGGTCCATACAAATGAATCGTATTTGCAGGAAGTAACTCCGTACCGGCATCCAATTTTAAACTGATTTGCGCTTGAATAGAGGCACGCATCAGTATAGAGGAAGCATTCTTTTTTTCAGATAAATCACTTACTCCCTGGATAGAATTGGCATATCCCTTCCTGATAAATGAGGTAAATGAATAATAATTTTCTCCTGCCATGATTCTTATTTTTCGATGACCGTTAATCTTGATTTTAATGCTTCATTGCCTGAACAAATTTTATTCAGGTATTGGGACGCTTCAGCAAATGAGTTAAATGATGCTTTGGAATCAAGCAATTGATGGTCATTTATATTTACAACTTCAAAAATCAAATCATTTGCAGTAGTCTTTACATTTGTTTTACCCAATTCTGATCTATATTTCTGTGATAATTTAGATTTTGAAGCAGCTGAGCCTCTCAATAATTCTGCGAACTTTGGAGTTTTAAAAGAAGCAAGTCCTTTTTTCTTTTCCTTATCAATCCAGATTTGTTCGTATTCCAGGCTTTTTCGGACCGTTGATCCTGCTTTAAAGGAGTTTGACCCTGAATTCCAGGTCGCTTTCACCCCGCATTTCATTGATTCAAATGAAGGCTTAGTGATCTTTTCCTGATCGCTGAGTTCAAGATATTGTCCTATAGCGAAAGTATCGCTGATATCTGTGAGCACTGATTCTGCCCCGCTTATATTGAGTGAATCAATTTGAACCTCATGAATATCACTGATCTTCTGATTTCCCAGTTTCTCCAGTTTCAATTTGAACGGAACCAATTTTTGCGAAATAATCAAATCACTATTCGGGTATATGATAAAAGGTTCTGAACTTAAATCTGTTGTTTCGGGATTGCTAATGGAAATTAACTGGCTTGTACCTTGAGGTAAAGCGGCACTCCATACTTCTTTTTTGCTGAATTCATCAAGCAGCAGGGGTTTCAATGCAATTTCCGGAAGCTCTTCTTTTTGGCTTTTTCCCCATTCCTTTTCAAACTCTGCTTCAAATTCAAACCCAAAGACTTCAATACTACCTATAGCCTTAACATACCAAGGTGTTGGGCCTTTAAGTCTGGCTTTAATCCGAATGGAAGCATCTCCAAGAGCAGTGTCCAGGGTAAATCCACTATATGCCAGAGCATCGAAGCAGAATGGCGAAAATTGCATCATGGCATCAAAGCCGGCATAGCCATAAACACAAAATCCATCCAATCCGAAGTAACAATCGGCTCGGGCACCAAACTGTACTGTATTTGAAGTTAAGGCAAAATAGGTCATCACCTGAACCTTTGCATTCTCCAAATCCAGAATTTTAATTCCAATGCGTTGGAGTTTAGGCATACTCATTGTAGGCTCATATTCGGGATGGAATCCCCCGGCAGAAAGTATGAAATCAGGTTTATCACCCCAGCGCAGTCTAACAGCCATATCCCCAGTCAAGGTTAATGTCTTGAGGATATTGGAATCAAATAAACTGGCATCGAAAGTAATCAGTTGATTAGAAGTGTCGATCGTGCCCAGGAAATTAACCTGCAATTTTATTACAGCCGCTTCTTCGGTAGGTAGTACGATTTTCAGAACTCCAAGAATTGCAATCTTAGGATCAGGAATTTGGATAATAACACCTAAGGATAGGCTGATTAGAGTAGGAGTTCCCCATCCAATTTTTGCCATTGGGCCAACTAAGAAATAGCCTTCCTTAACCGGAAATATTGCCTGCATATCACTGATAATTGCCGGGGCATTGGCAATTACATCAGTTGGGAACATGATGCCATTAACTGCACCAGTTCGTACTCCATCCCGAAGCGGATCGAGTAATACTTCCCTGTTCAGACCCATTAAACCGCCAACACCATTTAAAGTGAAGCCATAACCCAATTGGAAAGCCGGAGAGAATTCTGCGGTAACGATTATCAGTAATGAAAAACCATCCGAGCCATCCGGCATTTTGGTTTCTATGAGACCAATGGCTGTGAGGGAAAGGAAATTATTGATGCTGAGTTGTAAAGCACCTGCATAAGAACCTTTTTCGGAATCAATGTAGAGGTATCCACCACCGATAATCATTCCGGTGTCTAGCGAGAGGCCGACACCATTTGGTGGTTTGATGCCAAATGAAAGATTGACAGGACCTAAATTTCCATTCCCATTTTCCGGGAAGGCAGTGGTAATTTTTAATCCTATATTTTCAACCACCACTACCAATGGGCCTAAATTGGCCTTTATTGTGGTGGAGAGTTCTAAAGGAATTTCAGAACCTTTTAATTTTATAGCCGCAAGGACATTCGTGATTTCAAACGGACCCAATTGGAGGTGTAATGGAATTAGAATTTCAAGGCCACTACCCCCTTCAAAGAATAAACCATCCAGATTATTGACGCCAACAGAAATCCCAAACTCAGCTTCAATCGAGTTAGATGCTAGGATGTGTTTGAGAAATCCATCACCTTCAGCTGCCGAAATTACTAATTTGCAATCCTCGAGAATTGTTTTAATTAAGATTTCTCTTTCTTTGGGTTCAAGATATAAACCTGCAGCAAATCCAGATTTATTTATTTCTAAACGTGTTCCATCAGGGCTTCCAAATAGAAATGCGGCACTTTCTTTTCGATTGATAGCCGCATCAATTTTTACAGATTTTGTTGAGTCGCCATAAAAGTTTACACCATCTTTTCTAATCTCGAAACCTTTGACCTCTGTCTGGATTTTAGTTTCAAGTGTCCAATCTTCAAACTCCTTGGTAAACTCAATATTTCCAAAAGGAACTGCAAAAAATCCTGATCCTTTGTTTGTTTCAGGAATAAAACCTAAAGTAATCCCTGCTTGAGAAGAAGCTCCGGAACTTTCATGATTTACAGGCAATGACAGCGTCATTAAGCCGCGTAAAATTTCATTTTCTTCATCAGAAAATTCCTTAAATTCTGAATGACTTCCGTAATGAACCCTAAATCCTAAGGAATTTAAGAAAAACATCAGTCCGGGATAGATCTTTTCTGAGAACTTGCTTACCTCTTCTAGATTTGTCAGACCTTTTGATAAGAATTCTTCCTGAAAGGTTTGAATAGGGTCAGATAGATATGAAATTAGCTTTTTAGAGTCAAAAACCGGGATTAAAGAATGGTCAATGATTATACTATTATTTTCAACTAAAGTTGACTGCTCCTCTAAAAAAGATATGATATTTAAAAATCTTAAGAAGGAGTAGTTTATTTCCGAGCGATTTTTAATATAATTAGTGAAAAGACGATTTACAAGTTCCACTGCAATTTTACCATCGGGATCAATACTGGCAGGTACTAATTTTTGTAACTGACTGATTCCAAGTATAATTGTTTCTATTTCTTTTATACAAACTGTGAATTCGGAAAGACTTTTTGGCGGATCATTTTTTAACTCCTCTAATAATGTACAAGAGTCTATAATCAATTGAACTGCCTCTATAAAGTCTGAGCTGTTTGTACTGAACAGTGCTTCTAAATTTAATCCTTGACCTTTAAAATATTCAAATACTTTAATTGGATCGCCTTTTGTTCGAATTAAAGGGGTAAAGAAATATGAAATTTCAGTAATTATGATTTGTTGAATGCTGCTTTTATCTTCTGCCATCGCTCAATTGACTAAAGAATTGCTTCATGAATAGTGTAGGCGCCAATTTTATATAGTTCAGGATCATCGCTGAGCAATTCATAACTTAATGATAATGCAGAATGTTCAATAGTTTCATATATTTCAGGTTTATACCAAAATAAGTGCTTTGCAGTTATTTGACTGCCAATGACTTTAAAGGTTAAATATCCCAGATTGTTGAAACCCACGGCTTTGGTCATTTGGCTATAGGGGGCATAATAATGATGCGCCTGTGCCAATATGCTATAATCATCACTTTTTACAGTGCTTTTTAGTACAATTGCCCCACGTTCATTGGCATTTCTGTTGTCTTTAAGAAAAGTAACTGTATACTTTCTATCAGCCGGTACGGTTATTTTTGTTGATGCACCGTAATTAATATTTTCAATATCTATAAGCGAATTCACATTAAAGTCATGTTCTTCGGTATAACGACCATTTTTAGTTCCATCATCTGCACCTACTTTAATTACCCCTTTAACTCCACTTGTTTCCCAACCAATCATTGAATAAGTATTTAGATCGAGAATCGATGTGCTCTCACCACTGATAGCAGGGACACCCAATATAGGCGATCCTGACAATGTTTTATCTGTGGTTTTTTTTTCGCTGTTTTTCAAGGAACTTGCAGTAAACTGTAGAAAAGTGGAATCAAATTGGTTAGTCATATCTGGATACATTTGATAATTAACCTTTGCTGAATAAGCATAATGAACATCTCCTGATAAGAAAATTACTTTTCGGTACCTTGTTAGTTTTTTAAGGAATTGTGTTAAAGTTTCGGGATCTGCAGACCATGGCTCAAAATCATACTCTGCTACACTTTTTAAACTACCAGTACCCTTTGCAATATTTTGAATTTGTTCGAGTATAGTATGACCAATGACAGGTGCAGGGGCAATCACAATTGTAAATTTATATTTTGGGTCAATTGAACCTTGCAAGATTTGTTTATCCATAGCGGCAGAACTCAATAACCTCGGATAATGATTTTGATTAAATCCACGCATCGTTCTACAGTTTAATACAATAACCTGATAATAGGAGAAATCGAGATAATAATACCAATCAATTCCACCCAGTAAGAACTTTGGTTCTGATTGAGATGAGCCATTTACTATAGTTGGTAAAACTAGTGTTCCTATTTCATCCCAGGTAGGAGCTTTTGCTCCTTTTTCAGAGCTTAATTGAACAAGTTTATTGAGTAATTGTGCTTCTTTAGTGCTTCTGTCTACAAATTTTTCAGGTGTATTTCCCCAGGCCTGGAAGACAGCATAAGCACTAAGGCCATTTTGAATAATTCTACTACCGACTGGATTATCTAATACTTTATCACACCATTCTGAACTCAAAAACCAATCGTCTGTGATTTCATGATCATCAAAAATCATATAGGTAGGAATGTTGGCCAATAATTTTCGAATTTTGGGTAAGAAAGACCGAAAATTATTGAGAACTATAGATTGTGACCTTTGATATTCTTCTATATCATATCTAAAGGTATAAAAGTGGTCTTTATGATAAGTCCAGTTTGTTTTTTCAACATATTTTCTTAAAATTTCAGTGTCAGGTAAATCTGTCCATATTGTGTCACTCCAAACATATAGATACATCATGTAAAATTCTGTTAGGGACATTAAATGAGATTTTGCATAAGAATCAGCAGTCATCTCAGCTGTTTCATTGATTGCTTTGTAACGAGTTAGAGGACCTAAATCATTAGGATTACCTATTTGTGCCATTTGTTCATTAATATCAAACAAAGCGCTTTGATCAGCTTGAATCATATACAGCATCATATCAGAAACATCATCCGCATAGATCTGATCCCCGGTTAAAAATAATTGTTGTGGTCTTTTTAGTGGATCATTGGGATTCTGATTAATTAAATCATGTAGAATGGATAAGGCATCAATATCCAGATTTTCATGTTCAACCGATAGATAATATTGTGGACTTTGTGGTGAACCATCATTTCGCTGTCCTCCATGTATCTTTCTACAAGAACCATGAGTAACAATCAAGTTTTCAGGTTTTGAGGCAGGCAAAAGAAAAGAGGGTAATGTATAAGGTGGATAGCAAATAAGGTCTATCCCACTTGCTCCATATTTTAGTATTCCAGGAGATGAAAAACTTTTACTTCCATCAAACAACATGTCATACAAGTAAATAACATCTGACTTCAATGACAGGTTTTTCACTGTAACCACGGCAATATGCAGATTTTTCCCAATTGCTTTGGTAGAGGTACTTGTACTACCTAAAACAACCAAATCCTTTGTTTTAATGATTAATTGAAGTGAACTTTGAGCAGTCTGAAGAGCAATCCAAACAGATACAGAAGTGGGAGTTGTTTTTCTTACAATTGGCCCGGAAAGAACCAATGGAAGTCCGGATAATCTACTGGAAAGAGGAGTCCAAGCCATAATTTAGGGAGTTCATATTTTAAAAACTTTGTCTTACATTCTTATATCAATTGCCAGCAATTTTTGATTGTTAATTTTACAAACTATCAAATAATAGTAAAAAGCAGCCCTGCACAAAAGCGGATGGCACATAAATACTTAAGGCATTTTCGCTATTTAGCAAAAAGCAAAATTTTCATGCATTGTTTTAACATTTGAGAGCGTTAAAACCAATTTGAAGGCGATTAGCTGGAGATAGGAGTTACCTTAGACCCCTGAATATCATCGTTTTAATAAACCTTTCCTTAAAACTGCATAATGTGTTTTAAATTTCCAAATATGAATGGATAATATTTTTACTTTATTGATATTAAATAAATTAAGAGGAAAAAAATTAGCTTAATTGATAGTTTGGAGCTTTAGTTTAAGTATAGTGACAGGGATTAAAATTTAGCAAAAATGGGCAGGATATCCTGTTAATACCGACCGGTTATTTATTCAAGAATACCTTAATTGTATTGGGGAATCTTCTTTCAAGAGTCACCTTTCTTTTTTGTAAGCCGAAGATATGGCCTTGCCTTTTGAAGTTGAGTGATTTTTGATGGAAATGGAGGGATGGGGTAATGGATATGGAAAGTCGTATCGTAAAAGTTATGATTTGGTTTTGCTTTATGATTACAGTAAAAGCCTTCATAGAAAGAGATAAATCCTCAAAACACCCGTGCATTGCTTACCTTTAATAATGGATCAACAGACCTTCCGGAATATAAATCAGATACTTTCCAGAGACAATAAGTCTTCGACCTATAAGTTTGCATTACTTCGAGGGACAATTGATGTGATCGAAGATAATTCACCATTCATTGTCAGAAAGGGTGATAGGGTACATTTTCCAATAGGCTTATTAGTCGAGAAGTGGCTACTATACTATTATCCATTGATTAGTATACCCCAAATCAATAAGTCTACACAACTTGCATTTGCAGGCCCGATGAAGGAGATAGTAGCTTTTTATGAACTGCGTGGTGGATTTTCAGTGTTTTATAATGATCTGAAAAACAAAGGTATTCCCGTGGAAATTGGGCAATCATTTCAGGATCTTGTTAGGAAACTAGCCAAAACAATAATTGAGATGCCAATGAAATACATCGGTACCTCGGTCTATGGCAGATTCTATGGAATATACGAGTATGAACTTATACGAAGTAATAGATCGATTAAAATTGATTCTGAATACTTAATCAACAACTTTGGTACTTTCTCAATTCCCCTGGAATATTATGAGGCATTTCAGGTGCTGGGCAGTTTCATCAGTGGGCATGATGCGATTTTATTCAAGTGGGCTGAATTTTCTGTACAGGCTTCGGGTCAAACTTTAACGGTAACGCAAGTATTGAACGAAGTGTTGAGGAGTCCGGTGACTGAACGCGACATTCTCGAGTCCAAAAATCTTTACCGCAGTATTTTAAGTAAAGATGGTAAGGTTCATTGTGTATGGAGTGGTGAAAGTCTGAGCCGATATGATATTGATCATATCATACCATTCACGATCTGGAAAAACAATGATCTGTGGAATCTGCTTCCAGTAAGTCCAAAAATCAATAATCAGAAACGCGACAAAATTCCAAACTCAATACTTATTGAGAACCAACGAGAACTGATTACTCATTATTGGGATATAATCTATAAACATAAAACCCAACGTTTCCAGAAAGAACTTCAAATCTCATTGCTTGGATACGAACAATCAAACTTTTGGCACGAACCGGCGATTGAGCAACTAAAAAAGAATTGTGACTATTTGATTGGAACAAGGGGTTTTGAAGGATGGAGTTATTAAGCAATAGAATTTCAAAACCACTCTTTATTAATGCTGAGCTAAAACCTCCACCACTATTTATGACGCTCTAAACGCCCTAGAAACAAACTCCAATACCTTCGGCAATGCAGTTCTCCAATAAGTCCAGTTATGACCACCGTCATTTATCCTGAATTCGTGAGGGATTTCTTTTTTGAGCATGGCACGGTGGGCCAGATAATTTCCTTCCTCCAGGTAATCATCATCTCCACAGTCGATATACCATTTAACGGCCTTTTTCTGATCCTCGGGCATATTGTTGATTAAGGAAATGGCATTGTGTTGTTCGTAATACTTCTCAACAACAGAATCTGCTAATTTCAATTCATCTGCTTTTAGTCTTAATTTGGCGGCTTCGAGGTTCGCCGGACCAACATAAGCGCTGATTGGGTAGGCGGCAGAAAATAGTTCCGGGTGGCGCAGTGCGTACATAAACGTTCCACCGCCACCCATTGAAAGTCCGGAAATGGCACGTGAACGTTTGATGGATTTTACGCGGTATTTTTTCTCAATAAAA
>Ga0075152_10003036_pt1 | contig 11868 bp, 17 predicted proteins | sample JI61114C2DNA_FD_70964 | JGI IMG/M metagenome (GOLD analysis project Ga0075152, IMG submission 70964) | Wastewater effluent complex algal communities from Wisconsin, to seasonally profile nutrient transformation and Carbon sequestration -... | ecosystem: Engineered > WWTP > Effluent > Algae...
CGACCGAATCGCGGCGATCGCCAGTCACGCGATGGCTGGGCCGCACGATGCGCCCGAGCTTCTTAGTGTCGATGTGAAGCAGCTCGCCGGGCGCTTCGTGCTCGTAGCGCACGACCGGCTTGGCCGGCTCCAGCGCACTCAGGCTGGACAGCCCCAAGCTGGCGACGAAGCGGCTGATGGTGGCCACGCTGCGGCCGACGACCGCGGCGATCCGGCGCACCGGCATGCGGCTGCGCCGTAGGCCCTCGATGCGCTCTGCCAGTTCGGCGTCGATGCTGTTGCGAGTGCGCAGCGGGCGAGAACTGCGATCGACCAGGCCATCCTCGCCTGCGGCCTCGTACCTCGCGAGCCACTTGCGTGCTGTGCGCAGGCTCACCCCAGCGGCGTTGGCCGCCGCCGCCAGCCCCATCTGGGCAACCCGTTCGACCAGCAGGCGCCGGCCCTGCCAGGTCAATCTGGCATTCTTATGGGTGTTCACTCGGTCGATCCCTTCTGTGAGTCCTGAAGCGTTGCAACTCCAGTCTCCCAGACCCGGCCGGGTGAACAACCTATTGAGACATCACACCTAGTCCTCGACAGCGAATTTGTCCGAACCTTCAGCATCGAACTGCCGCTGACGTAGTTAGAGCACCTCCAGCCTCGGCGGCCGTGCGCGCGACAGCCGCGCACAAGCCGCGTCGATGTTCGTGATGCCAAGTTTCAGCAATTCCTGCCGCATGGTCTCGGCGTCCATATCCCTCAGGAGGTAAAGCTCAACCCAATCACGCGGCGACCGTGTCCAGCTCGCGTTGCTCAGCTCCCAGCGCTGGGGGAAGTGCCGATCGGTAGCCTCACTGGCGATTCGGGTCTGCTCGCTGAGTTCGGGGCAACGGCTTGCATGCCAGAGGACTTCCTGCGCGGCCTCAATCGCTACCAGCTGTCTCGCAAGATTGTCGTCGTCCTGCTCCAGAAAGCAGGTGGCCACTGCGCGATCATCGGGGAACGCAGCCAGCACGGCCGCAACGTCCGACTTCAACTCAGCGGGCGCGCCAGGGTCGCTCTGAATGTCTCCCAATGTCGCTCTTGCCCAGCGCAGGGCACGGCGGCGTTCAGATGGCATCGTCATGGCAACTCCGGGGGCTTCCCGATCAGTATGCCGACCGTAGCGCTGCCGGGCAGCCCCAGTTTCCCGAAGAAGGCCTCAAGCTCATCGTCTTCGACGTCTGAACGGCCTTCGCCGGCAGCCATTCTTCGCCCAGGGCTCACCGGCCCCACGTGTGCCCGTTCGATCTTGACGCCGCTGACGAAAAAGCCCGCGCCAAGGGCCTGAATGCGGTCAACAACGCTTAGCTGGCACGCCCCTTCAGGCCGAATCGACACAAGCCCTGACATCGGGGCCGGCCGAGAGCGGGCGCCACCTGGCTTGCAAGCCGTTCCCTTTGCAGCTGCAGGCGGGACCGGAGCGGGCAAGGCGCGCGATCCTGGCGATGGCCTGCTGCACTTTCAAGGATCGGAGATTTCATGGACGGATTCAACTCGACTTTTAGCCACAGAGGTCAGCACCACGGCCAGCGGCAGGTGCCGACGGACGTGTGCGCTGACATCCTGTGGTTACGGGTGGGCTTCAGCACGCGTTTCGACGCCGTCGGTGTCGCGCACTGGCATCGGCGGCTGCGCACCTTCCTGTCCGGCTGCGGGCTGACGGCGGCGATCGCAGTCGAGCGCATCGCTATCTTCCCTGTGGGCGCGGCGATCACTTCCTTCGATCGAGGCTTGGTCATCGGCTGGCTGACGGCTCAACCTGAAGTGGTGTTCGTTCACATCGACCGCCGCTCCAACGGTGACCACGCCCCGTTCGAACACACAGGGCGGCTCCATGGCCAAGACGCTTGAGCCGAGGCTGGGTTTCACGGTCTGGATCGAGCCGCGAACCGGCATGTCACCGGCAGCGCAGGCTGCGTTCATGCGCCGCATGGAGGACTATTTGGACGCACGAGATCTGCAGTGTGACGGCGCGCCACTGCGCGCGGTGATCTGGTCGCCAGACCACAGCCTCAGCGCCACCGATCAGGTTGAGTTGCTCGACTGGCTCATTGACGATGCGGCCGTGTGCACGGCCTCAGTCAGCCCGCTGATGCGACATTCGGCCGAACCCGCCAGCTTTGCCGACGGCTACGTCCTGGTCCGTGCCGCCGACACGGCAATCGCGGCCCTGTCGCTGCTGTACCGCGCGCGCCGGGTCAGCGCTGAGCTGTACCTGCAGATCTTGGGCGGTTTCATTCGGCCGGTGGCCGTGCGTTCACCAACCCGTTGAGGCCGGGCATGCGGGTGCGATCCAGTAAACCTCGGGGTAGCGACGCGCTCAACGGGACACCCGTCCCCGCGACGGTCGGGCCTTGGCACTGGCGGGCGTCGCAGAGCGGGCGCGCCTTGCAGGCGCGGCAGCCGCCTCGCCGAACAGCGCCGGTATCGGCACGCCCAGGCTGCCCGCCAGCGCGTGAATCATGGTCAGCGTCGGGTTGGCCTTACCGGTCTCGATCCGGCTCATGTAGGTGCGGAACAGGCCACACCGTTCGGCCAGGTCCTCCTGCGTCATGCCGGCGGCGGCACGAAGTTCACGGATGCGATTGCCAAAGGCGTGCTGAGGGGATGTGGCCACTCAAGTACTTTGGCGACAGTACACTTATTCATACACACACTAATTCGTACATTGCAGACCGCCCGCCCCACCATGGCGGTCGAACCCGGATCTCGATCCCGACCCCAACGCCTGAGAAGAACCCATGACAAGCGCCCTCCGCATCGCAACCCGTGCCATCGCCTGCATCGCCGTACTCGGCCTGGCTGGCTGTGCGTCGACCACGCCGACGCGCGAGGTCTCCAGTGGCTATGCCATCTTCGACATCAAGCCCGGACCCGAGGTCGGGCCGGGCCCGATCGCCCAGGCCGTCAAGGTCGCACTGCAGAAGAACATGACCAAGGTGCAGATCCTCAACGGCATTCCGCCATCGCCACTGCCGGAGAAGGCGCCCCGCTTCCAGTTGGTCTCGCCCTTCAAGGGCAGCGGACTCGGTGCGCTGGCGGCAGCTTCGGGGCAATCCGTTCAGGTGCCCACGTGCGAAGGCGCGATCCTGACGGCGAGCGCTTACGACGGATCCATGTCCCGGTACGGCGAGGGTACGACCTTCTTTGCCTGCGTGATGCCGTACCAGGGTGGGCTGGCACTGAACATCTATACGACATTCACCAAAGCCTCGGGCGCATTCAATGCGGCGACGTTGGGGGCGACCTTGGCGCGCACCGTCGTCGGTGACACCAGTCAGTTCATTCCGCGCACGATTGCGGATGTTGTGGACAGCGTGAAGGCCACGGGCGCTACGGTCACCATGACGGAGGCCTACCCGTGAGCGGAACGATGTGATGGATGGAGCGAGGCGGCCACCCGCTGTGCTGGCGCCAAGAGCGCTGCTCGAAATCCTGGGCGAGGAACTACTTGGCCAATTGGTTGGACTGCCGGTGGCTTCGATCTCACAGGCGGCTGAGGAGGGTCAGACCGCTGATCGCCTCGCGTGGATAAGCCAAGTTGTGTCGTATCTGCAGGGCGCCTACAGCAACGGCGGCATCAGACGCTGGTTCACCCGTCCCCGGGCGCAACTCGATGGGCGAAGCCCTCTGGAGGCCCTTGGCCCGGGCTGGAGGTCCGATGCCGGGCCTGCAGCGATAGCTCTGAGGCTGGCCAAAGAGCTGGTTTAGGGGGCTGGTCAGCCATGTCACAACGGTCGAAGATGTCGAGGGAACGCCGCGATCGCGGCGCCCGGGCTTGGTGATTGAACTGCCAATTGCTGGCGAGCAAAGCTGAACCTCTGGGGGATCGCTACATGAAGGCTGAAGACCAAAGGTCACCACAGTTGCCCAAGTTTCAAGGTGAGTTGATTCGAGACGACCGTGGCCGACAGGTCGTGTGCTTCACGACGCCATCGGGCGTGCAGGCTATCGTGGATACGTCCATCCCGCAGGAGGCACTTGCAAAGCTCGCTGCGAAACTCACGCGCAAGCTGGCGCGGCGGGAAGGCCGTGAACAGAGCCGTTTTCATGCGCGCAACATCGACACGCGTGATCGCTGGTTTGCGCAATAACGATCCCAGCGCAGTCCTTCGACAAAGCTGCGCCGAGTACGCGCTGGCAAAAAGCAGGCCTTGAGAAACTGGCGCATAGTCCTTCTGTGGAACCGACCCCCTTCATTCCGGCCAGCCACGAGGACCGCCGCCAACTGATATTGCGAACAGCACGATTTGAGCTCGGACCGGCCGCGGCCTCGAGTTTCATGGATGTCCGCAACTTCGCGCTGGGCGGCCGTACCCCGTCAGAGTTGATTCACAGCGAGGAGGGCGTGCGCCAAATCCTCAACGAGATCGACGCCCATGCCGGAGGCGGGCCGCTCTGACGCGGACGCGCCTCCAGCCTTCAGCGTCGGAACATTCGGACCAGCATGCACATACAGCGGACCACCTATCTGTCGTTCTGGGACGTCGAACTGGGCAACCTGCCCACAGGGGTCTTCCGCCAGCGGGACCTGTCGACGGCCGAGGCTCGCGACATCTTGCGTGGGGCACGAATTTCAAAGTCGCTGATCTGCGTGTCCCGAAAAGACCTCGGAGCCCCCTACGAAACTCGAGCACGCCAGCGTCACGAGGAGCTCTGCGCATTACTGCGCGAGCACGCCGACATCGAGATGCAGCTGCGGGACTTCTTCGGCGAACTCTGCGTCAATCCTTTGTGTCTTGCCAAGGTGACCAACCAGAGCCGACTTCTCGTCGTCGATTGCCATTACGTCCGCGACCACCAAGAATCGAGTGATGCCGGGCCGCCCGAGTCGGATGTTGGTGGCGAGCCCATCGAACGCCTGCGAAGCCTGCTCAGAATGAAGCTGGCTCCTGAGTCCCTGCGGTTCCACATTCTTGAAAAGATTCCTGATACCTGGCCGTCATCAACAAACGGCGGCGCTGACATCGCGGCTCAGCCCGCCGAAAGAGATCGGTCCGGACAGGCCCTTCAGCAACTCGCCCAATTGTCCCAGGATCTGGGCCTGGGCTACTGACGGCAGCTTTTGCAGAATGCGCCGCGGTACCTGATGCAAACCCACAGCCCCAAGCAGCATCTCAGCGCGTGGCCGCCTGCCAGGCGACCGCCAACGCCAGCCAATCCGGCAAGTAGTCGAAGCTGTTGATCTCGTCGAGCCGGATGCGCCGGCTGGTCGCCAGCGCCTCCACCTCGAGCTTGAAGCGCTCAAACCGATCGAAGATGTCGGAGTGGCCGCGGATGCTCGTGTCCGCGGGCAGCACGATCTTGGCCTTCGCGGCCAGGAACGAACGGACCGCCTTGATCAGGTCAGCCGGCCGCGCATGGTGGTACTTCGCATCCTGCCCCGCCAGGTCGCTGAGCGTGCGCTTGTCCTGGAACGGCTCTGCGGCCAGGATCAGCAGGTCGCGACGGCGCGCGCGTGCCGGGTGCCCAAAACTGGCCGCTCCAAAACTCAGCCCGCACTCGAAGGGCATGTTGAACCGAGGGAGCGGATTCGTGGCGTCCACTTCAACGCGGCTGATGTCGTGGATCGAGAACCGCGACTCGCCGATGATGCGCGCGATCTTGTCCAGGCGCGTCTCGCCGGAGCCGACGTCTTCCAGCGCCGTACGCGCCAGGAACCCGCAGTCCTGGATCGCAAAAATGGCTGCGTGCAACAACGGCCGGTAGCCGTCGTCGAAAGGGCAGTTCAGGAAGACCGAGACGTCGTAGCGCTGGGGCCGCCTCACCGGGCGGACACCATCAATTCAACGGCGCGCTGCACGTCCTCGGTGGACAGATGGCGGGGCCCAGTGGCCGGGGCCAGCACCTGGTAGACCTTGCCGTTGGAGGCTTTGAGCTGGCCGAGCACGACGGCTTTGCGCGCAGCGGCGCGCACGGCTGGTTTCGCAGCAGCGAACTTGGCGGCTGCTTTCTTAGAAGCGGGCTTGCTCGGCCTCTTGCTCAGAGTCTTGGTTGCGACCATGCCGTGCAGTTTATCTTTCTGGGGCTGCAGACGCCAGAGCGTGCCTCGCAAGGGTGGGCGGCGTTCGGGAAGTGGTCACAGCAGGCGCCGTGCGGGTATGGACCGGACAGTTGGCCGCGGCAATCGGTGGGCGTCATGATGCGCGCGCGAGCCACGCTTCCTGTGCCGGTCGGTCTAGATGAGTTCTGCGGCCTCGCGCAGTCGCTGTGCCGTAGCCGGAAGCCCCCCGCGCTCCATCGCGGCAGCGAAGTCCTCGGCACTGGCTTGTGGCTGCTTCCACCGCGCCCGCATTCGCTTGAAGGCGGCGACCGCAACCAGCTGGTCCAAATCCCACTGCACCACGATGAACTGGTCGGGGTGAATCACTTCGATGCCCAGTTGCGCGACGACCTCTGCAGGGAAGTCTTTCAGATTCGCAGTGACGATGCAGTCTGCGTGACCGGCCAGTGCCGATGCCAGGACGTGGACGTCGTCGGGATCGGGCAACTCAAGGCCTCGTGCGCAGATCGTCCAGGCCTGCTCGTCGACTTCCCAGTCCGGGACGGCCTCGCGCATCTGTTCCCGGCGGTAGTCCAGCCGACCCTGGAGGTCGGGGCGGTTCTCCTCCAGCGAGCGAATCCATTCGGCTTCGATGCGGGTGGTCCATTTGGCGGCGAAGAGCCCGGCCGTGGCCAAGCTCATCAGCGCATCCGCCATGGCCATCGGATACAGGACACAGGCATCGAGGAGCGCCGTGTAGCGCGCGTGCCCCGCCATTTCAGTAGTCCAGCCCCAGTTCGCGCGCGTTCTCTGCCAGGCGTTCGAGCGCGGACTCCTGCTGCTCGCGCATCTTGCGGGCGTAGGCGATCAGGTCCTCGAAAGCCACGCGCCGGTGGCTGCCGACCAGGCGGTGCGGAAGCCGGCCTGCATCGATTTCCTTCACCACGAAGGGTCGCGACACATTGAGGAAGTGGGCGGCCTCGACCGTGCTGAACTCTTGGCTGGAGGGCACCAAGGCGATCGGTCGCCCCTCGCTCATGGCTCCGAGCAACTGCCCAATCAACTTCAGCGCCGCCGGCGGGACGTCGACGGTGCGATGTTCGCCGCTGTCCGTGGTCAGCGTGATCGCCGCAGCGCGCGAGTGATCCAGCGCTTCCATGATGCAGCGCTGGGCCACGCGGGCCATCTCGATGTCATTGGCTGACAGCGCGGGCGGAATGACTTGGCGGGCTTTGTCGAGGGTGCGCATGGGGCTCTCCGGGATGATCCGTCAGCCGCTCGCGAAGATCGCGGCGGCCGTTCATCGCTGTAGGTGTATCGGCATGGTACGCCGTAAACGCAATAAATGCAGTAAATGCTTTAGCTGTTCGCTCACGGCTCGCTCCCCAGTGCCGTGGTTCATGCGTCGCGGCTCGCGAGGCAAGCACCGCGTTGCACAGGAGCTTTAGATGCCCTCGCGAGCCAACTCCTCGTCAGTGGCCGTCAGCGCTCTGCTGCCAGCGACTGCGCCTTCGCCGGCTGTCCGACCAAGCGCCCTCCCCGGCCCCAGAAGGCAGTTACTACCTTGATAATCCTTATTATCAAGGCAGGTGATTTTGGCCTTCCAAACCAACCCGCAAAAGGCACAATCGGCCAAGTGGCTGATTCATAGGGAGTTTTTATGAGCCTGATCCCGGACCACGGTGGCGAACTGGAAGGTATGCGCCGACGCAAGAGCGAATCGACCGCCAAGGGCGGCAAGGCGTTCCTTCGTTTGCTGAGCCTGGCCGAGGCCGGCGACAGTGGACAACACCACACCGTGGCGCGCTTCATCGCCTCAACTTACAAGGGCCAGGACTTCCCGTACGACCTCTATAACCTGCGCCTGGTGGACGTTGCAATCGGCGACGACATGCTCACTCGCCTGGATGCGCTGCGGTGGGCGCAGGTCGACTTGCACACCCTGGTGACAGACGGAGATCAACGTATCAGGGCCGTCCTGACGCGCTGGGACATTTAATGGCCCGACCACTCGTAGGCCCTGGCCCACGCCCATGAAATCCCCTGCCCTGCGCACTCGGTTGCCGACCCGATCGGCTGCCCCACGCCGCCTGGGCCATCCCCAGATGGCCTTCGTGCGCTGCTGGGCCGAGGGCCTGGACATGGCGGCCTCGTGGAACCGCTACATGTTCGTCGACGGCGCGGCCGACGCCCGGCGCGCGCGCGGCGAGCTGCAACGGCTGCTGGACGAGCTGCGAAGCCTGGCGCGCGCGCACGGCCGCCCGGAGGTGGCCGCCCTCCTCCGTCGCGACCCCGAAGCCATCCTCGAGCAAGGTTCGAAGAAGCCGACGCTGGAAGAGTTCAGGAACCGGCAACCCCCGGACTTCTACACTGAGGCGGAGCTCATCGAGCTCTACCAAGCCGAGTTTGGCGCGCGCGACAGCCGCAGCCCGGCGCGCCGCAAGCAGCGCCTGCGCGAACGGCTCGTCCTGGCGGTGCAGTGGCTCGAGAGCGTCGGCGCGCGCGAGCCTCGGCCAGAGGATCCGATTTCGGCGTGGCTGGACGAGCGGGTGGCGGCGCGGTTGGCCGGGGTGGGCATCCAGCGCCTGAGCGAGCTGACCTTCTGGATCAGGACAAAGGGCTTCCACTGGCACCGCGGCATCCCCAAAGTCGGCCCCGAGGGCGCAGCCCGCATCGTGCGTTGGGTGCGGGAACACGAGTCCGCGCTGGGCGCCCTGCCCTCCCCTGCGCTCGTGCCGATGAGCCAGATCGACACGGCCGCGCTCACCCCGGTACGCCGCATCGGCATCGTGCCGCTGGAACGGTTTGCGCCGCCGTCAGAGCGCGACGGCTCCAAAGGGATCAACCGCGCGCCGCTGGAGCGTTGCAAGGTCGCAGCCGGCAACGACTACGAGGCGATTCAGGCTTGGTTGCGGCTGCGCGTTCAGGGCACCCACACCTGGCGCGCGTACCGCAAGGAGGCCGAGCGCTTCTTGCTCTGGTCGGTGATGGAGCGGCGCAAGGCGCTGTCGTCGCTGGACGGGGACGACTGCGTGGCCTACCGGGATTTCCTCGCCGCGCCCGGGCCCGAATGGACCGGGCCGCGCAACGCGCAGCGCTGGTCGGAGTCCTGGCGACCATTTGAAGGGGCTCTGGCGCCCGCCTCTCAGGCTGCCACCATGACCATCGTGCGCTCGCTGTGCGAGTGGCTGGTGCGCCGGCACTACCTGGACTCGAATCCTTGGGACGACGTGCCGAAAAGGCCAGACGCCCCTTCCATGCCGCGGCTGCGGGCGTTGTCGCAGAAGCAGTGGGACCTGGTCCAGGGGTGGTTGTCCGAGCAGCCGCCCTCCCCTGCACTGCGGCGATTGCGATTCATCCTTAGCTACGCTTACATGAGCGGGATGCGTTTGTCGGAGCTGGTCTCCAGCAAGGTCGAGTGGCTGCGGCATGAGCAACTCGACGACGGCGAGTGGGCCTGGTCGATCATGGTGCTGGGCAAGCGCAACAAGTGGCGAGAGGTACCGTTGCCGGATCCTGCGGTGGAAGCTCTGCAGGAGCATTTTGCGGACAGGGGGCTGGATTCGGAGCTTCTGGCGAATCCGCCGGACACGCCGATCATTGCCAAGCTGAGCCTGAATGCGCCTTTGTCGGCAGCGCGGCTGTACGAGGTGCTCGTGAGTGCGTTTGAGCGCTGTGCAGCCGATATCGCGGCGGTGGATCGGCGCGCGGCGGAGAGGATTCGGGAGGCATCGACGCATTGGCTGCGACACACCTACGGTTCGCACTCGGCGGCGCGCGGCGTGCCGCAGGACGTGCTACAGGCCAACCTCGGACACGAGAGCCTGGCTACGACATCGATCTATGTGCGAGCAGAGAAGGGTAGGCGGCACAAGGCGGTGCAGGCGGCGTTTGGATCGCCGAGACTCAAGGCGTGAGGCAATACCTTCCGGCGGCCGGCGGCAAAGGTCAGGAGTCTGCTCACGCTACGAAACGCCATGCACTACAGGTAAGGCTCGCTGAGCACCCCCAAGAAATCGACTTGTTGAGCGCCATCGACGGGTGAACGGGCGGGGGAAGGCCTTCAGGGCTTTTTCAAGGCGGTTGGCACCGTGGCACCGGGCTAGGGGTCAATGGCGACCGGACCTTGGGGTGGCTCTGGACGCTGTGTCCCGGATCGTTGAGGCATGGCGGGTAGCGCACAGCAGAACGTCTCGGGGGTGCGCGCGACTTCGTGTCTTCACTTTTGCGGCTATCGCCGGGAGGCACGCTGCAAGCCAAGTTCGGGCTGAGTGGTCTCGCTACTACAGCGGCTCGTGCACTGATCAGGTGGGCGCTGCGCCACGGAGTGATGCGAGAGGCTCTTGGGCGAGCGTGAGTCAATTGCACCCGGAGGCTCCCGGCAGAGACGAGGAATTGGCTCACGCAGCCCAACGCCATCCTGTCCTGGGAAAACGGGCTGACGCTGGCTGTCCGCAGTCTGATTACTGGGACGTGTCCGGGCCAAATGCGTGGGGGCCTACCCTCAGGGGATTTTCAAAGCGGTTGGCACCTAGGCCAGCCAAATGGGCTGGTCCACATCGGCGAACCCTTCTAGGGCACCTGGTCAGAACGACGGCGGCAACCGTACAAATCAGGCCGTTCTACCGTAGAACATCCCGCAACGGCGGAGCTGAAAGGACTGCTCGCCAACCCTGCGTCGGGGCGTTCTACCGTAGAACACTCACAAAAACCAAGGGGCCTTACGGCCCCTTCCCTACGCACTGCTTGGGCGAACGAACCGAATCACTCGAGCAACTTCTCAAGAAACTCCCGCAGCCGCCGCTCCTTTGCCGCTGGAAGCGCACCCGCCTTGATCCGAACCACAACATTGCCCTTGGGGTCCTGGTCCCAATTGCCAACCACTTTGCCATTCGCCTTAAATGCAGTCGGCGCGCTCCGGGAAGAAGCCGCAGGGCCGCCTGTCAGGCGAGCCAGCACCTCCTTCGCAGGAAGCTTCGGAGTCATGGCGGCCAGCTCGGCCGCCAGAACCGCGACGGCATCTGGGTTCTTATCGACGGCGGCCTTCAGAACGCTCCCCCATCGAAACTGCAGGCTCAGAGGGCTTGGAAAGGCGTTGACTACTTCAGCTGGCAAAGAGGCCAGCTGAACCGCCGTGCTGACATTGCCAACCTGAGCGCCGATCGAAGATGCAAGCTTGCGTAGCGAAGGAAACAGCCCTTCGTCGATAGCGCGCTTGTACATAACCCCCTGCTCCCACGGCGACAGATCTTGGCGCTCGCGATTTTCTCGCTCCATCTCGGAAAACAGCTGAGCGTCCGACAGTTCGTCGATGATCGCCGCCACCGGAATACCGAGCTCCAAGCAAGCGCGGTGACGCCTGTGTCCGAATGCGATCTCGAACTCGTCTTTGCCATCAGCGCCCTGCCCTATGCGCCGCACCTTGATGGGCTGAACGTTCCGGCCAGTCCCTGCGATCTCAGCTTTCAGCCCCTCGAAATCCGCACCAGCAAATGAAAGCTCATGCCGATTCGCGAACCGGCTCGGCTTGATGCGCTTTGGGTCAAGCAACTCAACGACGGTTGCATCCTCGAAGTGCTCAAGCTTGGCGCGAAGCTCGCGGTTCTCAGCCTCAACGCCACGGCCCATCGCGATCGAAGCCGAGATCGCACCAATTGCGGTTCGAGGACGATCAGCCGGCAATTCAGGCGTGGGTTCGTCCACGTCATCAAATGAGATGCCCTTCGCCTTGTCCGTCAGCTTGCTCATTTCGACTCCTCCAACTGTTGCGCCTGCCGCAGCCAAGCTCCAACCATCTGTGCTTCGACGATCTCAACGAACTGGTCATACGCTTCAACAGCTCGTTTGATCGTCCGGCTTCCAGC
>Ga0075152_10003037_pt1 | contig 11865 bp, 20 predicted proteins | sample JI61114C2DNA_FD_70964 | JGI IMG/M metagenome (GOLD analysis project Ga0075152, IMG submission 70964) | Wastewater effluent complex algal communities from Wisconsin, to seasonally profile nutrient transformation and Carbon sequestration -... | ecosystem: Engineered > WWTP > Effluent > Algae...
GCAATTCGCGAGAATGTCATCGGGAGCAAAGTACTTGATAGATGTTGCAAAGCCGCTGAAACCCACCATCCTGTCGATTCCGGAGCTAATGCTAATTGATTGGTTAAGCTGGTAGTAGGTGTGGAGCAGATGGAAGGCAGTGCGCACAGGCTCAAAGGTGGTTCTGTTAGTGACGTGGATCTGCACTCCGCCACATATTTTATCTTGGAACTTCGAAAATGTTGGAATAAAGTAGGTTGGACGAAGTGTGCAGCCGTTCAAAGAAACATTTCGAAGTGCTTTTGTGACGTTTTCAGCAACCATATCGCCCACCCCCGAGAATTCAAAAGGTCGGGTGGTGCCCCTTCCTTCGCTGATGCTGGTTCCTTCAAATATTCCCATACCGGGATACACAAACACAGTCTCCAGCGTAGGCATATTAGGTGAGCTTGGTATCCATAGAGCCTCGTTGAGGACGTTGAGCGAGTTTGGGTCGTAACCAATCATCATGACGATCTTAAAGCTGAGTCCTTTAATGAACCTCACCACATACTTCACAAACTCTCCAGCCGTCAGTCCATACCGTACTGGAATTGAAAATTTCTGTCCAGGGAGCAGTCGACCAATTGAACCGGCGTCTATGCTAAGTACACATCCTTCCACCTTCGAACCCAGTGGGTTGGGTCGGTCGAAGACAACCAAAGTTTTGTTCTACTTCGCGAGAGCCTCCATTGTATAGGTGAGGGTCCATATATAAGTATAGTAACGACTTCCGACATCCTGAATGTCGTAGACCAGCACGTCGAAAGTGGACATTTGTTAAGCAGTTGGAGCCAATCTCTTTCCGTACAGTGAATAGACAGGGAGGCCAGTTTGTTAGTCAACGTAGTCGTCGTCTCCAGCACCCGCTTGCCGATCACCTCGAAGCCCATGTTCAGGTGCGAAGAAGCAGATGAGGCTGATGTTGTATGCAGCTCTCTGATCGAGAACTCGCTGGTATATTGGAACTAGCTTGTCGTCGACTCCTGTCGGGTTGGTAAGGAAGGCAACCTTTTGATTTTTGAGTAGCACGAGTAATTCCAACACTTGGGCTTGCACGTAAATAGCTTGCACAGTCCCGGCGAGAAGCAGGATTGTAGATAAAAACGTAATCTTCATAATCAATATTGATTGGATGCTGTTCCCGCTTTGAGCATACGAGCTTTCTTTTGGATCGTTTGCGTATTATCGTGTCATTGTTTCTACCGAGCATGCCTCAAGCCTACATTGATTGAGTAGTTTGTATTGTTTAATGGAATCAGGAGAAGAAGCAGTGGAGAGGGTGCTCAGTGCACTCTCCACAGCAGCTCCTCCACAGCAGATCGTTGACTGTCTGCAGACGCTGCTCACATTCGTGCAAAAGTACTTGCTCTCCATAAGACAGCATCATTGCGTCGCCGTTCGAAGCCAAATATCGTGTCATCAAGCCCAAGAACAACACAGTGAAGACGAAAGTGTTCGGTATTCCAGGAATCGAGCGTCTTATTATTGTGCTCGGTTACCAATTCGACGGTGAGAACTACGTGGTGTCTGATGAAATGCTTGGGGTATTGCTCGACTCAGAGCCCTACATCAGCATGCACAAACGGCTACTGCAGGCTCGTCTATCCTCTGCTTCAGAGTACGAAAAGTAACTCGTAGTGGCGCGGAACCAGCTGTTGGTGCTCAGGAAACGCCGAAAATAGGCTGAGGAGCAGGACCGCCTAAAAACATTAGCACGCAACGATGCTAGAGAACGCAAGCACATGAAGGCCGATACAAGCTCGAAGAGTACATTCGCTGGCTACAGTTCGGGTAGCAACACTGCAAGTTGGAAGAGTATCGGCGTGGACATCTGCAACAAGAAATCAGGATGAGGGTGATTAATGGAGCACAGGGAATAACCGGCAAAGTAGCATGACGTTGGTGCAGCCAAACCCCATGGGAGCTGGCCGACTGACGCTTTCGAAGTGATTCCCGCAGCAATTTATCTATTGGACTTTCGATATTAGCATAGACGTCAGTAGAGCAGGTGATGCTTTTCCCGAACCCTCTGCATATGTTCTTGGCTCGGTTTCAGAGGTCTATTCTCCTCTCGCTTGCGGCTGTTCTCTTTGTCTTGGCGATCTGTCTTGGAGTTCATCAGGAGCTAGCTGAATATGGACTCCTGCTTTCTGGGCTATCGAAGTTTGATTACTGCACGTTCCTACCGAAGCTGGCTGCAGATGATGGACTTGTAGATTGCCTACTTGCTGTTGACGTTGAGGTTCTATTTGTTACTGGCGCACCGGTTGTGTGACTGACCATGAGCATTGCTATGGCTTGTGGCTACATGCTGCTCATCCTTTAGGTTCAGCTTGCTGAGTTGGTGGATTATCTTGCCAATCGATTTCTATTTCTTCAGCACACCGTTCCTATTTCGCTCCAGAGCAGTGTTAGTGCGAATTTCCCGATTGACAATTCTGCTTTAGAATTATGCATCTAGCAACCTACACGACGACTCCTCTTTCTTCTGGTGCCGTTTGGTGGTCAGCAGTTATTCGGAGAAGGAAGGGTCAGTCAATAGACCAGATATTTTACTCGCTGCTGGTTTCTTCTTCTTTGCTTCTTGATCGATTGTTGATTTTTTCAATGGCAAGGACTCCAAGAGCTCCTTCATTCGAACTGCCGGAGGAACTGGCACAGTTGGAACCACCACGAAGTTGTTGTGCACAGTCGATGCTTCCCGTTCGATCTTCCTCTCGCTAATCGAGATCTATAGCTGGAATGGTTTTGGTTCGAGATGAACCCCAACGATCGTAGAAACCAAAGTTAGGGATCGTGGGAGTACTTTATCAGCGACATCTGGTTGCGATTATTTCACTATTTCTTGCTCCTTCGCCTTCGGAGTCAACTCAGTCTCGTCAGTGTACGGTATCACAAAGTTCTTGAGCTGTTGATGCACTGTGAATCCTCCAGTTGTAGCCATCCTTCTCAACCCTTCGACAAGCACTATGACCTTCTCTTGCTCCTTGATCCAGCCATCCACGCAGGTTTGCTCCTTCTTGCTATACTCGACCACTTTTTTGTGGGGAAGCAAAAACTACCATCGTGCCTATTGCAGCAACATGTAGGTGACCAGTTGGTTGAGCTCTTCCAGCAATTCTCCGAACTCAAGACTCTGAATAACTTCCAGGAGCTATTAGTCCAAGCCAGCAGTTGATTCGAGTTGTTTGATGGATGACTAACTGTCGAGTTTAAACAGCAGAGCATGATTGTCTTGGAGTGGTTTTAAGAGCTGAGCGAACAAGATTTTGTGGATGGTCGGCGAATTCTAAAGCTTGAGTGTAGAGGATATCTGTTGGAGTGTCTCCTGGAGCTGTGTCTCTACCTTGCTGTACTGCATCTGCAGTGCCTCTTGGAGCAGAAACACATAGCTCTTCGGCCTATGCGTGAGCCCAGTGAGAGCACCGCTGACCGTTTGCTTCATAAAAGTCTCGAATTTCGTTTTGAACTCTGCGGGCAACATGAAATTCGAGCCGGTGTTATTAGAGTTGGAGGCACCCATCGAGCACTTCTCCTGCAGTTCTTTCAGCTGCTTATTCGTTTTGGCAAGCTCGCATCTGCACTTTGTGAGGTCCTGCTCCAACGACTGAATATCTTTATCACGCTGTCCCAGAATGGCGAGAAGGGAGGTATGCAGTAGTTCCAAGGTCTGTTTTTATGGGCTGGTTTGAGCCTGAGGGTTCTCAGCGTTGAGATACCTCCAGAGTTCCAGCTGGGATTGACCAGCAAGTTCAGACATCGTTAACGATGTAATGAATTTAATAAGCAAGCTGGGGATGAACTGCAGAAGGTATTCTGATTCATGACCGATATCTGCGTCTGAAGCTTGCACAGCTCAATCCCAATCTCATCTGCCATTTCAATTTGTTTGATTGGGTGATGGGATCATTCCGATCATGCGTTCCTGATGCAGTAGGGATTGTCTGGGTCCGTATTATCGTGGTAGCCAGTCTTGCAGAGACAGGCACCGTCGGTGACTTCTCGATGATGAGAGCAAATACAGCCCAAGCAGTCAATGCCTCCTTAGTTTGTGCTACCATCGACAATAGCACAGGTTTTGCAGAATCGACCGATCGGGCATTGATTGCAGACACCGGCTAGGTCTGCGTAGAACCCAGACAAGCATGGACAAAGTGGATTGGGATTTCGAATTCGATATGAAGTACGCTCGCAGGTTGTGCATTTCAACGTACTTAAGCAGTTCACACAACCTGCAGGGCAGGCTGTAGGAAAAGCATAGAATAGGAAGTAGAATTGCATTTCTCCGGTGTAAGATGCAGCGATAGTCCAGCTGTAGTTGTTTTCGTCGATGAAGCTGGCTCCAATGGGCGATGGATCACCCGTGGTCAGTTGGTCATTGACGTTATATTGAGCGAAGCCGATGATCGGCATGAGGGTAAGGCCAGTTTTGTCAATGGCTGGTGAGGTTATTTGTTGGAGAGGAGTTGATGCATCGGAAATGACAGTTGAGCTTAATGCGATTGAATCAAATGCCATGCTTGAATAAGTAGGCTATCCAGCGATAGGCTTTCTGGCAATAAACCAAGTGAAGGATAAGGCAATGGGATCGGTGGCTTAAAGTGCAAACTTGAAGAGATTTGGCATTTGGATAAGTCCAAGAATCGAGAAGGCCGGGATGTCTAGATGGTAGACGAGATTTCCGTCAACGATCTTGATACCTACTGCTGTCTTGGCTGAATAACTTCCGCCAGAAGCGGCATTGAAGCTCGACCTTCGACTGTACCCACTGATGAGAGTTGCCATGAACAAGTTCTAGGTTCCCGGAGCAACTGTAATAAGAGCTACAGTGAATGGGGAGCGATACACTGTTGGGACTCCAGTAGTATCAGTAAAGTCGGATTCGATCAAGGCAAAGTTGATGAGGTTAAGGTATCGCCCATTGGTGGCAACCCAGGACAGATGGATTTCGTCAGTTGGGGTATTAACCAACAAACTAACAATAGCTCCGGTGGCCGTTAGACTTGAAACCGTTGGCTGAATAGTCTCGGGAGTTGTTGTAAGATTTTGGGTGGTCTTGAATGTCCATTTTATTGGAAGTACTGTGAACTGAGGAACAGCGCTGAACGGGATTGGGAAAGTCAAAGTAACGCTCAAAGTTTATCCTTCAGCCATCGTACCGATGTCGATGAAGCCTGAGTGAATTGAGTCGTACCTGATTGGATCTGTGCAGACCCAGTTGCAGCCTGGCAGGCTATCACGACTAACAAGCAGGCTATCACCGCACGAATCTTCATTTAATTACTGTGGAATCAAAGGCTAATAAGACTGGTAAATGAAGAAAGAAATCGCTGGATAGGGGTACTTAGGCATATATTCCTTAGTGGTTTGACTTGCAAGGGCAAGGTTCCGCCTGGACGAAGCTGTTTCCCAAAGAATAATGGCAAAGGTAAAGAGTTAAGTCCTCCAGTCAAGTTGGGATTTTCAGTTGCACAAACAAATTTGTGGCTTGGATCACATCTTGGGTGCCGCTCTGAGGTAATAGGTAAATCCTCGGATTCGTTGCTTTTAAAGGGTTTCTTCCAAACAAGTTGCTCTGGTAGGAACCAGAGCTCGAACAATGCTTGATCGATGAACAGTCCTGCCTGATGACTGTTCACACCACTGAATTTCGTGGATGCTTCGCTACGCAATTTCATAGCATTTGCTCATAACGAATGATCATAACATATTGAATAGAGCAGCCAAGGGCACCCTACCATAAAAGCTATGCCTATGCTCCGATATGATTGGTTCATTCCGGAGCAACACCAATCCATTTAATTCAAAACAAGCAAAGAACACCCACCATACACACCTCCTTGCATTTGTTTATACTTGAGCAATCGAGCGTATATTGAATTGTAAATCAGCGTGAATTATTAGTGAACCATAAGCAACAGTTTACTTGGTGCTTCCTACTACAAAACAAATACATCTCACAGTCGACAAGTATCACTTCTTGGTGAACATCCGGACGATGACCACGATCAACCCTCCCAGAGCCAGGAACATTGCTAACCACAGACAGCAGTTGTTCGGTTTGAACTATGTTATCTCATCCCTACCTTCTTTATGATGTCCTTGAGCTTCTCGTTCTCTGACTTAATCTTTTCCCCCACCTTTGTCACAGCTTTCTTATTCTTCTACACCCGCTCGCGAACCTCGTCGTTGGCCTTATTAATTTTCTTTACGTGATTCTGGATGCGATCGATACCATCCAAAACACCGTCAAGCCTCCCCTCGATCTGATCATCAGCCTTTTTGAACTCATCAATCGCGATAATCTCCTCCTCATCCATCTCGATTTCCACTTCCTCTTCCTGCTCCATCTTTTGAATCTGGTTATCAGTTACTTAGATCTCTCTCAACAGCTTCGCTTTCATATCCGTCAGAGTTTGCACCTTATGCTGAGGCCTGCCTCCGAATCCTGAGTGCCTACTCTTTACATCTTCCAACAGCAATCGACAGTTCTAGAAGATACGCTTCTCCTTCTCAAGTATTTCCTTTGAGGTCTTCTGAGTCATTGTCCATAAACCTTCTTCGATTGCCGCCGTTCAATATCGCTCTACATTCCAGTTTGCAGGTCCTCCATTTTGCTGATCCCTTCTCGGATTGAGAATGTTAGCCGACCAATGTTAGCAGCCGGCGTTGCAGTGTCCTCCTTTTGGTCGAGCAGTTTTTCGACTTCGTGTCGTTTCTAGAGAAACTCGTTTTTCATCATCTCGAACTCAGTTTCTCCCCGCCGCGCTTTCTCTGAGTCTCATTTGCACTTACTTGAATCCTCTCCAAGGAATTCGCTCATCTCCTCAAGTTTCTTGTAGATGGCCTCGATTTCGTCACGCTCACTCATCTCGGAATCACTGTTTAAACGAACTTAATATTCGTTCCGGCTCTCTATTCTTATAATTGAAGTCGATGAGTTAATGATGCGACAATGTTGCGAGGGGTTTCATCTCAATCACGAATCACGGTCCTGGCAGCGCTGGCACACGAAATTATCCGACTTATCGACTTCGTCCACTGAAAGCCCGGTGCATTCAGGCTGGTTGTGCAGCCATTCTTGGCACTTGTCACACTGCACGTACACCAGCTCCAAATTGATTGGCTAGAGGCATACGCATGAACGTTGCCATAACTCCGGCGCCGGGTTGAAGCTGCTAGTGCGACGGGAAAAGCTTGCTCGTGAAAGCCTCTCCGTCTCGACGTTGATATTGCTTGCTTCGTTACCCTCCTTCTCAGATAGGATCTTGAGTTTGCGAACGATGTTTGCAGCATACATTGAGGTAGTGACATCTGAAGGGAAAACTTCGCTACTGGAGATGAAGGAGTGTCGCAAGTCTTCTGGTAGGTCGATCTTGGTATAGTACCAGTTGACATCGATACACTGAACTTCATGTGGATGAGACACATTCCAGATGCTAACGATACGGCCGACGAAGCGGACCACGTTTGGTTGGTCGCTTGACAACCCAACGATATCGCCGATCGAGTAGAGGGTGTTTTGCTTACTGAAGTTCTTGTAGGTTCTACATAGATGGACCAATTACTTGAGGATGCCGGTCTGCTCGGCCTGCTTCTTCAGTCGGTACAGCTCAGCGACAACATTGATGGGCTGCGGATGGACGTGCTCGCTCTTGATGTCGGGAACACTCACGCGCTTCATTTAGATTATACAGAGCCAACCGTCCTGGCGCTTATTAACTCCCGGGCAATATTTAGAGTACCATCGGATAAAACGAACGGGCACGGATAATCCATACTTTCCTAATTAACTCGCTGTAGATGGTACCTCAGACACTTATCGACATCACAGGTTGGATCTACCTCGTAACTTGGGCACTCGGCTTCTACGGACAGCTTTTCTTGAACTTTCGGCTCAAGAAGTACAGATGGCTGCTATGATAGCGTCGAGGGTCTCAACTTGGACTTCTTGGCCATGAATCTCACAGGCTATACCTTCTACTCCTTGTACTGCGCATATGGGTATCTCTACGATGGCAGCGAGCCGGAAACAGGGAAGGTCGACCTCAACGACCTTATAGTTAACCTGCATGCGCTGCTACTGAGTTTTTTGTTAACAATCCAAGCCTTCGTGTATCCTCTGGGAAAGAACCGAATCCAATACTGGACGATATCGCTGTTGATAGCACTGTGGCTATTCGTTATGGTATACGGCACGCTCACCATCGTATGAAAGTTCTAAGTGTAGGGTACTCACACATTTTCCCCCGAGCCACGGTTGTCGATCATCAGCCTGCTCGGCTACTTTAAGTTGGGAATCGCCTTCATCAAGTGCATACCACAGATCTACTGGAACTGGAAGAGAAAGTCAACAGCAGGCTGGAGCATCGCAAACGTGATGCTGGATTTTACCGGTGGAGTATTCTCATTCCTACAATTTTTCTTGGAATTGCTCAACAATCCGGACCTCGAGATCAACGTGGTAAAGCTGGTATTGGCAGTGTTCAGCGTGTTTATCGATGTGGTGTTCCTCATTCAGCATTTCTGTCTATATCGAAAGAAAGAACGTTAGCCAGAGAAGCAGCTTGCTGAAGCCCGAAATGATGAGGGAAACATCCAAGCCTCAGAGTCTGCTGAATTACCACTGTTGGCTTAGGCCCCAAGAAATGATGCGAACTGAAATTCAAAGAATAATCAATGAAATCTTAACAATGTGAGTGAAAATTGACAATCTCATCTCAGCTATCTCTCTCTTCATTGATTGACTTTCGGCACGGAATCGCCTATTCTCCTCTTGCTTGGATAATGGTTTGGAGTTATTGATTTGGCTGAGTCATTACAGTTATTGACTAATGAATTACAATTTTCCATTTTACATATTTCATGGGCTCAACCGAAAGCATCGATGAACGCGTCGACATCTACCTGGAGCTGAGCAAGCCTTTCTACTATGCTGGGGAGTGGATTGATGGCACCGTACACATCAACTGCAAGCAAGTCACTCAGTATGGGGGCCTGAATTTAAGGTTAGAGGGCAGAGAGTATTGCCATTGGTCCGAGGGTTCAGGAAAGCATAGACGCAGCTACACTGGAGATCGCAAGTTTTACGAAAATGAGTTTGTACTGGCGAAGTTCGAGCCGATGATATCGCCAGGTCACTATTCCTTCCCATTTGCCATCCCTACTTCCGCTGAATTCCCAGGTATATTCTGAGCATAGCAATAGGTTCCTTCCTGAAGAGCGCTAACTTATCCTTGACCTACCCAATACGAGCATACCTAGCAGACTACATAAATAACAAGAAATCGCATGCCTACGCGTACAATGTCACGATCATTGAACCGCCGAGGATAGTGCCTGCTGAGACTATAGGGAGCAAGATAACAAACCCCAAGATTTGCTGTTGCTGTGAGCAAGGGACATCTCGTCTCGATGTCAAACACAGCCGAAACATCTGCAGGGGTGGTGAGCTTATCTCATTAAATATTCACGTGGACAACAAGCAATGCAAGAAGAAGGTTTAAGACGTAGCTGTTCGGGTCGTCAGCAATAACTTTGTCCAGTCAAACAGTGGAGCTCATCGACTGTGGCGGCAGTATCTAAGCGAGCAACACTCTCCGATGGTCAGGGAGTTCGGAGAAGAGACCTTCAACGTTGACGTACGCATGCCTATGGTAACTACATCGACAGCCATTGGAACGATCGTTGCCAACTACTACACAGTCGAGACAATGAGTATGATGGAGGGATGCTACTGCTGTTGCGGTGAGAATCACCCGTTGGTACAATCGCACGTATACGTTGAATCACCCAACCCTGAGGTTAGCGTGAAGCCTCAGATCCAGCCACCAATGGGATGGAATCCCATGGTCGCACCGAAGAAGGTCTTTGATATGCCCATCAACTACGGCTACCAGAGGAATCCTAATCTGCAAGCCATGAACCGCGCGTATGCAATATGATTGAATACCCTTGCTGAATATGGACTGGTATGCAGCCATTTCGATAGGTAAAGAATTCAATTTTCAGAGAATTAAGCACTATTGATGTCCCACTCACAACAGCGCTGCTTGAAGCTTGGCTCGTTAGGGATTCCATGCAATTAATTATACAAAGGATATTAATGGAGGAGCCCCGCAAGCGAATCTTTAAGATCATCCTCGTGGGTGGCCAGGGTGTTGGTAAGTCTTCACTGATCAACCGCTACATCGACGGAACCTTCAAGGATGAATACTTTGCCACGATCGGCATCGATTTCAAACTCCATAATGTCACGGTGGGATAACAACAGCTCAAGCTGCAGATTTGGGACACTGCAGGTCAGGAGAGGTTTCAAGCACTTACATCAGGACATTTCAAAGGTGCACACGGCTGCATCTGCGTTCTCGATATCACCAAAGACGATAGCGTGACATCTGCCCGCTATTACCTTGAACAGGCAATTAATAACCACGGGATGAACGCTGATGCGGTGTACCTCGTCTCGAACAAGATCGATCTCGAAACAGAACGAAAAGTATCGCAGAAGACCGTCTAAGACTTGGCAGAGGAATTCAATGTGGCATGTATGAGCGTGTCAGCGAAAGAAGGCACTGGAATAAACAAGCTGTTCGATGATCTGACCCGCAAAATGATGGATGGTGCCCCTGGCAATGAAAGCTTAATGTACGAAGGGAACCCTAAGATTGAGTTCCGATCAAGCCAGTCCAAGTGCAGTTGCTGATTATCCCTGCCGCAATATTTGAAGCAGAAAAAGGAAAGCTTAAATGGTCGCATATCCTCCATATATTTCGATAAATTTCTATTCCAAGCAATTGCAATATCTGTTTGAATGGGTTGATGCCATCAGACGCATGACGTTGTGCCGATAGGAGTTCCAACACAGCTACAAACTCCTGCCGCTAACTTGTAATTCTTTGAGGTGTCGCATACTGTGCAGACAGTGGCGGAGGTGCAAGTCAGGCAACCGGTTCCGCACAGTGAGCACGCATTTGCCAACACAAAGTAGCTGGCAGCACAAGTTGTACAGACAGTGGCGGAGCTACAGGTAAGGCAATTCGAGCTGCACGCTGTACATGTGCCGGTGGCTGTTTTGAAGAAACCTTGGTTGCAGGTAGCACATGCTGAGGCAGTAGCGCATGTCGTGCAACTAGCAGTGCATGATGCGCAAATGCCACCATTTTTCAAGAAATAACCGTTCAAACAAGTTCCACACGTGCCTCCAGGGCATACTGCACAATTAGCCTTCGAGCACGAAATGCATGCGGAAGTTGCAAGATAATATCCATTTTTGCAGCCCGAGCAGATCCCGGTCGAGCCACTACAAGCTGAGCATCCAGTACTGCACACATTACATGTCGACCCGGAAAGCAAATACCCATCAGAACATTTGGTGCAGGTAGTAGCTGAAGTACAAGTAGAACAACCTGTTCGGCAAACTGTGCAGACGCCTGTTGAGAGATAGTAACCGGAAACGCAGGTTAAGCAAGTTGTGTTCAAAGTACAGGTTAAGCAAGTTGTTGGACAGTAACGGCATACAGCACCTGTCACGGGGTAGGCATTTGGAACACATGTTGTGCACACAGAAAGGGAAGTACAAGCAGTACAGGCTACATTGCAAGCGGGACATGTATTTCCAGACGAATAGTAACCGGTAACACAAGTTGAGCAGTTCGAAGCAGCTCCAGTGCATGTTGCGCATGGGGAAGTACAAAATGAACATCCACCAGCAACATTGGCTCGGAAAGAGCCATCGCTGCACGTACAAGTGTTGCTAGCGGTGGCTAAAAATCCATCGGTGCAACTTAAGCAGGCCGTACTCGAGGAGCAGTTGACGCAAGGGGCAACGCAGGTGGAGCAACC
>Ga0075152_10003038_pt1 | contig 11865 bp, 16 predicted proteins | sample JI61114C2DNA_FD_70964 | JGI IMG/M metagenome (GOLD analysis project Ga0075152, IMG submission 70964) | Wastewater effluent complex algal communities from Wisconsin, to seasonally profile nutrient transformation and Carbon sequestration -... | ecosystem: Engineered > WWTP > Effluent > Algae...
TGCACAATCGACGCAAAATGTATCGCCTGCCCAACTTTTTCAAACAGAGAACTCAAAAACGGCTCCTGTGTCTGTGTGAATAACCTCATCAGTTCCAATACAAGTATCGCCTGCATCTGTCCACCACGAATGTACCTATTCAACACATCGTGTATGCTGTGCCCACTGAACTGCTACAGATGTGCTTTCAATCACTCCAGCAACCTCGTGTACTGCCTGGATTGCCAGCCTGGCATGAATAGGGTATTGAATGCTACTCTGCAATGCCCTTGTATTGAGAATTTTAAGTAATCCAACCCCGTGCTGGATTACTGCTATCCAACTTACTGTCGGCTGCCGACTCGGCTTTGCTCCTAGTGTGAGTCTCCACGAATAGTGCTTAGTGGTGGACTCTCGTGCGGTTGTAGTTTTGGCTATTTCCTGAATACATACGGAGATTGTCTTCCATGTAATATGTCTGGCTGTCTTGAGTGCACTGCGTTAAATCTGTGCCTCCAATGTAATGAAACTTCTGGCTACTTCATGACAAATTACACTTGCAAGTCAATAATTCCCCCCAACGCAAATACCTACTTGGCCTTGCAGCATCAAGATGGGATCCACGTCGTGATAAGATCAAACGTCAGCTTTAGCGAATTCAATGAGGTGTATTCCATATACACCCAGCTCGAAGCAGTTATAAGTAATCCAATACCGACCCAGCCAATAGTCGACGCAGTGGATTTGCAGGTGATCAATTATTCTCTGATTCAACCCAACGTGCTTGTGATTCACATGAGCAACCCCGTCAACGAGCTGAAAAATTACCTGCTTTGCATCAGTTATGTGCTGATTCAACGGGTCAGTTCTACAGCTGCCAGCACTAACATCAGCTGGAATGGGACGGATAGCAAGGGCGACTTCCTGGCACTATACCAAACCGCCTACATATATCGAAATTTTACCTACAGCAACGATAATCTGAACGTCATCAGCAATACCACCTCCATCCTGACCTTCTTTTTTACTGGCGTCACGACAATTATCTGCCTTGTGCTCTATGTACTTGGCTTCAAGCACAACCAGACACCCTTCTTTCTGCAGACTCTCAGTTTCATTAGTTTCACGTACAGTGATCCCAATCTCGACCTCATCCCCTTCCTATACAACTTGCGGTTTAGCTACTACAGTTTCAACAAGAACATGATTTGGCTGTTGCCTAATGGCTACTACGAGACCAGCACAGGCAATTTCCCCATCCTCACCATTGACTCCAATATCCTCAGGGTTGGCAGCATTACTCTGCTCATTGCCATCCTTGTGACTATACTCACTATTATACTGCGAGCATTCTACGAGATCTACGTGATGAGCGGATGCATACCCCGTCGGAAACTCCTTCGGCTTGTAAAGTCTGCCAAAAAACCAGTCTACCGTTCGTTGTAGTTCTTCTACAAGACATGTATGTTCCCAATCTTATTCCTATCTATGATTGAATTCAGCAACTGGAACTCAGCCGTCATAGTCGGAGAGGCCTACTTCCGAAACATTTGTCACGCACTCGCGATCTTCTCGATAAGTGCATACACATGTGTCACTATCTTCCAGATATTCTTCGAATCCATCTCTAAACTATACCGCATGGAGAATGCTATCGAGTTTCTGACGGCCCTAGCTGCAGCAGTCATCATCACTTACAGCCCAGATAACAAACTGTTTCTTATCCTCATTCTTGTCTACTTCGCCAGAGCACTACTCTACATCATTTCACGCCTCTTCTATCTACGTGACTTCAACCATCTCGAGTATATTCGATTTGGCTCGTTCGCTCTGGAGTCATGTTCGCTCTGCTTAGTGATGGTCGGTAATAGGATGGCTCTGGCTTCAATCACTTTCATTACCATGATTGTGCAGATAGGACACAGCATAGTCGTGCTTATCTTCACTTATAAGCGAGCCCAGCGAGCCAAACGGGATAGTGATCAAAAAGGCTCAATAACTTAAGACCCTTGCGTCCTCGAAATCGAGTCTGCACAGAGTGTCGACCTAGCCTAGATAACTCAACAAGTTGCAATCAGACGGTAGTGATCTCAATACTTCATGGTTAGTATGTAAATCACATGTCAACTTTGACTCCGTTCAGACCCTCCACAATATCAGCCCCAATGTATTCCCTGATGATGTTCTTCATGATGATGCGGTTCAGGGTGATGTCTCTTCGAGTCAGAATCTTCTTGTTCAGCAACTTCGCTTTCATGAACTCGTCGAATAGTGATTGTTTCTCCCCATTAATCTTTGGGAACTGTGTGGCGTTTGATTTACGAATTTCGTTGACTTCGCGCATGTGTTGATCAACTATTCGAAGGTCCTCGCGATCGGCAGACTCGATAATTATCGGCTTACGACTCGGCTTCTCAACTTCTTATCGGCGGTGTGGAGCTGATCGACGGGTATGCCTCACATTAACATTTTTGAGGTGAGTATTGGATGCGACTGTTGGAGGCTCTTATAACCGTATCTGCGGTTCACTTACTGGCAAGGCAGTAAGAGTGGGTGGCTTGATCGATTTCGTCGGCGAATCAATAAAAGTGTCACTCCGCTTTTTGCTCCTAGCTCTGAGAAGATGCTGAGTTAACTCGATCATATCACTCGTTTCTTGATGCTCTTCCTGTGAAAGCTTTTCGAAATCCTCCTGACTCAGCCCAAACTGTTTGATCCTGAGGAGTGATAGCTTCTTGCTGTGAGCAATCAGCACATCGACACCATTGACCATCAGTAATGATTCAATTGGTTAGTTGGAGGTTATCTGGAGTAGAAGCAACTTCGAAAAGTTCCAAATTTTGACACGTTGGTCCAGAGCAGCTGTAGCAACTATCTTCCTGGACTCATCGAAGTCCATGGATACGATGTTTTCCTCATGATCGTTGGACTCATTGTTATCGGGGCAGTACAGCTCACCTTCGGCGTGTATCTTGAACACCTCAAACAGCCCTTTTGGGTGCACACAGAATACTCTGTCCAAGCATGTCTTGAAGAACTGAACATTGTTCAAGAAAGATATCGATCGGAGACAGATAGCCTTCTCTTCGTCGAACCTGACAACTTTAAACTGCATTTCAGCACATACTGAAAGCAAGAAGGGTTACTTCGTGGCTTCGCAGTATGCGCTCTCCAGCATCAAGATTGACTCTCTATGGTAGGTGATTCGGGTGTGGATGTGCTCCATGGAATGTCTCTACACAAATACGATTGCACCCTTGCTGCACCCAACTGCCATCAGTTCCTTCTTCAGATACGCCTCGCTATGGTCATTCGAGGACTTCGACTGTACATCGTTCGAGTACATCTTTCCTATGATCTCAGAATCGAAGCAAGGTGGCACTATCCTGAGGAACTTTATGATAGACGCAGTCTGGTTGAGCTGGTGTTGCTCCTCATCCATCAGCTTGTCGATGTGGTATGAACTCTCAATCTTCCCGCTGTTGGCTTCGATACGACTCTTATAGACTTCTCCACTTTCGACCAAGAAGTAGAACCGGCCTGATTCAAAGGGACATTCGATGATCTGCAGGATGCTCTTGCTCTTAAGCGGCGGGTAGAAGTATTGGATGTTGGCTTTATTGACATCAGGCTTGGTCAAATCAGCACTATCAATCTTGAGGCCAAGGTTGTTGTTGAGAGTGAATTGTATTGACTACGGTGCTTCTAGCTGTTGGTAGAGTGTAGGCTGTTTGTAGTGCTTATCGAAGTAGGTAATGTTGCTGTTGATGTTGCACACAAACTCCAACCGACATCCAAATTCGCAACTACCGATGGTATCATCGATGGTGGCGTAGAACCTTCGGTAGTCATATAACCAGATGTTCTCGTACTCTCCCAAAAAGTCGTAAGTGTAGAGCAGTTCGAACGTGTCCAAGTTCCATAAAGCAATGCGCTGGTCAACTGATTGGGAGATGAATTGACGTGGGTCCTGTGCTTTGATGATGTTGCAGATACTCTTGGAGTGGAACGTGTAAGTATGGATAATTTCCTTCCTGTCGAAGGGGCGATGGTCTGAGCCACCAGAGGGTTCAGTGGCAGTACGGTCGGGTAGTTTCCACACTCTGATTTGACCATTGATGTAACCAACTATCACGTAGCGGTAGAAGCTATTGAAGAATACTTTAGTCAGTGGAATCTCCTTCTTGGTGATGTTGTCCATCCGAGCAAATAATTCGAGTGTGTTGAGCCGGTAGAAGTTGATGTCCTGAAGCGACCAAGCATACAGCAGGTTCTCTTTGATGAGGTAATCACAACCTTTGTGCCATTTTAACTTTGTCTTGTCGTCAGCCTGCAGCAGGTTCAGCTTAATGATGTCGCAGCGCATGCTCGAGAGAAACTTGGTCTGGCGGACGTTGCAGTTTATGCTGACCTTACACAGCTCTATTTCTCCCACACCAACCATCAAGAATGCGCTGATTTATTCCACCAGCCGAAAGCAGACAGTGTACTTTGACTCCCATTTGACCTTTGTTAGCAGTTCGAGGGATTCTGTAAAGATATAGAGGTTCCAGTCCTAACAGAGGACCATCAGCACCCCGTAATGCTTTGAGTAGGTCACATTTATTATTGCCTTACTCTCCCACTGGACGGACTTGTCATGGAGATGCAGCCTCTTGTGATCCCAAATCACTAGTGGCTGGATAAGTAAGACCTGCGGTCGTCGGATGCCTAATGAGTCGAAGGTAGGCGATAGCGAGTAGTTACCCCTCATAAATAAAACGAAAGCTTATTATGGATGAGCATCATAGCCAGCCATAGAGGTCGGGACCAGTGTTGTCTCGAACAGCAAAATGTGTCCACTCAGCAGAGGTCTTCTTAACTTCACCGTCCTGACCAGGGATGCGACTGGTAATCTTGCCGTACACAATGCAACCATAGCCGATCAGATCGTCGAACTCTGACCAAATGGTATAGACCTTTTCTGCCTCCTTTCCATCGTTGTTGAGATCCTTTAGGAAGGTAGATGGACCAGAAACAGCAGTGTAGCCTGGGAAGAAACCATCTACGGCTCCGCATGTGGGAAGGGAAGGAGCAAGACAAGCAACCAGTCCTAGGTTAGCACCTGCGAGCCCAATGAACCTATGTACGTACTGGTTCAACGATGGTCCGACGTCGTATTTGCCTGCGCTATGATCGCTGGTGCTTCCTCCCTTAACGATCCTCCTGCCAAGAGAAACTCCCATAGAATGACCAATGACGTTTACTTGCTTAGCTCCGGTGTAGTCCAGGACAGCCTCAATGAACTTCCTCATCCTTAAAACGATGTCCTTTGAGTGGTACACGTTGCTTGCTCCGTTAGGATTAGCAACTCCCCATGTAGTGGTATAGAGTTCTGACTTTGTATATCCTTTGGAGGTCAGGAAAGTTGCAAGGCTTCGGAATCCAGTTTGCCACGACACATACCCTGCATTAGTTTCAACCTTACCGTCTTGGGTGCCTCGCCCAAAAGCAACATCGCTATTACCATGGACGAAGATAACCGGGATGTTTTTTATTGGGGTACTATCAGAATCCTTACCGCCATATGCGGCACACTTGAGATCGTCCCTGTTGAAGTTCTGTGAGCTGTAGCCTGAATATCATGTCTTTATACCATGGTCCTTCAAATAGGCTTGGAAGTGGCTAGTTAGTCCGCAGTCAAGGTCCTGAGGCATCTCCTCGACTGCTCGAGAGTAGTTAAGTGCCAGTAACGACACCGCAGCAGCGGCGATGATCAACACAAAATGCCAAGATTTCATTTTGGTATGAATTATGATAGTCTCAGCGCTGCCAAGTACTTAATGAGACAGGACAATTGTGATTTACACCATTCGTCATGCGGACCAAAATTAAATAATGAATACGCACTGTCTGGCGGACCCTCACCCAACATTTTACGCACTACCAATACGCATAATATGACATAATTTAAAATGCAGTTGGACAAGCTGGAGGCGATAGGCTACGTGGTTGGCCATCCCACCTACTACTTCGGCTATGGCGAGATAGCAGACTACTACATGGCTCCACAGCCACGCCCTGAAAAGAAGTCGATGCTCAAGGATTATATGCTCGAAAACTTGGAGAAGCTAGAACAGGTGCAGAAACACTACTGTGCTCCGCTCCTCAATCTCTTTAGCGCTATCCATATCGAGAATGACGGTGAAGGATTAGTTGTGGACCGGCCAAGTGTGGAGCTGTTGATGCAGTTGGATGGCATACCGATAATCTGTAATCTGATCAATAAGATGACGGAGACAAGCAAGATAGTAAAGGAAAGACAATAGTCGCTTCGAGTGGAGATGTCCATGAAGGTTGCCATGAATGTGCTCTACCTGATTCTGTTCAATCTCAGCGAATAGGGGTTGGCGAGGACTGTGGCAGAAGTGGACATCGAGGATATGCTGATGAAGCTCGTGCAAGCAAGTCTGGAGGTAAGCTTCGTACCAATCAGGAAGGTGGTGGTCATGTTTTACCTCATTCTTCGAAGCAAGTTCACCGGCTAGCAGCCGATCGCTGAGAAGGAGGTCGAAGACCTGAAGAACAACATCGTAATGGATTGCATGCTGCATGCATAAACCTCTGGCACACCACGACTGCTGATCAGATAACCCAACCCAGTGGAAGCCTTTTACCGAAGGCATAACATCAATGATTGCACACTTGCTCAATACATAGTTGTGGGACTCCTAAGGGCTCTCTTGACAGTCTGCAGCCCCAACAAGCCCTCTGCAAACAATCCATCAGGTGTCGACGCTTTTCGTGAATGGAAGACCTCGTTTTTGTATGCCAGCGAAATTCACTGCAATACAGAAGGTTTCCCTGATCGATTGAAATCGCTTCTAGAACTCTTCGTCGTCTTCGAAGCAAACATCGAACGGAAGGAGTAGCGCACCTAAGTACCGATTGTAGTTACGCAGCTCATCAACGATCTGGACCGTCATCGAATTTACACTGTGGCTGCCATAACATCATTCTTCTCGTTCCTGCTGATCAAGTTCAAGCGTAATGCCTTCCTGCAATACTCCTACCTAATCCAACTTATTAGTGACGCCAACGGGATCTTAGTCCTCCTGAAATTCCTCACAGATAAATTTCAGTTGGTGGGGGCTCGACCACTTTCAATCTATGATTTCGATGAAAGGTTTCTGACCCGAGTTAAGAGCACCATCCATAACGTACTGCTTCTTCTGCTGGCCACCTGCAACAACTTCACAGAGAAGATCAAGAGCTTCTTGTTCGACTACAACTCCTTCGTAAGTTCGTACTGATACAGCTCATTCTCAAGAAGCTGCCTGGACTATTTGAAGAAGACCCCACCATAACCGAACTATCATGCACCCTGCTCAAGATCCAGATCCCGTTCTTCACGAAGAAGATGAAGGAGTCAAGCAACAATATGAAGATGATCACTGAGATCTACTGCAAGTGTCCGAAACGACCGGAAGGGCCTCGAATTATCAACGCTTATCAGCGATTGCTGCTAAAGAATAAAAGTACTACTACTCTTACACTAGTCAAGCCCAAACGCGCCAAATAGATCCTGTTGCTTGAGGATGTGAAGAACCTGCACGTAGAGTTCAACAACTACAACTACTGGCACGTATAGCCACAGACCTCGCCGCCAGTCTGCGACTACCTCCAACGACTACAGAAGTAGGTGCAGTTAGACCCTTCCTTCTAGCAGCACTACGAGTAGTGGCTGGAGAACAATGTATGGCAATACTATGACTGACTGTGGTCTACACGCATATCACTTACTGAAGAAGATTTTGTGCAACAGGATGATGTTCTTGTCGAGGTTTTCCTTGGTCTCGCTGAGAATCCACTTCTTAAAGTTCACGAAGTCGAATCGCTCGTAGGGCAGGTCATTGCGGTTGAGCCACTTGATATAGTACTGAAAGTTAGTCTCGGTCTCGGCTGGGTCGAAGATTCGATTGATCATGTGGCAGCAGAACAGTCGCATCTTTATCTTGTTCTTCAGGTGGCTCTCAATAGTCTTGTTCTCATGCACAAGTTTGAAGACGTGCGATGTGGTTGAACGGTAAGCCACCTTGAACTGCTCGAACTCAGTTTCTGTGATGGTTGAAGTGAACTTATCGACGAAGTTGCGGATGCGAAATTGATTGATGACGGGGCAAATCTGAGCGTATGCGTCATCAAACTCGGCCCTCCCCGCCATGATTTCATACTTCAGGGGATTCAGAATTATGAGGTATTCCCTGGACTCCGTAAAGTCGCGCCATCGTTCCAGTTTGTACTGCTGAAGTTCATTTGGAAGCTGCTTGACTTCTAATGCATGAGCCAGCGAATCTCCATAGAAGAGGAAAGCACGCAGCACGTAGTATCTGATTGCCAGCCTATCGTTTAACGGGATGATCTGCTTATAATTGTCGAAGAAGTCGGTGCTGCATTCATGGAGGTAAAGAACCTTGGCAACTTCAAAGTAGGTTAGCTAGATCTCCCTCTGAATGTGCTGGTTGCTTTTGCTGATTTGGATTTCCCTGCTGATGAACATACTGCGGGATTCATCAGCCACCATCTCCACATACTCCTCAGGCTCATCTTCAGGTGGCTCCGGTGTTACTGTCGCGAATTCATTATTTTACATTCGAGCGTAGAATTGCCTGTTATCGTTGAATTCATGCTCGTACTGCTTCAGCAGTGGGTGAGATATCATCTTCCCGAAGGTGATGCGCTTACGGTAGTCGACCACGAATATTCTTCGAAAGAAGTCATCGAGATCTGTTGGGCAATCTTTTAATTTTTCCTTGCGCGTCACCGCATCCCTGAGGTTGAAGCCGTTGCTGCACTTCTTTCTGATTTCAGCAAGGATGTCGAAACCCTTAAAGGGATACTCTGCGAAGAGCATGAAGTAGAGTAGAATACCCACTGCCCACAGATCGACAGAAATGGTGTACGGTACGTTCTCAAGGATCTCTGGTGCCATATATTTCTCAGTCCCACATACAGTACGAGCGTTTCCTGACTTCAAGGGCCTCGCGAAGCCGAAATCAGCAATCTTATAGCTCCTTCCTTTTGGAGTGTTCTTGATCAGTACATTTTCGCTCTTGATGTCGCGATGGATATAGCAGTTTTCATGCACTACTTTGAGTCCTTTCAGCACTTCAACGATAATCTAGAGGGCCTCCTGCACAGCAAAGGTCTTAGTTTTGAGCTTGCTTTGATAGGTGAGAAGGTTGCCACCGTCGCAGTACTCCAGCACCATGAAGTAGTACTCCTGAGCTACATCACCAAAACGATTACTCTCGATTATCTTCTCCTGGCGCACCAAGTTGGGGTGCTTCAGCGTCTTCATTGCTTCAATCTCCTGCTTGATGTACTTCTCAAGGAAGGGACGTTTCCTTACATGCACCTTCGAGATGCTCTTCACTGCCCAGAACGTCTCCTCTGAATATCATCGTCGGGGTACTTTTTTCCACCAGGAAAACTTATCCGAAGGCTCCTTTGCCCAATGTCCGAGTAATCGTGTAGCAGTGGGGTTCGGACTTGAGGATAGCATAGATGTCTTCGAAACCTTTCTTGCCCTACATTTCCATTTTGCCACTTTTCAAATTATCTGAACAAGCCTGGTATTATTTAAATGGAAGTGCCCCTGAAGGAAAACCCCAGCTGCAAGGAGAGAATAGGAGTTCTTTGGGAGGAAAGCCCTGGAACCGTAATCGCTATGATTGCCGGTATCGTTCTGCTACTCACTTTCATCATTGGTGCAGTGATCTGGGTGGTGCATCGACATCAAGCGCCGGTCATCATGGTTACAAACACTATCCCATCACACTCTTGTGCAAGGATGCCAATGCTGCATGGATACGGCTACCAGTGATGGTTTATGAGATCTATTCGCATATTGGGTACTGTGGCAACAATCAAAGCCGAAATATTTCTTGCTGCAACTCTAGTCGATCATCACAAAAACATTGATGCAGCAGCTTCACTTCCCATAGGGATAATCTTATTCATAAAATATAACATCACATGGAAGGCAGCAGGCTTGGTGTGGAGTTTAAGGTCCGATCGCATGTTCCAGGCTACAGCGGATACATACCCGGTGCTCGCAGTTAAAATATTTACGGCAAGACCTACGGACGAATCACCGAAGAATCCACAAACAGGCAGGAGTAGCAGGAATCAAGGTTCACTACCACCAACCTTGGCAATAGCTTTGCAATCCGCAACGAACTGCTCAAGGAGTCTCCGAAGGAGGTATCCACCATTGTAATGTAGGGCGAGTTCTGGAAGGATGAGAGCAATCTTCACTCTTTCAAAGGCTCCAGCCGAAGCAAAGCAAGCAAACCCCGTCCATAAAGTACCGTTGCCATTCACTCAGAATACGTACCTGAAGCCAAGACCAAGCTGACCTATGAGTAGGCCTTGAAGAAATGAACCCCTTTTTGACGATATTATAACTTTCCTTTTGGATGTCGGTTTACGGAGGGTTCTCCACCCGCAAGATGGAAACCCGCTACAACGAGCTACTCTATGAATTGCTAGCGCTCATGCAGTCCACACTCGCGAAATTCATCGCTAGGGGTAATACGTTTGGGAACGCAGAGCAGGTCGACTAACTGCTTTTCAAGTCCTACTTTCACCGGCTCTACGAATCGATCAAGCAGGTCGAAACACGCAAATACTTGAACCCCAAGTTTGCACCGGTCTTGGAGGGGCTTGAGGAAGTATGCTACGACCATATCGATGGCAGTCTGTCAGCAGCATAGCTCTCAGTTTCCCGCCCGATACGGCTATTCACAAGCAAGAAGATGGCATCAGCCAGAAGCCCATAAGAGAGAAGCATGAGTATCGACAGCCCTGCGAACAACTACATGCCAGTCACAGTACCAACTGAAACTACTCAGCAAATATACAACATGAAATGGCCTGATAAGCCTATTGAAGTGCCAATGAACGTTATTGGTGAGCATCCCGAGATGGATGCTATGAACGATGCTCGCAAACGCATAAAGAGTGGGGTGACTTACAAGAACAAGCCTAGCGCATCACGGAAGGAAGCAAGACCAAACACATCAGTTCAACGAGAGTACAATCAAATCATGACTTAGTCAAAGCATCAACAAATAAGGGCTTCAGACTATCGAGAACTAGATTGAAGATTTGAAGGAAAAATCCCAGACCGTTTACTTAGCGGAGGAGCGAAGAGGCTCTTCGCAGCAGCCTCGCCGTGAATCCACCGGGGCTATAGTTGAGCCTCGCAAGAAGCTTTATGAATAGCTTGAGAAGTATAACTCAACGTTGGACATCAGTCAGCATATGGCTCAACTACCTCCTCAGCGCCGCAAGACAGCCAGAATGTACCGCATCGCCAAGCTTTTCTGACCACACCTGTTAATTGTTTTATTTTCGAATGAACTTCAGGGATTACCAGCTACCAGTTCATCCAGCCAGCATCGTTGTGCTGAACCAACAGCAGACCCGCTCTCGTCTGGAAAAGATTCTCAATCAGGTGACAGCTGCTTCCAACATCGTCAGCCAACATCGTACCATATTCACTCGTGGCGGCGACCAACAACAACATAAGGAGGGTTCCGCCAACCGTAGCGTTAGGCAGGATATCCAAGGCGAGTCATTAGACCAACGAACTAGACTCAAACCAATCGAAAGACTTTACAGTCCAGAAGTGTCGGAGACATCCATCAGAGGTGATTTTCTCTCACCAGGCAGACCGTAACAAGGTCGCAATCGGATCCAATCAAAAATGGAAGTCAAACCAAAGCCATCTCACGTATAGATGCCACACAAGAACGAAACCAGCAAGTTTGATGCTTGGCAGGAAGCTTTGAACAGTCTGCAGTCGAGGGTTCAGGAAGCTCGCATAGGGATGGGCAAATC
>Ga0075152_10003039_pt1 | contig 11864 bp, 9 predicted proteins | sample JI61114C2DNA_FD_70964 | JGI IMG/M metagenome (GOLD analysis project Ga0075152, IMG submission 70964) | Wastewater effluent complex algal communities from Wisconsin, to seasonally profile nutrient transformation and Carbon sequestration -... | ecosystem: Engineered > WWTP > Effluent > Algae...
GTTTCAATCCGCGCCCGGCCTTAATAGCCGAGCGAACTCCACCCCCGCAAACTCTTGATCCTATTGTGCTGGGGTGCAGAATGCGCGAAAGGTATCTCAGTTGAATAACAAGAAGCAAAGAACAGTTTGGACAACAGCCAAATCTCCTCGCGGACGGGGTTTTCCTTAAATCGCGAAGCTCCCGGCATTTTGTCTTCACTTATGGTTCGCGCTTCACGCGTAGCCACAAGTTAAACAATTAGCGGCTTTTCAAAGTCGGTGCTCTTGTAATTTCCGTATTGCTTTACCCGCATGTCGGTAGGTTCTGTGATCCGATAAAAGCGAAGGCAATCTTCCTTTTCATCGATCTCAGCAAGCAGGTCGCGCTCGAACTGTTCGTACTGCATGGTGTCCACTTGGCATTCGAACACACTTTTCTGGACGCGCTGCCCAACACGTTCGCAGATCTTGGCTACCCGACGTAAACGTCGTCGGCCCGCTGCTGTCAGGGTGCTTACATCATAACTGGCAATGATCAACATCTTGTTCATTTAGCCATGAAAGGGATATAGCCTTCCATTTCGCCGCGTATTGTACGGGCCATGAATCTTGCTTGAATAAAGGGCAGTAGGCCGATGGGTACTTTGGTTTCCAGAAGGGGATGAAGGATCTGTTCCTGTTTGCGCTCTTGCCATGCCACAACCACGGTGCGGCGTCCTTTGTCATTGAGCATCACAGCGCCACCCGCACGCTCGTCGAAATCGTTCGCCTGTATTTGGCCCAGATTGATCAATGTAAGTGCAAATCGATCGCAGACCGGAGCGCGGAATTCTTCTTGCAGGTCCAAAGCCAATGCCGCACGACCGGGTCGTACTGTATGAAGAAAGCCCAATTGCGGATCCAAACCGACTGCCTCTAACGCGGAACGACAATCGTTCATGAGCATGGAGTATGAAAAGGAGAGTAGCGCGTTCATTCGATCCAAGGGTGGTCTGCGTGTGCGACCGTTCATTGTAAAATCTTTACGGAATTGCGGTTTGGTGATCAACTGTATGGCTTTGAAATAGTTCGCAGCTGCTTCGCCTTCCAATCCACGGAGCTGGTCCATATTGTCGGCTTGTTTCACGGTTTTCAAAGCGTTCGCCATCACATCAGCGATGCGTTCCAGATCGGAGGTCTCCTGGGCATCACTGGTCTCACGCCCGCCACGAAGCACTACGGCTCTGCCGTTCTTGATCTTCCCTGCAATGCATGCCCTAGCGACTTCAAATGCGAAAGCAGGATCATCGGCCACTTTGAATTGAGCCTTCCGTAACAGGATGTTGCCGCTAATGCCGCCTTCCATGCGTGCTTTGAAGCGGCCGTTCCTGTCCAGTAATACCAAGCTTTTGCCTTCATCGGCCAGCTTATGCACAAGTGCTGGCGAAACCATCACATTGCCGAAGATGACCATGCCGCCCAAGTGGTGCATGGGTACTTGCAGCTTCTTTTCCTTTTCCACGTCGATGCGCACCGTGGCGTTCTCCATGTGTGCATAAGCACCTTGCGTCATCACATAGAGCGTGTTCTGGAGTTGGTGCATGGCGGATCAAGTACTGTATAGTTCGTCACGAAGCGCCGCTTGGGTGTGTCGGTCGGCTAAAACCTGTGGTTGGCATATCTCTTTCAGCGAGCATTGGTCGCAGCGTGCATCATTTACTGGTGCTGGGAGCTTGCCGCTTTGTATTAAGGCCCGGATCTTTATTGTTGTCTCTTCTACCAACTGCTTTAGCCCAGCGTCGATGGTCACATCACGCCGCCTGCGGCTACTGGCGTGGTAAATGGCTCCTTGATCCACCGGTTTGCCAAGCATTTCAGTTAGGCACATTGCTTGCGCAGCTAGCTGAATATCATCATGCACATGTTTGCGTTTTGGGCCATGTTTGAATTCGACGGGGTAAACTTTTCCGTCCGGGTGGAATTCCACAACATCGGCTTTGCCGATCAAGCCGATGCGGTCGCTCCATAAGGGTAGCGACCGCTCGACCTTTACACCGCGTTTCAATTCATAGCCAGGCTCATCCACCAGCGCATGCACGGCGTTGCCGCGCGCGGTATGCACGTTGTCCGCAAACACCTGCTCCACATGGATCAAGGCGCATTGCCGTGGGCAGTACATCCAGTGTTGTAGTGCGGAAATGGGGATGGGGTCGGGTCCCATCTGAGTTAGAAGCCGTCGATAGGCTCTGGTTTCAAACCGGGCAGGTCGATTGTGCTGCTGGACCCGTCAGGATTGACTGTGAGCGATCCATGGACGCGTGCCGATGAATACTGGCCTGATTTGTTGTTATGCTTCCACCAGTACACCTTGAGCACTTGCATACTGCCGGAAGGACGGGCGGAGGACTCGTCGTTCTCGAAGAGTTTCGGGAGTACGGATTTGATAGTCTCCGCATCGTCATTGGAGAATCCTGTGCGTTCTGCAAGCTGTGGGTTCATGCTGCCGAAGAAGCGATAAACACCGCCATCCACGCGATGCTTCATTCCCATGGTATCCGAGCCTCGCTTTTCTCCGTCACCTTCGCTGTTCACGCTTTTGGTGATCTGGGTGCTGGTCACTTCAATAGGCTCCATGCTGAAGGCTGGTTGAACTGAGACGGGACCGCGAATACCGATCGACACTCCTCCTTCATCTTCAGAACTGGCTTCTGCGGCAGGTTTCTTGGCCGCTTTCTTCTTGGCTTTGAAAGCAAGTAGTTGACCGAAGGCACGCACATCCAGCCATTTCTCACAGGCTTGTTTCGCTATCTCATCGGGCTTCTTCTTCATATCCAAGGCTGCGTCCGCTCGTTCACGCAAGCTCCCGGCCTGATCCGTCTTTCGGTCATCGGACTGCACGAAAACGGCCTTGCCTTCATCCATCAGGCGGTTGCGGATCTTGCGTTTAATGGCCACATCGCTGATCTCGCCAAAGTTCCGGTAGTCGGTTCGTGGTCTGTTGCCGTTGAGTGGGTCGCCATTGGGGTTCGCGTTCTTTACGCGAAGGACGACAGCGAAGTCGATCTTGTTCTGTAAGGTGCTCATGGATTGATGGTTTGTTCAGTTGTGTTTTCGGGTTCGATTCCTTGTGGTGCTTTGTCCTTGGGTGGGTTGAGGTCCAGCCATTGGCAGTGATAGCCCAATAGGAATTCTCCACTAAGCCTGCTATCGTCCGTGAAGCGATCACCCAGTTTGGCCGTGACCTCCGAAGTGAGGCGTTGCATATTGCGGTGGAAGCCAGTCCGATTGGCCTTTAGCCGGCTTTGATAAGGCCGCAAGTTCAGTTCGATCTGTCGCCAAGTGGAATATGGTCGATCAGAGAACCGGTGCATCAGCTTTTCAGCGCTCGTATCCCGGCCCTTCTCACCAGCAGAATATAGCGCGGTGTTCTCTACGTGCTCGGCGATCGCCAGCAGTCGGCCATAGAGGTAATCTCTTGAGTCTCGTTCCATTTCCAGCGTCATTTTGAAGTGTTCTTGTTGATTTGTTCCCCGATACAATGCGCAGGCGATGCCCAAGCACTTGCTCCATTCCCAATGCTCCATGCCGATGCGATTGCAGGCCCGGTGTAGAGTGGTTTCAACCAAGTCCTGTGGCACAGGTTGTCCATCAATGATGCAAAGGAGTAAACGGTCCACGGTGGCCTTTTTCAGTTTGTCATCCAAACGCCGACCGTAGGCTGCCTCAGCGATATCACGCGGGGACGGCGCACCCACGAACTTCATGGTCTTCGAGTAGTCTTGATACCATGAGAAGTTGGTGTGCCAGTATTCAAGGCGTTCCAGCAGGTCGGATCCATGCAGTTCCCGGTAGTAGGTAATGGCCATGCGACCGGGTGTAGCTGAATCGACACCCATAACGACGATGTCATCCGCCTTGCCGATGCTCGTGCGATAGCCTGCCATGTACTTGCTGAACCGCTGTCCGAAGGCCTGTCCGGCATCTCCGTGGTAGAGTTCTTTGAGCGGAGCCTCCGCTATCTCCAGCCCCAAGAGTGCGAACGTATTCTCCAAGGGGTCTGGAACAGGTGTGCCATCGACTGCCCAAGTTACCACCACTTGGTCACCATTGCGGAATGATTGCTTGCGGCGACCATCGAGCAACCAGCGCAGGGCGTTGTGTGCTTTCTGGGTCACTTCAAAGCCGACCCCGCATGCTTGGTCCGGGTCGGTAAATCGGCCTCGGTAGGTGAAGCCACTTGAATCATTACCAGAGATGAGTTTCGCCTTATCTCCGGAATGTCTCAGCTTGGCGGGGTGTTGCTCGGCAAGGATGGTTTCCTCGCCGGTGACCATGCATAGGCCTCGCTTGGTTTGTTGGCTTGCATAGTAGTCCGTCCATGAACGGAGCAGGGCTTGATCCTTCCATGTAGTCGAGTCTGGACTGCCGGGTTCCTCTACGGTCCACCGAATAAATGCACTCTGCTGATCAGCGACCACCCTGAAGATGGCAGGTGCTTCCTTCTTATCACCTTCCCATTCCGCCACAAGTTTCTCCTTGTCGTCCAACACCAGAATGCCAGCGCGTAGCAGATCGGAAACGACCTGTCCTATGTTGAGATAGATCAGGATCGCCGACAACTTGGGATGTCCGAATGAAGAAGCGCTCCATTCGCTCAGGGACTTCATGTACTCCCTGTGCGGCTCTTCGGGTTCCTTAGCAAAGCCGGACGTGACTTTACCGCCCTTCGTAACGAAATCCCCCGCGACGTATTGAAGCTTGTCACACAGTGGATGGTTGACCGGCTTGGAACCAGCGCGACCACCGGAAGCCTCCGTACACGGGACAAGGGTTGTTGACTTGTCCTTTTCCACAACCTGAGCGCGAACAAAGTTGCCCTTCGTATCAATGGCCACTTCAATGTGCGCTTGTTGGGTTGTATGTCCAACTGGTAGTAACGGATACTCCGTATCGAGTGAGCCCGCAACGCAATTGTCGTAGGTCCTATACAGTTTTTCTATCCAACTCATTTCAAAGTCCGGTTTCGGCGGCGGTCATGTCCACATGTTCCATGTTCTTGCCCACCTTGAATTCCTTGGCGGTCATCTTTCGCACGAACTCGTTCACTTGGCATTCTTCGGGACGAGGGAAGGTGATCACGCCATCTTCCATCTTCGGCCGCCAGAAGCGCTTGCGTAGTTCGTCCTTGCCCGTTTCGTCCGGATAGTCGAATCCGTGGAAGGTGAGCCCGAAGTCAAGGTTGCCGTAGCCGTCGTATTCACCAGTCCCTTCCCCGAAGGTGCATGGTTCAACATAGCTCTGGCATTCGCGTGTACCGAGGAAGATGTCCTGCCGCCCGCCGCGCTCCATCATGCGCCTGGCGATGGAGTGGTGCTTGCCGTCGATCCTGTCATCCTTCAATCCTGCTTGATGCTCGTTCCACTCAAAGTGTGCCCGCACCTGGTATTCCACGTCGCTCAAATAGGTGTAGTAGGCGAGCGAGTTTCCACCGCCATAGTCCATCGGTTTCACGCCCTTGGTCTCTGTGCGAAAACGCTTCATCACGCGCACGGCGTCCACCACCCAGATGATGGTTGGCTTCCAATAGATCGATTTCACCACACCCTTCAGTGCCTCGTAGGTGGGTATATGGTAGGTAGACTTCTCGCCACCCACGCGTGTCAGTGGGTCGGTGAAGAGGGCATAGCGTCCCCGGACTTTGAATTCAATGCTGTTCTTCATGGTCATGTCATTAAGGTATCCATGGTTCCTGTGGGAGTTTCGACAAGGCCGGTCGCCTCATCATAGTAGTGTTTATCCAAGTAAAGGATGCCGGTTCCTTCCTGTACCTCATGCACGGCGCCGCTCTTCTGCAGCTTCTCCAGCACGTTCGGGAACACATTCACGGTATATTGTTGCGCTTTGCGCAGCAAGGGGTATTGCTTCTTGGGTTCGTCAGCGGCGCAGAGGTCGTTGATGAGTCCAACACCTTTCGGGCCGTAGGGTACCACTACGCCTTGCGCAGCCGTGTCAATGGCCTTAAATGCTTGGGCCGCGCTCATAAAGGATTGTCTCAAGATCAGGTCCGTTTTGTTCTTGTTGACCCTGCCAGATTCCTCTACTGCTTTGCCATTGAACGAAAGGATATTCAGTAACGTATCCTCTCTTTCGAAAGTGGGAGGCTTTACCGTATAGGCCATCTCGCCGCGGCGGTCGAAGAAGTAGTACGTGAAGAAGCGTTCAAGCGCCTTTTCACCTAATGGGTTCTTGTCGAATGCATCCGGCTCATTGGCATACTCCCAAGCAAAGCGTTCATAGGCTTGCTTGCCGATACTAATGTCCGGCAGTTTGCCCAAGTATTCATCGGTCGGGTTCACCACGTACACCCTTGCCTTTGCCCTGCGTGCATTGCGGTTGCACCGACCGGCAGCTTGAGCGATCGAGTCCAGTCCAGCGGCGGAGCGGATCACGCATCCGAAGTCCACATCCACACCGGCTTCGATCAGTTGCGTACTGATGCACATGGTGGGTTCTTCCTTGCCTGGCTCCAACCGGCTGAGAATGTTGTCCAGCTTGGCTTTGCGATGTGCCGGACACATGTTGGTGCTGAGGTGGAAGAGGTGAGGGTTGCGTGCGCCGCCGCATTGCTCATACAAGGCCAGTGCCATCTTTTTGGTATTCACGATTACCAAGCAACTACAGCTGGTTTCCTGCTCCTGTACAGCAAGCGCAGCAATCTCCTCAACGCTCCATCCTTCCGGTTTGCGCTGGTCGATCACCTCAACGCGTTGCAGCGCCTCGAACAGGCCAGCAACATCTGGCATCATCTCACTGGGTTCGGTGCTGAGTTGAATGGCACCTTTCGTTGCATCCACTTTCTGCAATAGTGGTTGCGTGGCCGTGCAAAGGACCACCGTGCTCTTGACATGTGCCACCAGAAAATTCATCGCATTGCTGAAGAGATGTACGCAACGGATAGGCATCGTTTGGATTTCATCGAACACGATGACCGCATTGGCCAAGCGATGCAAGCGGCGCACATCGCGTGTGCCTGCTGCGAATAAGGCTTCGAGCAGTTGTACACTGGTGGTGTAGATCACGGGTGCGTCCCAATTCTGCGAAAGTGTCTTGTTCTGCCACGTGTCCTTCTCAGGAGTTAGGTTGGAGTGGTGTTCCAACACAACACTGCCGGGTTCGACACCGGCTGGTTCAAGGATCTCGCGCGCAATGCGGGCATTCTGGTCAATGATCGATGTGTACGGGATCACATAGATGATTCGGTCCATGCTGTACTCCTTGGCGTGATGCAACGCGAAGCGCAGACTTGCAAGTGTCTTGCCGCCACCGGTCGGCACTGTCAATGTGTACATCCCTCGTTCACGATCGCTAAAAACTTTACAATCATCAGAGATGGTTTTGCGCAGCTTGTTGATCTCGCTGTCTGGTACGAAACTGTTCAGTCGTGATTCCAAACGGTCGATGAGGACTTGCCATTCGGGCGTCTTGTTCTCGACCGGCTGCATTGGCGCTCCACGCTCGAAGTTGCGGGTGTTGGTGCGGTCGGCATCAATGAGGCAACTGAATATGAAGCGCGCAAGAAACCCGCAGTTGAAGAGGGCGATCTCGGCATTCTTTCCCTTGCACGTTTCCTTGACGAGGGTGGCCAGGCCGCCAACCAGTGAACTGTCATTCAATAGTGAGTCCAAGCGCTCCTTGATCTCTGTGTCGATCTTGGATGTTACCTCTGCCAAGTGCGTGTTCTGGTCAGCCTTGTTAATGCGGCGGCTGAAGTTGTCCTTTCCGTCCGGTGCGACGCAATCGATCATGCCGGAGTGGTGTGAGGCTATACACAAGGCAAGGAATTGCGCTGCCAACTTTCCTTCGGTGCCTTTATCCGCAAGGTTCGTCCAGAGCCATTGGGCACCAGCAGTTGAGTGGTCAACTTTTCCTTTGTGCTCCACTGCGTCTACCGCTTCTTCATCAACATCTTGGTCGAGCAAACCAACTGCAGATCTCAGGTAGTTTTGGAACTCGTCGCTGTACTTGCCTAAGTCATGTAGAAGGCCCATTAGTTCACCTGCCTTGTCTTGTCCGAGTTTATGGGCATACATACGTGCTAGTTCCGCGACCTCGAGGAGATGGTCACCCAGCATTTGTTGCCTTCCCCGTTTCGAATCATAGTGCGCGATTTTTGAATTGCGTAGGCTCATAAGTGATCGACGGATAATGTGGCATTCATCGACCGGTAAGGAATATACTCCGAATGGATTTTCCAAGGCAGTGTTGAAAAGTCGAGACAGATTTCCGATTTATTTCCTGAACCGGATCGATAAATGTCCTACAGCCAAAATTGACTGGTCGGCAAAGTGGAATTTCATAAGTGTAACCCCGCCTATCTTGGCCTGCCCCCACTCACCTCTCCATGCGCCCCCACATCGCCATCCCCATCGCCCTTATTATCCTCACCGCAACAAGCTGCGCCATAAACCCGGTAACCGGCAAAAAGCAGTTCGGCGTAATAGGCGAGGCGCGTGAGATCCAGATGGGCATGGCGTACGACCCGCAGATCACTGCGGCATATGGGCTATATGAGGACAGCATCTTACAGGCTTACATCAATACGAAAGGCAAGGAGATGGGCGCTATTTCGCACCGGCCGAAGTTGGAGTATCATTTCCGCATTATGGATTCGCCGGTGGTGAATGCTTTTGCCGTGCCGGGGGGGTATGTGTATTTCACGCGGGGCATCATGGCGAATTTCAATAACGAGGCGGAATTTGCGGGGGTGTTGGGGCACGAGATCGGGCACGTTACCGCACGGCATTCGGTGGTGGCGCAACGCGATGCCACGTTTGCGCAGGTGGGACTGATCGCGGCGGCTATTGCTTCGCCGAAGTTTGCGCAATACTTGGAGCCCGCGGCGCAGGGCGTGCAATTGATGCTGTTGAAGTTCGGTCGCGATGCGGAGAGCCAGAGCGATGGACTTGGCGTGGAGTACAGCTCGAAGATCGGCTACAATGCGCATGAGATGGCGGAGTTCTTCAACACCTTGGCCCGCGAGCGCGATGTGGCGGGCGGGCAGGCCATTCCGGAATTCCTGAGCACCCACCCGGACCCGCTGAACCGCCGCGAAAACGTGAATGAGCTCGCAACCGAATGGCAGGAGAAGTTGGGGATGACCAACGGCGCGGTGGGCCGCGATACGTATTTGCAAATGGTGGAGGGGCTGGTGTACGGCGAAGATCCGCGCCAAGGATTTATGGAGAACGGCAACTTCAACCATCCAGACCTGAAGATCAAATTTCCCGTACCTGCCGGATGGCGCACGGAGAATACGCCGCAACGTTTCCAAATGGCGCCGGAGGACGGCAAAGCGCTGCAATTCCTGGCTTTCGCACCGGGTGCAAACTTGCAAGCGGCTGCCGATACGTTCGTTACAGCGAACGGCCTAACGCTTTTGAACAAGCGCAACCTCACCGTCAACGGTTTCGCGGCGCTGGAGTTGAACACTGAGCAGCGCCCGGACCCGCAAGCGCAGCAAGACCCGCAGCAGCCCGCACAGGTGTTGCGCGTAAGGACCACGATCTACCAGGTGGACCAAAGCATGATCCAGATCACCGGCCTTTCCCTCGCTGCGGATTTCAACACCTACGCACCGCAGTTCGGCACCAGTATGGCCGGTTTTGCCCCGTTGACGGACCCGGCGTTGCTGAACAAGAAGCCGGAACGCATCCATGTGCAACGCACAGCGCAAACGCAATCCCTCACCCAGCAATTCGCGCAGTATGGCATTCCGCAGGCACGCTTGGAGGAGTTCGCGATCGTGAACGGCATGCAGTTGACGGACGTGGTGGAGGCGGGGACTTTGATCAAGGTGTTGGGGCCATAGGGCTCCTCGACTTCACTCGGAGACCTATAGTGCCGGGCAGGACTGCGAGCGAAGCCGAGAAGTCCTGCCGCCGAGAAGCTTTACTTTCACGCCATGCGCCTTGAATACCCCGCAAAGATCCTGTTAGCTTGGGGCGAGGCCATCAGCGGCAATGCTCAGATCCGCGAATGGCTCATCAAGAACGGATATCCTGAACTCGGTATTTTCGTCTTTGCGCTGCACCTGAAAGCCGATGCCCGCAAGTGGCTGATGGAGAACGGGCACCCGCACCTCATGGCGATCATCCGTGGGATCGAGGAAGATGAAAAGGCACTGGACTGGTTGGACAAGCACGACATGCACGTGCTGCGCAAAGTGGCCGAATGCGGCGGCGATGATGATGCCTTTCAATGGCTGCTGAAGAACAACCACCGCGAATTGGCCATGCTCGGCCTTAAAATGTGGTCCATCAAGATGCAGATCGAGGATGATCACAATGACCCCCACAAGTTTTCGGCAGAGTAGTTGTCCGCCGGTAGGACTTCGAGCGAAGCCGAGAAGTCCTACCGACTGAGAATTAATGATCGATCCGTTCCACGCGCCTGACCTCGGGCACCTCACGGAGCTTCTCAACCAATGAGTGCAAGTGTTGCGCATCGTGTACATAAGCCATCACCTTGCCTTCGAAAATGCCGTCCTTGCTCTCGAAGCTGATGCTGCGCATGTTCACGTTGCTGTCCCGGCTGATGATGGTGGTGATGCGGTTCACCAAACCCACCGCGTCAATGCCGCTGAACTGGATGCCAGCTAGAAACTCCACGCTGTCCTTGCCTTTCCAGCGCGCCTTTACGATGCGCATGGCGAAGTTGCTCATGAGCTGTACGGCATTGGGGCAGTTCACCCGGTGGATGCGGATGCCCTCGCCGGGCGTGATGAAGCCGAACACGTCATCGCCGGGAATGGGGTGGCAGCACGGGCTCAACTTGTAGCTCATGTTCTGCACTTCCTCGCCGATGGTGAGCGTGCCACCCTGGTTCCCGCGGATCTCCGCAACGATCTCTTCCAACGGCCGCTCCTCGGTGGTACGTTTTCCTTTGGCCATTTGCAGGCGACCGTTCTTCACGTTGGGCGTCGGAAGCTTGTTCAGGTCGTGGCGACCGCGCGCAACCTGCCAATAGAGGTCATTGGGGCTTGAGGCAAGGAGATGATCCTGGAGGATGTCAATGTTCTCCTTGTTCACCTTTGCGCCCCATGCCCGCAACTGGTGCTGCACCGCGTCCCGGCCAACTATTGCCAGCTTTTTCTTTTGTTCGCGCAGCGCCTGTTTGATCTTGTGCCGGGCCCTCGCCGTCACCACGTAGTTGAGCCAATCCTCTTTCGGCATCTGCTTACGGCTGGTGATGATCTCCACCTGGTCTCCGCTGCGTAGTACTTGGCTCAACGGCACGAGCTGGTGGTTCACTTTTGCGCCGATGCAGTGCCGCCCGATCTGGCTGTGTATCTCGAAGGCGAAGTCCAACGCAGTGGCGCCTTTGGGGAGATCGCGCATATCCCCGGTAGGCGTGAATACCATGATGGTGTCGCTGAAGAGGTTCAGCTTGAAATCCTGCACGAAATCCAGCGCGTTGCTTCCGGGGTCGGCCAGGATCTCCCGGATCTTGTTCAGCATACCGTCCATGGCGTTCGCGTGCTGCTCTTCGCCCTTGTAACGATAGTGCGCAGCTAAGCCCATTTCCGCCACTTCGTCCATGCGGCGGCTGCGGATCTGTACTTCCACCCATTTGCCGCCGGGGCTCATCACCGTGGTATGCAGACTTTCATAGCCGTTGGCCTTGGGCCGGCTGATCCAGTCCCGCAAACGGTCCGGGCTGGGCTGATAGTAATCCGTTACGATGCTGTACACTTTCCAGCAATCTGCTTTTTCCAACTCTGGCTTGCTGTCCACGATGATGCGGATGGCGAACACATCATACACCTCTTCGAAGGAGACGTGCTTCTTCACCATCTTGTTGTAGATGCTGTTGATGCTCTTGGTCCGGCCTTTGATCTCGAATTCCAA
>Ga0075152_10003042_pt1 | contig 11848 bp, 11 predicted proteins | sample JI61114C2DNA_FD_70964 | JGI IMG/M metagenome (GOLD analysis project Ga0075152, IMG submission 70964) | Wastewater effluent complex algal communities from Wisconsin, to seasonally profile nutrient transformation and Carbon sequestration -... | ecosystem: Engineered > WWTP > Effluent > Algae...
GGGGTCAGAGCCATGCATACATGAAGGTCCATAGAGACACTGGAACGGGTTCATAGGCTTTCGTACCCCCGAGAATGCGGAAAGGCCCCCGAAGGAGCCTCCCCTGAAGACAAAGGGAACGGTTACTCGCAGTAGATGGCCCGCAGCTCGTCCACACTATCGTCACCCAGTTCTTTTGCCTTGGCCAAGTCCGCGCAGGCATCCGGTTTGCGGTCCAGGTGTACGAGTTCGATGGCGCGGGAGGTGTAGGCCTTGTGCATCCAGCCATCGAGCTTGATGGCTTTGCTCAGGTCGTCATAGGCTTTTTGGTGCGCGTTGTTGTGCCCGTTCGCGACACCCCGATTGAACCAGCTGCGCGCGTCATTGGGGGCAATGGCCACCAACCTTTCGTAGACTGCGATCGCGGCGATATGATCACCTTGGCGCATCCGCACTTCACCTATGCCCATAAGCGCATGCTCCGCGATGGGGCCGGCTTGATGCGTGCGCAGGACGGTTTCAAGGTCGGTGATGGCGGCTTCATACGCTTTGTTCGCTGTATTCAGTTCACTCCGGCGCAGAAGGGCGTTCGCATCGTTCGGCATCAATTCCAACGCACGGTCGAGATCGCTCAGCGCGGCAGGGGCATTGCCGGTGTTCGCATGGCAAACTCCCCGATAGTACCAAGCTTTCGCGTTGTGCGGATGCTCGGCGAGTTCGCGTGTGAGGTACGTGATGGCTTCTTGCGGACGTTCACCTTTCAGTGCGAGGATGCCCGCTTGGAATGCGGGCATGGAGGGTGCTGGGACCGTGGCTGGCGTGCTCAAGCCGGCCAGGTCGGAGGTGGGGGCGGTCACGGTATCTTGAGCGAAGATGAAACAGGGGGCCAGCAGCGATGGCAGCAGTGCGCGTCGGATCATGTGGCGGCTTGAACGGGACCCGGTGACTTAGGTTTCCGCCGCGAAAAACGCTGGTCTTCGTCCCTGTTCGCCATCTTCGCCCCATGCTGCTGAACTCCGAGCCCGTCGCCTTGGACTTTGGCCTGCTCACCCTTCGCGTGGGCGCAGGCGGAACGATGATCTGGCTGCACGGTTGGCCCAAGCTCTCCGCGTTCACGGAGATCATGGACACGTTCGGGGACCCCATCGGTCTGGGCCCCGCCATTTCACTGGGCCTTATCGTCTTCGCGGAAACGATCTGCGCAGCGCTCGTGGCCCTCGGCCTTTGGACACGACTGAGCACGGTGCCCCTTATCATAGGCATGGCCGTGGCCGCCTTTATCGCCAACGGCGACAAGCCGTTCAAGAGCCAAGAACTCGCGGTCACCTATATGGTCGCTTTCGTGGCGATCTTCTTCGCTGGAAGCGGACGCTTCAGCCTGGACAGGCTGAACTTCAAGTAAGGACCGGGGTCAAGTCAGCGCGCCATCCAACTGCAGGCGCTCGCGCACCTTGGCCATGTAGAGGCCACCGATCGGGATGCGCTCCTCACCATCCTCCAATAGAACCTGATAGTCCTCAATGGCTTTGATGCTGCCCACACGCACGATGTACGAACGGTGTACACGCAGGAACTGGTCGTGCGGAAGCCGCTGTTCGATACCTGCCATGGTGCTGTAGACCACGAACCGGCGTGCCGCCACCTGTATGCCCACATAATCCTTCAACGCTTGAACGAAGCGGATCTCGCGGCACAGCACGCGCTGTTGTCGGCCTTTCACCGAAATGAACAGGGAGGCTTGATCGCCTTCACCGGCCAAGCGCATCCTCAGGTCGTCCCGCTCCCGCCGGAGGGTAGAGTCCTTCCCATGGTTATGGACTGCCATCTCGATCGCCACCATCAGGTCCACCGGCCTGAACGGTTTGATCACGAAACCGTACGGTACCGCCGTTCGAGCGCGGTCAACCGTGCCCTTGTCGGAGTTGGCCGTCAAGAACACAACGGCCGAGCCGGTGCGCTCGCGGATCTGTTTGGCCGCGTCGATCCCGGTAAGACCACCGCTGAGCGCGATGTCCATCAATACCACTTGCGGGCGGTGCTCATCGCATAGTTGCACCGCTTCCTCTCCACTGGCGCACGAAGCCACCACAGAATGCCCGCTTTCCTTCAACGTGTTCTCGATGTCCCACCGCACGATGGATTCGTCTTCAACGACCAGCACACGGGCCTTGGTCGTGTTCGGGGTGGAGGTCGTCTGGAGCATGCGTGGAGCTTTGTCGGCATCAACACTACGCGAACGCCCCGGTGAAGGATCCGGGAAATCGACGGACCGGGCTGCTGGAATGATGAGCCGGGCGATTCGTCCTTTCTTTCGCCCTGATCCGTATTTTGCCGTTGGTCCAACGGACTTTCGCACCCCGGATCAGTGGCGGGTCGCTCGATCCAGCAATGGCGTAGGATCCACGAACCACATGCGCCGTGTGCCATGCGGTCCCGAAGTGTTTCGCCAAGGTGCGGGCAGAATTCGGCGGATAGCATAGTGCAGATGTGAGGGTTTGCCCTTCGCGTTCCCACTGTTGCCCACCGTCCCCAGCCGCTCACCAAGGGATAGCCATGAACCCACGCTCGTGCACGTACTGTCCAAGTGGGCGTAATAGTGCAATCGCCATTTCGGGCCGAGCACCCATGCTACGTTGCCGCCCATGTTCACATGGCCCTTGAATACCACGATGCCTGGCACCGCGCTCAGCACGGGCGTGCCACGTTCCGCGAAGACATCCACACCCTTGTGCGTGACGCACTTGCCCCAGGGGTAGTACCAGAAGCTGCGTTGGTCGTAGCTGCCGCGCTTGGCACCTTGTACCGGTACGATGAACGGCTCAGGCAGCAGGAAACCCGCGCCGAGGACGGCGAGGACCACCAACAGCGTACGGATCAGGATGCCCCGCATGAAGGTCCAACGCAACCACCCCGCTGATCCTTGTCAGGACCCGGGATGATGAACGGTTCGCCTCAGGATCCCCGGACTGCGCCTCTTCGGTTGTCCGGTGGATCGGCCACCCGGTACTTTCGCCGGGCATGACGTGCCCGCGATCGATCATCCTGTGCGGTCTTGCGGTTGTTTGGTCCACCGGCTCCGCCCAGATCAGCGTCAACAGTTCGATCACCGCGCAGCAGTTGGTGGAGGATGTCCTGCTCGGTGTGGGCGTCACCGCCAGCAATATCACGTTCACGGGAGCGGCCAACCAGCGCGGTACCTTCAATGGTATCGCATCCAACATCGGCCTCACGGGCGGGGTGACCTTGGCTTCGGGTGACATCGCCAACGCCATCGGTCCGAACGACGGCTGCTGCAGCGGGCTCGGTGGCGGCTTCTTCGGCCAGGGCGATCAGGACTTGGAAGACCTCAGTGGCCAGAACATCAATGATGCGGCCGTGCTCGAGTTCGACTTCGTTCCGACGGGTGATTCACTGGAGTTCGAGTTCGTCTTCGCCTCGGACGAGTACCCCAATTTCGTGTGTTCCATGAACGACGTCTTCGGCTTTTTCCTCAGCGGGCCGGGGATCAACGGGCCGTTCACCAACAACGCGGTCAACGTCGCATTGATCCCCGGCACCAACGTGCCGGTAGGTGTGAACACGGTGAACAACGGGGAGGCCGCCGGTGATCCTGCCAATTGCGCGGCGATCGATCCGCTCTGGTACACCCATACGGGCTGGTATATGGCGAATGGCGATGGCTTCACCCCCCCGTTCAGCACCGTGCCGACCTATGTGCAGTTCAATGGTTTCACAAAGGTGATGAAGGCCAAAGCGGTGGTGAGCTGCGGGGCCACTTACCATATCAAGCTCGCGATCGGTGATGCCGGAGACACGGCGTATGACAGTTCCGTCTTCCTTGCCGCGGGCAGTTTCCAGAGCAATGCCGTGGACCTTGCCTCGGAGATCGATTTCGGCGGAGAGGACAGTACCATCTACGAGGGTTGCGGGCAAGTGACCTTGGTGATGAGCCGCGCGGAGGATGCCGTCGCCCAATCCTTCCAGTTCCTCACACAGGGACAGGCCACCGAAGGCGCGGATTACAACATGATCCCGAATATCTTCACCTTCCTGCCCGGAGAGGACACCATCGTGGTGAGCATCACGGCCACGCTGGACAACCAGATCGAAGGGCCCGAACTCGTGGAAGTGATCGCGATCACCAACGGCGATTGCGGTCTTGACAGCACGTTCTTGCAGTTCTACATCAATGACGCCCCTTTGATCCTGCTGGGGATCACTCCGAACGACACACTTCCCTGCAATGACAGCGTTTTCGTAAGCGCATCGGTTTCAGGTGGCTACGGCCCGCTGGTCATCGACTGGAGCGCGGGTATTCTTGACGGCACCAACGGCGATTGGGTCATACCCGCGCAGACCACCGTGTATACCATTACCGTGACGGATGACTGCGGTGTACACAGCCCGACCGCGTCCACCACGGTCTTCGTGCCGCAACCGGATCCGCTCCTTATGGCCGTGAACGATGAGGAGGTGAACTGTCCGGAAACGGAGGTGATCCTCACCGCCGCAGTGAACGGCGGCACCCCCCCCTACAACTACTTATGGAGTGACGGCCTCGGCAGCGCCCCATCCGTAGCGGTCGCACCACCGTTGACCGACGGCTGGTCCGTGACCGTAACGGACGATTGCGGGCTAACTGCCACGGACGATGTGACCGTGACCGTGCTTTACGATACCGTGGAGGTGTTCACCTCCTTGGATACCAGCATATGCCGGTTCGACACGGCGATGCTCAGCGCCTTCCCATCGCTGGGCTTCGGTGCGTACGACCTGCAATGGAGCGATGGTGGCTCAGGGGAGTTGAACGCCGTTCAGCCTTCGTACAGCATGGACTACACGGTCACCGCCACGGATGAGTGCGACATCCAAGCGAGCGATGAGGTGCACGTCGACGTGCATTTCCCGTCAGCGGACTTCAGCCACTCAACGAACGACTACGTCACGGACTTCCCGATCCAGTTCACGGACCACAGCCAGGGCGCGTGGGAGTGGCTGTGGGAGTTCGACTATGAAGGGGAGGAGAGCAATGAGCAATACCCCGTGTTCAGCTACCCCGAGCCCGGAATTTATACCGTTGTGCTCACCATCACGGACGACATCGGATGCATCGACAGCACGTTCAAGGTACTCTTCATCGACCCGGCCGCGCACTTCTATCTGCCCACGTCCTTCACGCCGAACGGTGATGGCATCAACGAGACGTTCGGTGCTTCAGGCGTGGGCGTGCTGGACTTCGAGATGCGCATCTTCAACCGCTGGGGCGAGAACATTTTCAGCACGGACAACGTGGCCGAGCATTGGGACGGCACGCTCAATGGCGGCGCGGTGCCCGATGGCGTTTACGTGGTCTGGTTCCGCATGCGGGATGTGCTCAACATCAAGCATGAGCACTTCGGGCAGGTGACGTTGATGCGTTAGAGGCAGCGGCGGGGGCGTTTACTCCTCGACCGTCTCCTCCGTGGGTCCGGTGAAGCTTACAGAACGTCGGCTCTCCGGCAGCGCTTGGCCGTTGGCCCTCAGCAGTGTGAGGTCCGCCGTGTACCGTTCACCGGGCCGCAAACCGAATTCTCCGGCGCACATGCCATGACCGATCGCGATAACTCCGTCCTTGACCGGAAGAATGTAGCTGCCTCTTTTCCCATCCTCATGTGCGAGGCGCACTTCGCACAAGGTGCCTGTTGGAATGGTTGAACCGAGTGACACGTAAACGTAAGTCGCAGGGCCACATCCATAGTGGACCAGGGTCGATCTCGTGACTTTCGCTTCGCGGGCAGTGGTCACCGTTCGGTTATCGGATGCGGCCGCGACTGTCCAAGAGATAGGTGATCGATCGTAAATATCCTTATCCCAGCGAGTAGGCCGGGGAAGTGAGGTTGGCAGATCATCAATGTACAAAGTGTATGTGCGTCCTTCGACCAGCTGGCTGGTTGGTAGGAACATCGCCTGCGACAAGTGGAACTGTCCCTTGTGTCCAGTGACATATCGGAGCGGAACGCGCGTGTCACCGGTCTGGAGATACGCCTTGCCTTTGCGCATGTGGGCCATGAAGACCGCATGGTCCATAAAGTAACCTTCGATAAGCAGGGCCTGGTCCTGCGCAAGCACATTCCCGCGGGGATAGGCCCACATCATGGGACCTGCGCAATCCGCTAGTACCCCTTGCACGAGGATCAGCGCAACAGCGAATAGCAGCCCGCGCATGGCCTTGGCCCTCAGAACGTGGCCACCTTCTCGCCTTTGTACACCCCGGCGGTCAGGTTCGCCTGCACCTGCTTGAAGCTCTTGATCGTACGCTCCACATCCTCCATGGAGTGGGCGGCTGTCGGGATCAGGCGCAACAGGATCTCGTCCTTCGGGATCACGGGGTACACCACGATGCTGCAGAAGATGCCGTGGTTCTCGCGCAGGTCCACCACCACTGCGGTGGCTTCGGGCACGCCGCCTTTCATGTACACGGGCGTTACGCAGCTGTTGGTCTTGCCGATGTCCAGTCCCGCTTCCTTCAATCCGCTTTGCAGGGCATTGGTGATGTCCCACAACTTCTTGCTCAGCTCGGGCATCGTGCGCATCATCTCCAAACGCTTCAGCGCACCGATCACGATCGGCATGGGCAGGCTCTTGGCGAAGGTCTGGCTGCGCATGTTGTAGCGCATGTACATCATGATGTCCTCCGGGCCGCTGATGAAACCGCCGATGGTGGCCATGGCCTTGGCGAAGGTGCCGAAGTAGATGTCCACGTCCTTCTGCACGCCTTGGAAGTCGGCGGTGCCGCGTCCGTTCTCGCCCATCTGGCCGAAGCCGTGCGCATCATCCACGAACAGGCGGAAGTTGTACTTGGCCTTCCGCTCCACGATCTCCTTCAGCTTGCCTTGGTCGCCAGCCATGCCGAAGACGCCCTCGGTCATCACCAGGATGCCGCCACCGGATTCCTTGGTGAGCTTGGCCGCGTTCTCCAGTTGCTTGTCGAAGCTGGCCATGTCGTTGTGCTGGAACACGAAGCGCTTGCCCATGTGCAGGCGCGCACCGTCGATCATGCAGGCATGGCACTCGCTGTCGTACACGAGCACGTCGTGGCGGGAGAGGAGCGCTTCGATCGCGCTCATGCAGCCCTGGTAACCGAAGTTCAAGAGGAAGGTGTCCTCCTTCTGCATGAAGGCGCTGAGTTCGTCTTCGAGCTGCTCGTGGTACTTCGTCTGTCCGCTCATCATGCGGGCACCCATCGGGTAGGCCATGCCCCATGCTGCGGCGGCCTCGGCGTCGACCTTGCGCACTTCCGGGTGGTTCGCCAGGCCGAGGTAGTTGTTCAGGCTCCAAACCAGCACTTCCTTGCCCCGGAACATCATGTGCGAACCGAGTTCCCCTTCGAGCTTGGGGAAGCTGAAGTATCCGTGGCTCTGTTTGGCGTGGCGGCCGATCGGGCCGGCGTCTTTTCGGATCTTGTCGAAGATGTCGTTCATAAGTGCTTGCTTGGTGGATTTGCCCACTACCTCCGGTGAGCGGGTGCGAAAATAGCCGGGAGGGGTTGTGGGGCTTTCCAGACTTGTCAGGGATCCATCAACAATGCAGGGGGAAGACAGAGATGACTGGGGTAGTCGGGTACCGATGGGCCCTGACCGCCACTTGTAATAATTGTATGGCCATGCAATCAGCCAAGCTTGGCCGTGAATGTTGAAGAACTTGAACGCGCTGACCTCGTGACACGACGTGCTGTCGTTCACAATGATGTCTTCGAGCTTCGTTGAATGGAGCGTTGGCTGAATATCAGCCGCAGTGAAGAGCCGAACTATTAGGGCTGGATCGATGATCGCTTGGCTATGCAATCTTCGAAGACTGCAGGTGCTGTTGGTTAATCTCCGATAACACACGCTTCCCACCCCGAACCCCGTTCCTACGTCCGGCTACATTTGCCGCCCCTCGATCGGCAGCTTGTGTTCCCCAAGCATTCCGAATGTGGTACCCACCATGAGAAAGGTTCTGCTGCTCACCCTTGTTGCCGTGCTGTTCGGCACGTCCTGCAGCGACTTCAACAAAGCGGTGAAAGCCTCGGGAGAGGGGGCCATACGGATCAAAATGACGGCCGCCGAGAAGTACTACTCCATCGGAGCGGCGGGGACCGCACCCGGGGCGACCAGGAAACAGAAGCGTAAGGCAAGCGGAGGCTATGAACGGGCGTTGCCCTTGCTGGAGGAACTCAACGCGCTCACACGTGGCGACACCCTCTTCGAACGCGTCAGTTATCTCTACGCCAAGAGCTATTTCGGCATCAAGGACTACATCCTGGCCGGGTACTACTTGGAGAATTTCTCCAGGACCTTTCCCACCAGCAAGTACGCTGAAGAATGCTCGTTCCTGAGCGCCATGTGCCAGTACAAGGAGTCGCCTGAGCACGAACTCGACCAGACCTCAACAGAGGCCGCCATAGACCAGTTCCAGCTGTTCCTTTCGCAATATCCGAATACCGGGCTCACGGACAGCTGCAACACCCTGATCGATCAATTACGCCGGAAGTTGGAGAAGAAGGAGCACGCCAATGCCATGCTGTACGTGAAGACCCTCCACTATGAGGCGGCTGGCATAGCTCTGCGGAACTTCGTCAAGCGATGGCCCAACAGCCCATACCGGGAAGAGGTCCTGTTCAACATCCTGCTTACCGACCACGACTTTGCGATCAACAGCGTGGATTCCAAGAAAGCACAACGCTTGGCCGAGGGTATGCGCAGCTTCGATACCTTCGCCGACGCTTTTCCGCAAGGGGAGCTGATCAAAGACGCCCAGCGCCTTCGCGACGACCTGACCCGCCTCCGGGAAAAACTCGATCGAACACCCGTTACCGCTACAGAACCATGAGCTTGAAACACGCCAGCGCCGCCAAGTCCACCGTTACCCGCGATGTGAACCTGCTGGACCAGGAGACCGGCAACATCTACGAGAGCGTGGCCATGCTCGGCAAGCGCGCCAACCAGATCGCTGTCGAGATCAAAGAGGAGCTCAGTGCCAAGCTGGAAGAGTTCGCCATCAGCGGCGAGAACCTCGAAGAGGTGTACGAGAACCGCGAGCAGATCGAGGTGAGCAAGCACTATGAGCGCATGCCCAAGCCCAGTGCCATCGCGATCGCTGAGATGATGGAAGGCCGCATCGTCATCCGTCGTCCAGGTGACGAGGGACATCCACAAGCCAAGTAATCACACGCACGTCCCATCCCACGGATGGACCGCGTATTCCCACGCAAGGTGCTGCTCGGTGTCACCGGCGGCATCGCTGCTTTCAAGACCCCCTTGCTGGTGCGAGCGCTGGTGAAGGCCGGGGCGGAGGTGCAAGTGGTGATGACCCGTGCCGCGCACGATTTCGTTACGCCGCTCACATTGAGCACCGTCAGCGGTCGCCCGGTGCTTACCGATCTGATCTCCGGCGAAGGCACTTGGAACGACCACGTGCATTTGGCGCGCTGGGCGGACGTGATGCTCATAGCCCCGGCTACGGCCAATACGCTCGGAAAGATGGCCCATGGGCTCTGCGATGACCTGCTCTTGGCCTGCTATCTCAGTGCGACCTGCCCGGTGTTCGTGGCACCCGCCATGGATCTGGAAATGTTCCGCGATGCGGGAACGCGGACCAACTTGGATACCCTGCGTGAGCGCGGTGTGCGCACCATCGGCCCCGACAGCGGCGAACTCGCCAGCGGCCTCAGCGGCGAAGGCCGGATGACGGAGCCTGATGCCATTGTGGACGCGATGATCGGCGCATTGCTCGGTGGCTCGAAGCTCGCAGGGAAGCGGATCCTGGTCAATGCTGGCCCAACGCAAGAGGCGATCGACCCCGTTCGATACATCGGCAACCGCAGCACAGGCAAAATGGGCTTCGCCCTCGCGGAAGAGGCCGCCTTGCGCGGAGCCCTTGTTGAACTGGTAGCCGGGCCGGTTTCCTTGAAGACCGACCGCCCGGGCATCACCCGAACGGATGTGGTCAGCGCTGCGGAGATGGCCGCAGCCTGCAAGACGCGTTTCCCCCAGGTGGACATCGCCATCCTCAGCGCCGCTGTGGCGGATTGGCGGCCCGCTTCCACCGCTGAGGAGAAGATGAAGAAGTCCAATGCGCTGGTGCCGTTGCAACTGGAACCCACCGAGGACATCTTGGCGTGGATGGGGGCCAACAAGCGCGCCGGGCAGATCCTGGTCGGCTTTGCGCTGGAAACCACCAACGAGCGCGTGAACGCCGAAGGGAAGCTCCAGCGGAAGAACCTCGACCTCATCGTGTTGAACTCCCTGAAGGATACGGGGGCCGGCTTCGGGCACGACACCAATCGCGTCACCATCTTCGGCCGGGACACGAACACCAACGAACTGCCGTTGATGAGCAAGGCCGACACCGCCCGGCATATCCTCGACCAACTTGAACGACTTTTGTGACATGCGCCTTCGCTTCGCCACTGCCTCCTGCGGCCTGCTGCTGCTGCTGCCACTCTCATCTTACTCCCAAGAGTTCAACTGTAAGGCCACCGTCATCGCGCCCACCGTGGCGAACCAGGACCCGCGCATCTACAAAAGCTTGGAGAACGCGATCATGCAGTTGATGAACACCCGCCGTTGGACCAACTACAACTATGCCCCGGCCGAGCGCATCGATTGCAACTTCCTCATCACCGTCAACAGCCAGGCCAGCATCGATCGGTTCGAGGGCACGATGCAGATCGGTTACTCGCGCCCGGTGTACGGCTCTGATTACCTGAGTCCCGTGTTCGATATCGTGGACCAGGACATCAGCTTCCAGTTCCTCGAAGGCGCCCAGATCGAGTTCACCCCGGACCGTTACCTCACGAACCTCTCCTCCCTGTTGGGTTTCTATGCCTATTTCATGCTGGGCGTGGACGCGGACTCGTACAAGAGCATGGGTGGCACCGAGTTCTATGAGATCGCGCAGCAGGTGGTAAGCAACGCCCAGAGTTCAAGCGATGCCGGGTGGAAGGCCTTCGAGAACCAGACCAACCGCTACTGGCTCATCGACAACCAGCTCCAAGCCGTGTTCCGCCCATTGCGCGAACTGCTCTACAACTATCATCGCAACGGCTTCGACCAGATGAGCAAGGACCCGGCGAACGCCCGCAAGGCCATCGCCTCCAGCATCGAGAAACTGCGCACCGTGCACCAGGCCAAGCCCAGCAGCTACAACCTGCAAGTCTTCTTCAACGCCAAGTACAACGAGCTGGTGGCCCTCTTCAAACCGGCCGATCCCGCGGAGAAAAGCAAGATCCTCAGCACCCTTTCGCTGATCGATCCCGGTCATATCCAGCAATACCAGAAGATGGTTTCGGGGTCGTAGATCCCGCCTTTGGCTGCTGGCCTCTGGCTGCTGGCCCCGCATCACAACATCCACGCTCAGCGCGTTTGCCCAGCTCGCCTGTGACCGACCGCAGGCCAGCGCTGGCCAAGCGTGATGAACGTTCCGCCAGCGCCGACGGGCCTGCAGCCAGAGGCCAATAGCCAGCAGCGTATTTCGCACATTCGCACCATGCTGCGCCGGATCTCCATCACGAACTATCTCCTCATCGATTCGCTGGAACTCGACCTGCGGAAGGGTTTCACCACCATCACCGGTGAAACCGGCAGCGGCAAGAGCATCCTGATCGGTGCGCTGGGCCTCGCCATGGGCGAACGTGCGGATGCGGGCATCGCGCGGGACACGGGCAAACGCTGCGTGATCGAGCTCGAAGTGGATGTGAAGAAGCTCGGCTTGGAGGATTGGTGCGAGCAGAACGAAGTGGCGCACGAGTCGCCCATGATCCTGCGCCGACAATTGGATCCGGGCGGACGCTCGCGCGCCTTCGTGAACGACACGCCCGTGCGCTTGGAACAACTGCGTGAACTGGGCG
>Ga0075152_10003047_pt1 | contig 11840 bp, 6 predicted proteins | sample JI61114C2DNA_FD_70964 | JGI IMG/M metagenome (GOLD analysis project Ga0075152, IMG submission 70964) | Wastewater effluent complex algal communities from Wisconsin, to seasonally profile nutrient transformation and Carbon sequestration -... | ecosystem: Engineered > WWTP > Effluent > Algae...
GGCCCGAACGGCTTCACGAGCAACGACCAGAACCCGACGGTGTCCGCTGCTGGCACGTACGTGCTGACGGTAACGGGCGCGAACGGCTGCACGAGCGAAGCGAGCGCGGTCGTGTTCGAAGACCGCACGCCTCCGGTGGCCATCGCCTACGGCGGAACGATCACCTGCGACCAGTCGAGCGTACAGCTCACGGGCATCGGTACGGGCAACTTGAGCTGGACGGGTCCGAACGGATACACCAGCACGGATGCCAACCCGACGGTATCGGAAGCCGGCCTCTACATGCTGACCGTGATCGGCGAGAACGGATGCTCGGCCACAGCAACGGCCGAAGTGGTCGACGCTGGCGGAGCGCTGGAAGTGAGCACCCAGGGCGGTGTGGTACCGTGCGCGGGCACCGGTGTGCTGATCAGCGCAAGCGCGGACGGCGAAGTGAGCTACAGCTGGAGCGGTCCTGACGGCTTCACGGCGACCGGAGCGCAAGTGACGGTCTACGTCGAAGGCATCTACACAGTGACCGCAGTGGCCGATGGCGGCTGCAGCGCGACCGTTGAGGTGACCGTGGGCAAGGAGGAGTGCGAGAAGGACTGCGGTCCGATCATCTCCTACTGCCCACAACCGATGACCGTTGAATGCGGCACCGACCTCAACCCCGATGTGATCGGCTACCCCGTGTACCGCAAGGACAAGGACTGCCCGGCCGTCGTTTACGCCAATTACTATGACATCACCAGCGGCTACTGCCCGCGTACGGTGACGCGCTACTGGACCATGAGCGACGAGACCGGCGCGACGGAGTACTGCACGCAGGTGTTCATCATCGTGGATACGCAAGCGCCAGTACTGTTCGGAGTGCCGGAGAACATCACCGTGGAGTGCGGTGAAGTGCCCGGCAAGGACGATGGCGTATGGGCCGAGGACGGCTGCCAAGCCAGCGTCGACGTGTACATCACGGACGCGTACGAGGAGACCGACGGCAAGTCCAAGTGCGACTACGTGATCGTGCGCACCTACTGGGCGATGGACTACTGCGGTAACCTGGCCGCAAGCACGCAGACCATCCACGTGATCGACAACTCCGCCCCGGTGTTCGAGTGCGAGCTGGAGAAGGAGATCAAGGTGGACTGCAAGGACATCCCCGCTTACGCTGACTGCAAGGCATGGGACGCCTGCGATGCGGAAGTGGAGGTGCGCGTGGACGATGTGTACGGCTACAACGAGGAGACCAAGGAGTGCACGATGACCCGAACCTACACGGCCGCCGACGACTGCGGCAACACGACCACGTTGGAGCAGACCATGATCCTGATCGGCGACTGCTGCGAGAAGAAGGACGGCACGAAGTCGATGGAAGTATCGGTGACGCCGAACCCCTTCCGCGATGAGTGCGTGATCGCGTTCAGCGCCTTGGAACAAGGCCGCGCCGTCATCACCATCACCGACCTGAACGGTCGCCCGGTGGCCGCCCCGATCGTGCACGAAGTGAACGCGGGACAGCAGGTACGTGTGCCGTTCTCCGCCCATGCGGTGGAAATGGGCGTGTACCAGTACCGCGTGACCATCGGTGAGCGTACTGCCACCGGCAGGTTGATCGTACAATAGGTCTAACTGACCAGAACCAGCGGCGAGGCCCCCTCAGCGATGAGGGGGCTTCGCTGCGTTCTAACCGCCCGTACGCGAGACCGCGTGGATCCGCGTGGGAGCGGCCTTCCCTTTCAGCGGCACGCCGCCGGGCGCGTTCATCATCGTATCCAGGAACGCGCCCGGCAGCAGGGCTTGTTCCAACTTGGGCAGGAAGCCCTGTACGAGAGCCCGGCATAGTTGGCCAACGCGATCCCCCAATAGCGCGAAGCCGCGCAGGGCGTCGAGGAGGTGCGCTCGGCGGCGGTGGCGCTCATGCCGTGAAGAACGGCAATAGTTCAACGGCGCAGCACCACAGGTTGCTGCTGCGTCCAGCAGTGCACGCCGCCGCCGTGCCAGTTGATCGCGCGCGGATCCACTTGCACAATGGCGCGATCGGTGAAGTGCTCTTGGAGGATGGCCCGCACACGTTCATCCTTCGCCTTCATGGACACCGGCATTCCTTCCTGCCAATACGCGGGGGCGAAGACGCGGCCGTTGGTGATCAGGATGTTGAGGTAGCTCGAGGCAGGGATGTAGCGGATGGTGTCGCCGTGATGCAGATCGGGATAACGTATGAGCACGCGTTGGTCATAGTCGCGCAGGCTGTCGATCCGGTGCTTGTAGAATTCGGTATCCGGGGTGGGTACCTTCACCACCCGCAGCGCCCGACCGTCGCTATCGCGGAAGCGCGCCAGGATCCGCAGGTTCACCTCCATGCGTTGCCGGGTGAGAGCTTGTGCACTGTCACCGAGGTCGGCATCATCGGGCCATGCCAGCAGCACAGTGCTGTCGTTCACGAAGCGGCAGAACTCATCCACATGGCCGCCGGTGCCTTGGTTGAATACATCGCCATGGATGCGTGGCTCCAAGTACCACATGTCATCGGCTGGACCCTCCTTCAACCAGATGATGTCCTGAACACCGAACACGCGCCGCAGTTCATGTTCCATGCTGTCTTTGCTCCAACCGGGGTTGCGTTGCATGTTCACGGCTTCCACTTGCAACAGGATGCCGGCACCGTTGACTTCCGCCGCCCCGCCCTCGATCACCATGTCGCTGTGTACCACCGGAAGTCCGAGGCGTCGTGCGATCATGGTGGGGAAGGTGTCCTCGAAGGCCAGTGCTGCCGGCGAAGACCCTACTATGTTGGTATGGTCGCCATAGTAGTTCCAATCGGGGTCGAGCACCGCTAAAGAACCGTCGCGCTTGCGCAGGAAGATGGGACCGCCATCACGCACTGTTGGTGCCGCCAAGCTGTCGCTCAACACCTCCATGCGATAGCGTGAACGCGGGATTCCGAGGCTATCCCAGCGCGTCGCGATGGTTTTCGCGAGACTGTCATTGTCTGCAGCGCAGATCAAGAGGACGCTCTGATCCGTGGCCAGCGCCACTTTGTCCAGTACCGTGTCCGGGGAATTGCCCCCATAGGTGAACCAAACGGCCTCGTGCGGCTCCCATTCAGCAGGCAGGACATACACGGGGACTTCCGCATCGCGCACATTGCAAGCGAACAGGCACTGCACACACAGCAATGCGATCAGTGGGCGCATGTGGAACAAGCTGACCGCGTTCAACGGTGCAGGATCACTCGTGCCGACTTCGGCTCCTGGCCTTCCACCCGCACCATCATCAAGTACAATCCTTCGCGCAGCTCCGCCGGAAGTTCAAGCACGACATTGCTCACCAGCGACGGCACCACGCGCGCATGCACTTGCTTACCAGTCGCATCGAACAGCTCGAGCACCGCCGCTTCACCGATCATCCCTTCTTCGATGCTGATGTTCAACCGATCGTTCGCGGGGTTCGGGAATACGCGCAGACCGTCGCCAGCAACAGCTGGAGAAGTCGCGGGAGCCACCTCCTCCACATCCACCGTCACGCAAAGCGCGTCGATCACCTCGGCCACGGTAACATCGTCGAAGTAGTAGTAGGCGGTGCCTGCCGTGCACTCCACTTCGTCCTGCGGCTTCAACACACCGATGGTGATGTGCTCGTAAGGTTGATCGGCGATGATCTGGCCGCAGATGGTCTGCCATTCGTTGGTGACATTGATCGGACCGCCTTGCCATTCCATCTGCAGAGGTGGATTGAAGGGTGGGATGGACACGGCCACGGGTTCCATGCTCAGGTGTGCTCCGAAGCCATCGCAGCCGCCGATATTCCCGCGCAGCCGCACGTTGAAGGCGATCAGGTAGGGCACGCCGGGAACGAGGGGGGCGCTCAGATTTCCACCGAGCGCTTCATGGTAGGTGGACGATTGGCGGGCGAACGCACCACCCGTACCACCGCCGCTCCGTGGCCGCACATCGGAGGCCAGATCGATCAAGCCTGCCAGGTTCGTCGGCAGGTGCTCGGGGTCCGCAAAGTCGTTGCCGGATGAATAGCTGTCCGCCGTGGCCACCGCCGTATGCCAGTGCGGAGCCAGTCCGTGGCCGATGGGTACGGGAGGTCCGGTCGTTTGGAACTTCGTGGCATTGAGCTCGCCCGGTTCGATACCCGGGTTCATCACCAGGTTCGGCCCCAGGCAATCCACATCGGCACATGCGCTTTCCATGGGGTGCGGTGTGTGGAAGATGCCCAGCTTGCCCCGCAGGTCGCTGGTGTTGCGGCTGTATACGCGCAGGTGATAGGTCTGCCCATCGACCATTCCGCTTGGAAGAACGAGGTAGTTGTAGCCACACGCGATCGACGTGAGGCTCCCCACAGGACCCTGGAAGAGTTCGAGCACGGCATTGTTGTCCAGGAAGTGGCACATGATCATTGCAGCATCGCCATCGTAGGTGAACTTGAACCAGACATCGTCGTCCGGGCTGTCACCGATCACCGCACAGCCATTGCTGGGCAGACTCTGTGTGGCGTTGTTCGTGTTGAACTCCACAGCATACACGTCGTGATCGGAAATGGTCACTGCACCGCTCGCTTCATCACTTGTACCACTGCCGCCCACCCACGGATGGAAAGTGCGGATGACATGCGGGCTGTTCGTGCTGGAGAACATGCGCACCATCACCGTATCGCCGACAGCGAGTCCGGTCACGTTGATCCCGTTGGTGCTCTGGCCGCAGATCAGCTCATTCGCGAGCAACGTATCAGGGATGGTAGAGAAGCCGAGGAAAGTCTCGATGCGCAGGGTCGATGCGGTCTCTTCGTACTCGATGCTGCCAACGTCCGCGCCTACGGTGTGTGTTGCGTTGGTGGCCACGAAGTAGAACCACACGTCGTTCTCCGGTGTGCCGGTGCATGCTGCTTGCGGGAAGGACATCGACGCGCCATAGTTGGCGAAAGGCCTCATCGGATGCGCGAAGGCATCGCCGTCCGGCATGAGCTGGATCGCACCGGCCATGTCATCGTTCACCGGCGGCGCATAGAACTGGTGGTTGAAGAGATGGGTGTCGCCGCCGGCGTTGGTGTAGATGCGCACGAAATAGGTCTCGCCGGGAACCAGGCCCGTGTAGTTGGTCTGCCGCTCGTCCGTGCAAAGGATGCTGGTGAGCGACGCGCAGGTGCCCGAGAAGATCTCGCTGCGCAGGTCGAAATCGACATAGTGTGGCTGCAGGACCAATGCCGCTGTGGGCGCCGTGGCCGTGAAGGTGTACCAGAGGTCCATGGTGCCGAGCGCATTGCCGCATTGGGGCAGCGATGACGTTGCAAAACGGAACTCGGTGCGTTGCGCGGCGTCGAAGTCTTCCAAAGTCATCGCTAGCAGCGGCACTGCACCTGCGCATTCATCGTTCGACAGCGTCATTGCCAAGGCCGCCCGCAGCGGCTTCGGCGATGAGCCGTTCGTCCACAGGCGGAAGGTGTAGTTGGTGCCGATCACAAGGCTGTCCAACACGGTACCGAAGTTGAAGTCCACCGCGCCGCACTCCATGGCCGTGAGCGATCCGCAAGCGCCGGTGTTCAGTTCATACCGCAACGCCGTACCATCCGCGAGCGCGCTCAACAGAATAGTTGGTGCTGTAGCGGTGAAGGTGAACCACACATCGTCATCAGTGCCGGACACGCAGGCATTGGCGCTTTCGGTGGCGCCGTAGGTCACGGCGTGCGTGAACACCAACGGGTCGTCCTCGTTCTGCACAGGGAGGTTGATCGCATCCGCACAATCGTCGTTGGTGGTGAAGCCTCGCGTGCGGATGCCCTCCGTGGTTCCACTGCCCGCCTTCAGCTTGTAGGTGGTTCCGGGCACGAGCGCATCCAGGATCAGCGGGGTGGTAGTGCCAACGGATGTGATACCATCCACGCAGTTCGCATCGAAGAGCGCCAGACTGAACGAGCCCACTTTCTCCACCACGAGGTTGGTGGAGGGTGCGGTGAACGAGTACCATACGTCCTCCAGCGTCGTGTAGTTGTTTACGGCCGAGCTCGTCGCCGTTTCCAGTTCGAATCCATAGACCTGTCCTGGCTCCGGACCTTCGTTCACCGCGATGGTGATCGCGTTCGCGCACTCGTCGTTCACCGGCGGGCTCCCGATACCCGCACCGAACCAAGTGTAGCTCTGCACCACCGTGCTCTCGGAGTAGACACGCAAGTAGATGTCCTGGCCGGGCGTCAGACCGGTGAGTTCCCCGTCCAGCAACCAATCATCATCGCACCACAAGCTGGTGAGACTTCCACAAGTACCCGTGAACGCTTCCACTATGGGAGGGGGATCCGCTGCGATCACCACGGTATGCTTGGCTGCCGTGGCGGTGAAGTGCAACCACACATCATCATCGCTGGCCGCTACAACAGCACAGCCCGGCATCGATTGCGTCGCCCCCACGGTGGTGAACTCCTGACACAAGCTGGTGGGTCCGATGTTCGATGAGGGGATGAGCTCCAACGCCCCGGCGCAATCGTCGTTCGTGATGGGATGCACCACACCCCAACGCCGCGTGTTCCCACCGCCCGGTACCGTTTGGAAACTGCGGAAGTAATAGGTGTTGCCTACCGCTAGACCTGTCAGGGGCAATGCACTGTTGGATATCGGACCGGCCGTGCAGCCGATGCTGTTGAGCGTTCCACATGTGCCGCTGAACGCCTCGATACACACGGCGTCCACTGAGCGACCATCATGCACGATCGTGAGTGTGCTCGCCGTGGCCATGAAGCTGAACCAGACATCGCTGTACCCGTTACCCGTGCATGCGGCAGGGCTGATCGCGTTGGGCTCATCGCCCGTATTGCTCAGCACCCATTCGTCCGGCACCGACCCGCTGCTCACGGCGATCGGATAAGCGTTGTCGCAATCGGGGTTGTTCGCGTTCTGGGCGAGAACGCACGACGGGACGATGAGGGCGGCGAGAAGGATGGTGCGCATGGTCGTTGGAATTGCACGACCAAGGGAACACAATGCTGGGCGAACAGAAAGGAACACCGAGGCTACGGGAAGGGATCGAGGGAACGGTTCATCGCGGTGGAGGTTCGCTGCCGATCGCTTCGGCCTGGATCTTCCAGCGGCCGTTCTCCTTGCCCAGTACCATGATCAAGGAACCGTACACCTCCTTCCGCTCGCCCTTGTCCTCCACGGTCATGCGCTCGTGCAGCACCAGGATCGCCGTATTCTCGTACTGGTACAGGATCTCCCGCATCACCTCCGCGTCGATCAGCTTGAACCCGTTGCGCGTTTGCCGTGCAGTCAATCCCTTCAGGTCGATCGGCATGCCATCCACACCGTGATAGAACCAGCCCGGCGATAGGATCTCCTTCCGCAAACTGTCGCGCACGGCCACCACGCGATGCTTCTCCATGATCTCTGATTCCGTCCGCAACAACGCGAGCACCGCGCTGTCCGGCGGGTGCGTGCCGGCAAAGGTCATGGCCACTTCGGTGATCTGTGCGGCGCTCGACAAGGAGAGCAACAGGGCGAGCGTGAATGGGAGGGTCGGGAAGTAGTGCATCGTGCGAAGTAGGTGAACGCATGGCGGTCCAGGCCAAAGGACCGAGGGACTGGTACTGGATCGAGGGAACGGTCAACCTCGCAATGCGAGCGTCACCTCCTCCAACCTCCTCCGGCTGATCTCCACGCGCACGCCGTTGCGCAGGCGTACGCGTCCTTCGCCATCGATGCCATCCACATGGCGGCGGTTCACGAGCGCGCTCTTGTGTACGCGGATGAAACCGAGCGGGGTGAGCATTTCGTCGTAGTCCTTCAGGGTGCGCGCGGAGACGAAACGCCGCTCATCGGCCAGGTGCAGCGCGGTGTAGTTGTCGTCGGCTTGGCACCAAGCGATGTCGGAGGGTGCGACGGCGTGCGTGCGGTCGCCGTGCGTGAGCGTGAGCTTCAGCGCCTGCTCGTCGCGCTGCGCGATGTTGTTGAGGAACTGCTGTTGCACATCGGTGGAGGTGCGGCCCTTGTGCTCCACGTGCCGATCGATCGCGGCGCGCAGCTCATCGGCCTGCACAGGCTTGAGCAGGTAGTCCAGCGCACTGAAGCGGATGGCTTGTATGGCGTAGTGCTGGTGACTGGTCGTGAAGATGACATCGAAGTCCCAACGGCCGAGGCGCTTGAGCAGTTCGAAGCCATCACCGCCGGGCATCTCCACATCGAGGAATACGAGTTGCGGCTTGGCGTCCGCGATCAGACGTGCGGCCTCGTCAATGTTCTTCGCTTCACCGAGCACTTGGACCTCCGGAGCTACATCGCGCAGGCGTGAACGGAGGAACTCGCGGGCGCTCGCTTCATCATCCACTTGCACGGCCGTGATCATGGCGGGAAGTTAGACCTCAGCCGAGCACGATCTCCACCCGCGTACCCGCAGGCACTCCGCCCTCCATCAGATCGGTGAAGGTCACGCGGCCTGTGTCCCCGAGCTTGAAGGCCAGCAACTGCAAGCGGTCATTGGTCAATTGCAAGCCCAGGCTCGCACTGCCATCGGGATGGGTGCGTTTCGGCGCGGCGACTCGGCCGACGCCATTGTCCTCCACCGTGCAGACCACTTGATCGCCTCGCGTCGTGAAACGCACGCTCAAGCGCTTCGCGCCTTGCTTCGGAGCAAGCCCGTGCCACACCGCGTTCTCCACGAAGGGCTGCACGAGCAGCGTTGGTACGAGCAGGTCTTCATCATCCAGCAATTCGTGGTCGGCATTCACTGTGTATTCCAGTCCATCCTCGAAGCGCATCGCTTCCAGTTTGAGGTATTGGCGGAGGAAGGCGATCTCATCGGCCAACGGCACGCGCTCCTTCACGCTGTGGTCGAGCACCATGCGCAACAAGCGCGCGAAGCCATCGAGGTAGGCGCTTGCTGCGACGGACTCTCCTTTGCGCACCAGGTTGTGAATGGCGTTGAGACTATTGTAGATGAAGTGCGGGTTCATCTGCGTGCGCAGCACCTTCAGTTGCAGCAACCGGTTGATCTCCTCGATGCGGCTCTTCTGCTCGCTCAGTTCCGCGTTCAACTTCTCCAGTGTAGCCGAGTACCGCCTCTTCTGCCGCAGGTTGCGCCACACGAGTATCACGGCGCCGAGTGCGAGCAGTGCAAGCGCAAGACTTCCGTAGAGTTGCACGTTGCGCAGTCGAAGGCGCTCGTCCTGCTCACGTGCCTGTGCATCCAACCGCTGGATCTCCTCCTCCTTCAACCGGGTCTCGAAACGCTTCTCGAGTTCCAGATACTGCTCGTTCATGGAGCGATCGAAGAGTGTGTCCTGTAGATCACGGGCACGTTTGATCATGGTGTATGCACCAGCAGGATCGCCCATGGCTTCGAGGCACTCGGCGCGTAGTTCGGCCATGTCGATAGCGAGGTCGAGCGCGTTGCCACTAGCGGCGTTGAGCGAGTCGCCGGTGTCGAACGCCGCAACGGCCTCGGTGTAGCGCTTCGCATACATCAATGACCGACCAAGGTTGCTGAGCGTCCAGGCTTTGTTGTGCAGGTCGGTACTGTCCAGTTCGGCAAGGACCTGTTCATGGAGCTTCGCCGCTTCGGCGTGTTCGCCCCTAGCGCTCAACGTGCTTGCGAGGTTTCCCAGCAATGCCTGCTTAACGATGTGCTTGGTATCGCCGATCAGCTTCAGTCCTTCGCGGTAGCAATACTCTTCGGAATCGGGGCGCTCGATGCGGCTGTACATGCTGCCCATGCTATTGAGCGCGAGTACGATCTGGAGGGTATCACGACCGAAGGAGCGGGCCAAGGCGAGGTGTTCCTTGCGGAAGCGGTCGGCCTCCTCATAGTGCCGGCCTTCCACGTTGATCTTGGTCAATTGGTAGAGCGCACCGAGGATGCGCGTGGTGTCATGCAGGTCGCGCGCGATGAGCCACGCATTCTGCGCATGCTCCATGGCTCCCAGGGGATCATCGTTCATTCCGACCGCCAGGGCCAGATGCCATTCGGCCTCGTATCGCGCTTCGCTCGGGGATGCGGGGAGTTCGTTCAGCAGGTGCGCTGCGACACGCCGGACGGAATCCCACTCGCCCGTTGAGCGCAATGACTTCATGCGCGCGATGGGATCCTTCTCATCAGCATCCTGCGCACCAGCCTTGAAGGAGCAGTGCATCAAGATCAGCGCGAAGAGGACCCTGAACATGCGGTGAAGATGACGAACAGCGCTCAACCGAACACCGCACTACCCAGCAGCGCCCACAGACCCATGAGCAACAGCACGCCGAGCAGGTCCATCCATACGCCGGCCTTCACCATCTGCTTCACGGTGAGCTGCCCGCTGGCGAAGACGATGGCCTGCATGGGCGAGGCGATCGGCAGCATGAACCCGCAGCTGGCCGCGAGCGTGGCGGGCATGAGGATGGTGAGCGGGGCCATGTGCCAGACCTCCGCGGTGCGCGCGAGGATCGGCAGCACGAGGCTGGCGACAGCCGTGTTCGATCCCAGTTCGCTCAGGAGGGTGACACTGATCGCGGTAGCCCCGATCTGCAGCGTTTCGGAACCTGCGCGCCAGCTCGCCAGAGCGCTACCGATGGTGGAGGACAGTCCGCTCGCATCGATGCCGCCCGCGATGGCGAAGCCGCTGCCGATGAGCAGTACGACGCCCCAAGGGATACGGGCTTCCGCGAAGGACCAGTCGAGGAGCGATCCCCGGCCGGAGCCCTGCGGAGAGCCGGGGTCTCCCTCGGCTGCTTCCGCGGATGTGCTGCGTTTCGACGGGATCAGGAAGAGGACGAGCCCACCGATCATACCCACCGCCGGATCGCCGAGCTCCTTCAGGCCGATGGCGGCGCGCCAGCCGGGGAACACGAACGATCCGCCGAAGTCGATCCTGTCGCCGGTGATCCACAGCAGCGCGGTGATGGCGAAGACGAGCCCGGCGAGTTTTTCATCACGGCCCGCAGGGCCGAGCGCGTTCAGTTCGGCCCGCAGCTGCTTGCGATCCACGGTCGCTGGCCCCGGCATACGGAACATCACGTGGATCATCAGCCCCCACGTGAGCAACAGGAAGAGGAGGGCGTAGGGCACGCCGAAGAGCATCCATTGGCCGAAGCCGATCGGGGGCTGATCGGGGAACTGCTGTTTCCAGAGCGCGATCATCACCAGGTTGGGGGGCGTGCCAACGGGGGTGGCCATGCCTCCGATGGTGGCACCGTATGCCACCGCGAGCGCGAGTGCGGTGCCGAGCCGCGCGTGCCCTTTCGCTTGGCCCACGAGGCTGAGCCCGATCGGGAGCATCACCAGCACGGCAGCGGTACTATTGATCCACATGCTGAGGAAGCCCGTGGCGAGCAAGGTTCCGAGTATCAACCGCGATGGAGAAGCACCGATGCGCGCCACGATCATCAACGCGATACGGTTGTGCAGCCCGCTACGCTCCACACCGAGCGCGAGCAGGAAACCGCCGATGAAGAGGAAGGTGGTGTCCTTGCCATAGAACGCCGCAGCCGTGGATAGCGAGGTGATCCCGAGAAGGGGAAAGAGCACGATCGGCAAGAGCGAGGTCACCGGGATGGCCACGGCCTCACTGATCCACCAGATGGCCATCCAGAGCACGGTGCCGGCCATGGCGGCCTGCGCATGGCCGAGGTGTTCCAGCGCGAAGTAGAGCAGCAGTGCCGCGATCGGGCCGATGGGCAGGAAGAGCTGGCGTTTCATCGGACGAGCGAAGATGCCCGGATCGCACGATCGCTGACGGGCCGTGTGGCGAACCTTACGAATAGCCGATCGTGGGCGGACTCACCGGAACCGGTCCAGCAACGCCTGCTTGTGCGTTTCGCTCACCGGTATCTCGCTGCCGTCGTTCAGGAAGAGCGTACCGCCCTTGCCTTTCACGTAGCGCTTGATGCTCTCCGCCTT
>Ga0075152_10003049_pt1 | contig 11838 bp, 4 predicted proteins | sample JI61114C2DNA_FD_70964 | JGI IMG/M metagenome (GOLD analysis project Ga0075152, IMG submission 70964) | Wastewater effluent complex algal communities from Wisconsin, to seasonally profile nutrient transformation and Carbon sequestration -... | ecosystem: Engineered > WWTP > Effluent > Algae...
GTCGTGGTAGTACTGTTAATGTTTGGAGGTAAAAAAATCCCTGAGCTTATGCGCGGGTTGGGTAAAGGAATCAAAGAATTCAAGACTGCTCAAAACGGCGAAGGTGAAACTCCTGCTTCTACTTCAAAAGACCAGGAGACCAAATAATATAAACAATCTGGAACTAATTTCCTCCGGTGATATCATTGCCGGAGGAAATTTCTATTTTAAACTTAATTGCCTTATTTGGAATCTATAGAGACGATAGAGAGCCAATCCTGGCTTAAAAACAGTTATGAGTCCTGTTAACAGCTTGTAGCAGAGTCATAAATTTAGATTTCTATTAAACAATATTTGAGGCATGGAAGGTATTTCTTCTCTTTCCAAAGTTCAGTCTGCTCTGGCAAAGCACGATAAAGAATTTACATTACCCTTTCTGGTTGAACATTATTTAGAGCGTATCGACAAAAAGCGGGAGCTGAATGCTTTTGTAGAGGTCTTTACAGAAGAAGCGCGTTCTGAAGCCTTACGTATTCAGCAAAAGTTGGAAGCCGGACAGGCGGGCAGACTTGCCGGCATGGTAATCGCCATAAAGGACAATATTTGTTATAAGGACCATAAAGTCTCTGCCTGTTCAAGAATACTTGAAAATTACGTTTCACCTTTTTCATCTACGGTTGTTCAGCGGCTTATTGCCGAAGATGCATTGATTATTGGAAGACTTAATTGCGATGAATTTGCAATGGGTGCCTCGAATGAATCATCTTATTATGGTCCTGTAAGAAACAATGCCGACAATGGCAGGGTTTCTGGTGGTTCCTCCGGAGGTGCAGCTGTCGCTGTTCAGGCCGGATTATGCCTTGCAGCATTGGGTACAGATACAGGCGGATCGGTTCGTCAGCCGGCGGCATTTTGTGGAGTTGTAGGATTGAAGCCCAGTTATGGAAGAGTTTCGAGGCATGGAATTATTTCTTATGCTTCCTCTTTTGACCAGGTTGGTCCGATCACAAATTGTGTGGAAGATGCCGCTATCCTGCTTGAGATTATCGCCGGTTCAGATAATTATGATAGCACAGTTTCACAAAGGACAGTACCTTCTTATACTTCCGGACTTAATGAAATCAAAAAGGAGAAGATTGCCTATTTGCCGGAAGCGCTTCATTCAAAAGGACTTGATCCGGAAGTTAAGCTTGCTTTTGAAAACAGTATCAGTTCTTTAAAAGCTGCCGGTCATGTGGTCGAGCCTGTTTCTTTTGAATTTCTGGAATATGTTGTCCCTACCTATTATATCCTGACCATGGCCGAGGCATCCTCAAATTTGGCGAGGTATGATGGGGTACATTATGGTTACCGTAGTAAACGTGCATTTGATCTGGAATCAACCTATAAAACTTCCCGTTCTGAGGGTTTCGGACCAGAAGTGAAGCGAAGAATTGTGCTTGGCACCTTTGTTCTTAGTGCAGGATATTATGACGCTTACTATTCAAAAGCACAAAAAGTACGCAGGTTGATCCGCGACAAGACAAATAAGATATTAGAGGAGTATGATTTTATTATGCTACCTACCGCACCAACACCTGCATTTAAAATTGGTGAGGAAAGTGATGATCCGGTGGTGAATTATCTCGCAGATATTTTTACTGTACAGGCCTCATTGGCCGGTATCCCTGCAATTTCCTTGCCGGCAGGCAATAATTCTGCAGGTTTGCCGTTAGGGATGCAGTTTTTAGGAAAACGATTCGGGGAAGCCGATCTGTTGGCATTCTCCAATAAATTCCAGAATATGCTAAAAGCATGATTATATTCTGGATTCTTTAAGAATGTTTTTTAATCCGGTAAATTTGCCGTACTCTATTTTTAAAATATGAGAGAAACGATAATTACTGTATTTTTTTTGATAGTATCCCTGATATTTTCTTTACAGGTCTGCGCTGGTCCGGTACAGGATTCGGTGCTTCGGAAATCTACCGCAAAGCTGAAAAGCCAAATTGATACTCTTTTTACCCCGAGTACAGTGCCTGATCCGGTTATGAGCTATCAAAACATTGTTTATAAAAACAGGCTTGAGTCTATCCAAAAGGATATTTCTTTAAGTTATAATGAGCATGTTCAGCACTATATCGACATATATACCGGAAGAAAAGAACAGATTGGGAGGATGCTTGGCCTGTCTGAATACTATTTTCCGATTTTTGAAAAGGCATTGAAGGAGGCGGGTATTCCAGAAGAGCTTAAGTTTCTTACGGTTGTGGAGTCGGCATTAAATCCACAGGCAGTTTCCAGATCGGGTGCTGTTGGACCATGGCAGTTTATGTATGAAACAGCAAAGGGCTATGGTTTGATCATGGATAATTATACTGATGAGCGTAAAGATCCGGTGAAGGCAAGTTATGCAGCCGCAAGATATCTGTTCGATGCCCATGCCAGAATTGGTGACTGGCTTCTGACCATTGCCGCATTTAACTGTGGTACCGGTGCTGTAACCAGGGCTATCGAAAAATCCGGGGGAGTAGCTGATTTTTGGAAGGTACGGCCATTTTTGCCTGTTCAAACCCAAAATTATGTTCCTGCTTTCATTGCAACTGTTTATTCGATGAACTTTTCTAAGGACCATGAAATTTCCGCTAAACCTGCGGGCTTCAGTACACTGACAGATGTGGTCCCGGTTAATAAAAGGATATCAATTAGCAGTATTGCTGCTGCAACTGACCTGGATATCAAGGAACTGCTCATTCTAAATCCCTCATTTAAAAAGGAAATTGTCAATGGTTCTGCAACAACACCAGTACCGCTGGTGCTTCCGGCATTAAAAAATAATGTATATACCTCTTTATATGATCTTTTTAATGGAACGGCTGAGATGGCTGAACCGGCACCTCTGGTTGCTGCTGTAAAAAAGCCTTCCCCACTGAAAACTGAATCGTCAAAAAAGGAAAACCCTTATTTATATTATACCGTAAAACCAGGTGATACACTTTCTGAAATTGCTGAAAAAAAGGGTTCAACTGTAAGTAAAATAAAGGAACTCAACGGACTTAAAAAGTCGTCAATAAGAGCCGGAATGAGGATTAAAATCAACAGAACTTAGTTTTCTATAGGTCAAATCTGCTTGTGTTTGTTTATTACAGCCATAACGAAAAGAATTGTAATTTTGCCCAACTGACCAATTCCCTAACTTAATGAGCAAAACTAACCGTAAACAAGACGCATTGGACTACCATTCTTATGGTCGTCCCGGAAAAATACAGGTTGTACCAACCAAGCCAACTAACTCACAGCGTGATTTATCGCTTGCTTATTCACCTGGTGTAGCAGAGCCCTGCCTTCGGATTGCAGAGAATAAAGAAGATGTCTACAAATATACTGCTAAGGGAAACCTTGTGGCAGTAATCAGTAATGGTTCAGCCGTACTCGGGCTGGGAGATATAGGTCCGGAGGCCGGAAAACCTGTGATGGAGGGTAAGGGATTACTCTTCAAAATATTTGCTGATATAGATGTGTTTGACCTCGAACTGGATACCCAGAACATCGATGAATTTGTGACTATTGTAAAAGCACTAGAGCCGACTTTCGGGGGCATTAACCTGGAGGATATCAAGGCTCCGGAATGTTTTGAAATAGAGCGTCGCCTTAAGGAAGAGATGTCTATACCGGTTATGCACGATGACCAGCATGGAACCGCAATTATTTCTGCAGCCGCTCTGATTAATGCCTGTGAATTACAGAAGAAGAAACTTGATAAAGTTAAGATAGTAGTCAATGGAGCCGGTGCAGCAGCAATTTCATGTACCCGATTATATGTAAGCCTCGGCGCCCGTAAAGAAAATATCGTGATGCTTGATCGCTCAGGAGTGATTCGCAGTGATCGTGCAAATCTTGAAGGCACTAAAGCTGAATTCGCTACTACCCGTAAGATTGATACTCTTGCCGAAGCGGTCAAAGATTCGGATGTATTTATAGGACTTTCTTCTCCGGATGTATTAACAGCCGAAATGCTTAAAACAATGGCAAAGAATCCAATTGTTTTTGCAATGGCAAACCCCGATCCCGAGATTGCCTATGAACTGGCAATTAAAACCCGTAAAGACATTATCATGGCCACCGGCCGGTCTGATTATCCGAATCAGGTCAATAATGTTCTTGGTTTTCCGTATATCTTCAGAGGGGCGCTTGACGTGAGGGCGACCGGAATCAATGAAGAAATGAAAAAGGCAGCAGTTATCGCAATCGCTGAACTGGCAAAGAAAACCGTTCCTGAATCGGTTAATCTTGCTTATAACCTGAAAAACATAAAATTCGGGAAGGATTATATCATTCCCAAACCTATTGACCTCCGCTTAATTACTTCAGTATCACCGGCAGTTGCCAAGGCTGCAATGGACTCCGGTATCGCCCGTAAGGGGATTAAAGACTGGGAAGCTTATAATGAGGAGCTGAAAACCCGTCTTGGTCTTGATGATAAATTGATGCGGACGATTACGAATAAGGCAAAAAGCGCACCTAAACGTGTAGTTTTCGCAGAAGCAGATAATTATAAAATTCTAAAAGCAGCACAAATTGTGCGTGATGAAGGTATTGCCATACCAATTCTGCTTGGAAATAAAGGAATAATTAGCCGGATTATACTTGAAAATGAACTGGAACTGGATGGTGTAAGTATTATCGATCCTCTTGAAGAACTTGAAAAAGGCACCAAATTCGCTGAATATCTGTACAAAAAACGTCAGCGTCGTGGAATTACCTTTTTTGAGGCTAAAAAACTGATGCGCGACAGAAATTACTATGGTGCATCCATGGTTCAGTTTGGGGAGGCAGATGCTTTGATCTCCGGATTGACCAAGGATTATCCTTCAACCATTAAACCTGCACTTCAGGTGATTGGTATTGAAGAAGGGGTTAATCGGGTTGCGGGGATGTATATGATGCTGACAAAAAAGGGTCCTGTGTTTTTTGGAGATACCACGGTGAATGAGAATCCATCTGTTGACGAACTGGTTGCCATTACTGCACTGCTTGACCATTCTGTAAGGAAGTTTAATATTCAGCCCAGGGTAGCCATGCTGTCTTATTCAAATTTTGGATCGAATGATGGAGCAGTCCCTGAAAAAGTGCGGCAGGCAGTAAAAATATTGCATGAAAAGCATAAAGAAATCACTGTAGATGGAGATATGCAGGCAAATTTTGCGATGAATCCGGATCTGCTTAAAGATAACTATCCATTCAGTACCCTGGTTGGGGCCCCTGCCAATGTATTGGTTTTCCCAAATCTTGAATCAGGCAATATTGCATACAAATTATTGCAGGAAATAGGTGGTGCTGAGGCAGTTGGACCAATCTTGCTGGGATTGAATAAACCGGTGCATATTTTGCAGCTGGGTAGTTCAGTTCGTGAAATTGTGAATATGGTTACCATTGCTGTGGTGGATGTCCAGACTAAGGAAGAAGAGAGCTCAGCACTTGTTAATACTCGGGTAAAAGGTATATTTAAACGGGCATTAAAAAAGGACAGACTTTAAGCCACCGAATTATTTAGAATTAAGAATCCAGAAAGATGTACGCATATATTAACGGTAAACTCGTATTTAAGTGCCCAACCTATGTGGTAATAGACGCTGCTGGCATAGGTTATCACATTAATATTTCGCTGAATACTTATGCGGCACTTGAGGAGAAGGAACATTGCAAACTGTATACCTGGCTTCATGTAAAGGAGGATGCACATACCTTATATGGTTTTTATGAAGAGGGTGAGCGCCGTTTATTTTTGCACCTGATTTCTGTTTCAGGAATAGGACCCAATACAGGCAGAATGATACTTTCGTCGATAACACCGTCTGAGATTCAGGCGGCCATCGTTAAAGGGGATGTACCCCTGATACAAAGGATCAAAGGTATCGGCCCCAAATCTGCACAAAGGATGATACTTGAACTGCAGGATAAGTTAAAGAAGGAAGGTCCTGATTCTCTAATCTCTATGCCTGTTCATAATACGGCAAAGGATGAAGCGTTATCTGCTTTGGTTATGTTAGGGTTTAACAAAAATATTGCTGAAAAGTCGCTTGAAAGCGCAATCAAAGCTTCTGCAGAAAATTTATCTGTGGAAGCTATGATTAAAATTGCCCTTAAAAGCTTATAATTAAATCAATATCCTTTGAAATTGAGAAGTGCTGCAACTTTTTGTCTAAAGAGCTTTTTTTGTGTCTTCCTTCTTCTGTTTGCAGGAAGGGTAATGGCCCAGAATACTCCTGCTGCAAAAGATACAGTTAAACTTGTTTACCCTTTTAAGGATTCCAAAACGCTGCAGTTCAAACCGCAAACCGGGGTTATTCTTCCCAACCCATCTAATATTCAGAGAAGTGTTGAATTTGATCCGGTATCGAAGCGCTATATCATACGTGAAAAGATAGGTGATCGGCTTTACCGTGCACCCCAGTATCTGAGTATTGAAGAATATCAGAAATATGAAAATGAACTGATTAAGCGTAATTACTGGCGTGAACTGGCAGATCTTCCCTTATCCGAAGCCCGTGAACCTGGCTTCATTCCGCCAGTGATGATAAACAGCAAATCCTTTGAAAAACTTTTTGGGGGTAACTCAATTGAAATCCGTCCGCAGGGATCCGCTGATCTTACTTTTTCTGGTCGTTTAAGCCGGAACGAGAACCCTATGTTCAATGAAAGGCAGCGCAGGCAGGGTAATTTTGATTTCGACCAGCGTATTCAAATGAATGTGGTGGGCCAGATTGGCGAAAAGATGAAGATCAGTACCAATTATAATACTGAAGCCCAGTTTGATTTCGAGAATCAGGTTAAACTTGACTATACCGGAAAAGATGATGAGATCATTAGAAAGATAGAGGCAGGTAACGTAAGTCTGCCATTAAGCTCATCCCTGATAAGCGGCAGTCAGGCTTTGTTTGGATTGAAGACCCAATTGCAATTTGGAAAATTAAATGTAACCAGTATTTTTTCGCAACAAAAATCACAGCAGAAAGAGATTACAATCACCAATGGTTCACAGCAAAATGAATTCAGTATTTCTGCTGATAATTATGAAACCAATAAGCATTATTTTCTTGCTCAGTATTTCAGGGATAATTATAATAAAGCCCTTGAAAATATTCCGCTCAATAGCTCAAATATTAATATCACAAAGATAGAAGTATGGGTAACCAACCGTGCAAACAGTACTGTAAATTCGAGAGATGTTCTGGGCTTACTGGATTTGGGGGAAAATAAGGTTTACAATACCTTTCAGGTTCAGGGTGGTCGGGGTTATTCGGTTCTGCCTTCAGGTTTTGCCGGTCCCGGCTTCGGTCAGCAGTCAAATAATTTGCTGCAGGTTCTCCCTCCCGGGGTTAGGCAAACCAATTCCAATGATGCTATTTCATTTTTTCAGGCGGCAGGTGGCGGTACTGACAATTTCGCTAAACTCACTTTTGCCAGAAACCTGACCGATAAGGAGTATATATTAAATCCCCGTCTTGGTTATATTTCCCTGAATACTCAATTAAATGCCGATGAGGTACTTGCTGTTGCCTATCGATATACAGTGAATGGAGTTGAATATCAGGTGGGAGAGTTCTCAACCGATAATCCGGTGAATAATTCCACTCCGGAAGTTCTTTATGTCAAGTTATTAAAGAATGAGACCTTAAAAACCAGTCTGCCCACCTGGGATTTGATGATGAAGAATATTTATACCCTTGGTGCATATCAGGTCAGCCGAAACGATTTTAAACTTAATATTTTCAGGCTTGATGAGGAAACCGGTATAGAAAAACCACAGATTACTGAGGGGCAGAACAACAGCAATAAATTATGGATTCAGATGACCAATCTGGATAACCTGAATCAGCAAAACGACCGTAAGCCAGATGGTTATTTCGATTTTCTGGAGGGTATTACCATTGATCCACAGAATGGCAGGATTACCTTCCCACTGGTCGAACCTTTTGGTTCTGATCTGGCTAAACGGTTTAATCCGGTATCTGAGCGGAATCTGATTGATAAATATGTTTTTCAGCCTCTTTACGACTCTACAAAGGTAATTGCCCAACAACTGTTTGCCAGATTGAACAGATATCAGATCAAAGGTACCTATCAATCTCAGGGAGGTTCAGAATTTCAGCTGAATGCCATAAATGTTCCACCAGGTTCGGTACAGGTTGTTGCAGGTTCAATGCCCCTGCAGGAAGGGGTGGATTTTACGGTCGATTATAATATAGGGGTAGTCAGAATTTTAAATTCGGCACTTCTAAGTTCAGGGCAACCCATAAGAATCAAACTTGAAAATAATGAACTTTTTGGATTACAGCAGCGTTCACTTACCGGTACCCGTTTTGATTATAGGCTAAATGATAAGCTGAATCTTGGTGGTACCTTCATGAACCTGACGGAAAAGCCGCTCACTCAAAAAGTGAATATTGGGGAAGAGGCCATTTCCAATACCATCTGGGGTATAGATGCCAGTTATAATTCTCCATCCAGGTGGCTTACCCGGATGGTAGATAAAATTCCTTTCATCAATACCAAGGAGCCTTCCAGTATTACTTTTAATGGAGAGTATGCCAGTCTGGTTCCTGGTCATCCTAGGGCACTGAATTTTGCCGGAAGCAGGAATGGGGCAAGTTATCTCGACGATTTTGAGGCCAGCAGATCGATGATCGATATAAAAAGTGCTATTTCCTGGCAGATATCGGGTACTCCGCAGCATTTCCCTGAATCAAGACTGAATAATGATCTGGCCTACGGTTATAACCGGGCGAGACTGGCTTTTTATAATATTGATCCGATATTTTACCTGACCGGAAATTCACTTACACCTGATAATATCAGAAGGGATAAGAATGAACTGTCGAATCATTATGTCCGCCAGGTATTTGAACGGGAGGTTTTTCCTTTCAAAGATTCCAATACCGGACAGGCAATCATTCTCCCAACCCTGGATCTGGCTTTCTATCCTACAATCAGGGGGCCTTATAATTACACTACCTCTGGCCTGACTTCTTCAGGTACTTTAACCAATCCGCGAAGCAGGTGGGGTGGAATATTCAGAAAATTAGAAACAAACGACTTTGAGGCATTGAACATTGAGTTCATAGAAATGTGGATGCTTGATCCCTTCATTTACAATAAAACCAGTGCCGGGGGTGATCTCTATTTCAATCTGGGTAACATTACCGAAGATATTCTGAAAGATGGAAGGAAAAGTATGGAAAATGGTTTGCCAATAGATGGGAATACTGCAAAGACAGAAAGTACTATTTGGGGAAGGGTTCCAAAACTACAGCCGGTTATACAGGCATTTGATAATAATCCTTCGGCGAGACAGTTTCAAGATATAGGTATCGATGGTCTTGATAGTGAAGCTGAGAGACAGCAGTTCAGCTCTTTTTTGAATCAGGTCAAGGCCAGTATCAATCCTCAGGCGGCAATTTCAATAGAAAGTGATCCGGCATCAGATGATTTTCAGTATTACAGGGGATCAAATTTGGATCAGGCTAATGCCGGTATTCTAAAAAGGTATGAGAAGTATAATAATCCGGAAGGGAACTCAAAAACTGCTCAGCAATCCATTGACCAGACCGGAATTGAGAATACAGCAGCAACATCTTTTCCTGATGGAGAGGATATCAACCGGGATAACAATTCTACACAGGCAGATGAGTATTTTCAATACAAAGTCTCAATACGACCTCAGGACCTGCTTTCTGTAGGAACTAATTATGTTTCAGACATTGTTCCTGCCACGGTTAGACTGGCGAATGGAACACAGGAAACAGTCAGGTGGATTCAGTTTAAAATTCCTATTGCAGAGTACCTGCAAAAAGTCGGAAATATTAATGATTTTAAATCGATTCGTTTCATCAGGATGTTTATGACCGATTTTGCTGATACCACTGTTATGCGTCTGGCGAAACTGCAATTGGTTAGAGGAGAGTGGAGAAGATACAATTCTGAAAATAACCCGTCAAAGGTTATTGCTGACCCCTCACTGATTAATCCCAGTCTCGACAACTCAATAATTGATGTCAGTGCTGTTAATATAGAGGAGAATGGCAAACGTACCCCTATTCCATATGTACTTCCTCCGGGAATTACCAGAGAGATAGACTATACAAATTTCAGGGGAGAATCCCGTCAGAATGAGCAATCCCTGGCATTGAGTGTTCGGAATCTGCGGGATGGATACGGACGGGCAGCATTCAGAACTACCATGAATGATTTTCGGTCCTATAAGCGTTTGGAGATGTTCATTCACGCAGAAGGAGATCAGCTAAGGGATAATGACCTTCGTGCATTTCTGAGAGTAGGTACAGATAATCAGGACAATTATTATGATTATGAGATTCCCTTAAAAGTCACAAGTCCGGGTACAAGTGCACCCAGTCTGATCTGGCCCGACCAGAACAAAATTGATTTGGAGCTGAGATTGTTTTTGGAAGCAAAAGCTGCGCGTAACAAGGCTGTTTTTAACGGTCAGCCATGGCCAATAAATCGACCCTTTATCTATCAGGACGGGCAGAACATCATCACTGTCAAAGGGCAGCCAGATCTGAGTAAGGTTCGTGTCTATATGCTTGGAGTTCGTAATCCATTGCGAAGTTTAGCAAGCCCGGGTCTGGATGACGGTCTCGATAAAACAGCACAAATCTGGTTTAATGAGATGCGCTTAACCGATTTTGATGAACGCGGGGGCTGGGCCGCAACCGCCAGGATGAACGCAAAACTTGCAGATTTCGCCGATGTTACCATCTCAGGCAGTAAAAGTACGGTTGGCTTCGGTTCTATAGATCGCAGAGTAAGTGAGCGAAACAGGGAGGACGATATGCTCTTTGATCTTTCAGGCAATGTGGAGCTTGGCAAATTCTTCCCTGAACGTACCGGAATAAAAGTGCCCATGTTCGTGAACTTCTCCAGGCAGGTTGCATCACCGCAATATGATCCAAGAATTCAGGATACAGAGTTTAAAACCACCCTCCAGAATTCTTCCAAGGAGGTCCGGGATTCCCTGAAATTCATTACTGAGGATTATACGGCGAGGAAGAGTATTAATTTTACTGATGTTCGTAAAATCAAAACCAACCCCGAAAGTAAAACCCGCCTTTGGGATGTTGAAAATCTAAGTGCCACTTATGCATTTAATGAGTTTAACCATCGTGATTTCATTAATGAGAACACAATTCAAAAGACCTATCGTGCCGGATTGCAGTACAATTATTCGAAACAAGCCAAAAGTATTGCTCCTTTTGAGAAATTGATTAAATCGAAGAGTCTTTCATTGATCAGGGATTTTAATTTCAGTCTTTTACCTTCAATTCTGAATTTCCGGATAGATGTTGACCGCTTATATTCTGAAAATACTTTGCGGGATAATGACCCCAATAATTTCCTCCCGATCAATACTAATTTTAATAAAAATTTTCAGATGTCGCGCCTCTATGGCATCAGCTGGAACCTGACCCGTTCCATGCAATTAGATTTTAATGCAACCAATTACTCGATCATTGATGAACCCGAGGGTAGAATAAATGGCTTGAAACGGGATACCCTCTGGCAAAATCTCATGAAAATGGGCCGTACTACAGATTATGGTCATACCATGAACCTCACTTATAATGTTCCTGTCAATAAAATCCCGGGGCTGGACTGGGTTACACTGGCAGCCCGTTATGGTTCGGGTTTTAACTGGCAAACGGAGCCATTATTGACTATGAATGACCCAAGGATTAATGTGGGAAATACAATTCAGAATTCGCGAACGGTACAGCTTAATCCTACTTTGAGTATGGTTGCCTTGTACAATAAATTCGGGTTTATCAGGAGTATGAATCAGGCTGATAAAAGCAAGGCAGC
>Ga0075152_10003050_pt1 | contig 11834 bp, 9 predicted proteins | sample JI61114C2DNA_FD_70964 | JGI IMG/M metagenome (GOLD analysis project Ga0075152, IMG submission 70964) | Wastewater effluent complex algal communities from Wisconsin, to seasonally profile nutrient transformation and Carbon sequestration -... | ecosystem: Engineered > WWTP > Effluent > Algae...
AAGATCTCTAATTCTGGCCATAATTCAGCCAACATTCGACGTAGGTCTTTGCGCGGTAAATCTTCGTCATCAGCGATAATGGCAGTCGTCATTTTTTGTCCCTATTGTTGATATTTTTAAATCGTTTTTTACATTTAGCTAATCAGCGGTAGCACGATACTGGCCGTAACACCGCCTTCAGGGCGTGCTTTTAATATCAGGCTAGCGCGGCTACCGTACATGGATTCCAAGCGCTCACGAATATTCGCCAAACCGATACCCGATCCTGAACTGGTACCACCAAAACCAACGCCATTGTCGCTGACCGATACTTCCAATTTTTCGTCGTCGCCTTGATCGAAATAGCGCGCCGTGACACTGACGTGGACCGGACCAATTTTTGGCTCTACGCCATGTTTAATCGCGTTCTCGACTAAGGATATTAATAAAAGTGGTGGAAATGCGGCATCTTTTAGCTCTGATTCAACGCTGTAAGTGAGGCGCGGTATGCGAGCTTGCATCAAACCTAGATAGGCACGTGCAGCTTCTAATTGTTTAGCGAGGCGACCCTGTTCGCTACTACCGTCACCGCGCATTTGCGGAATGGTGGAGCGTAAATAATCGACCAAATGATCGACAATGGCGGTGGCTCGTAATGGCTCTGTCAAAATCGCGGAGCGCACGCCTGCCAAGGTATTAAAAAGAAAATGGGGCTCGACTTGGGCGACCAAGACGGACAAGCGTAATTCGGCTTCTCGGCGTGCATCTTGGGCGCGTTTTAATTCTTGTTGGCGCAGCGCTTCGACTAAACGCTTGCGTTGTCGGAAGAAAAACCATAGGTCAAAACCACTGCCGGTATACAGCAGTAAGAAAACCATAGGCGATGCGCCGACAAAAATCTGTACCCATCGATCAATGTTTGCACTGGATTCTTCGTCTTTTGACTTGCTGACGACTTTGGCACTAGATGCGGGTGTTGCGGGTGGCGTAGCGGCAACGCTGGCTGCTGAGGCGGCGCTCGCAGATGCGGATGGCGCTTGGCCGCTTGCCGACTTTTTTTCCTGCTCGCGCTTTTTATTATCATCAAAAACTTGATACGACGCGTCGCCATACACCATCCATTTGGCTAGGCGTGTAGTCGCTTTGGCAACGCCGAAAGTTATCGCTCCGCCAGCCACCAAGGCGAGGCAGAGGCAAATTGCTTCCTTCTTTGGCGTAAAACTTTTTTGCCTTACCCAAACCGCGATTGCTTGGCCAACCGTGGTTAAGGAAATGGACGCCAACAAAATCGGCACCATGGTCACAGCATACACGCGCCAATCACCCTTGGTAATCAGACCGATCACGCTGGCAATCAGTACAATAATGAAGTACATGCCGACAAAGGCGATGGTGCGATGACGAAACCAAGTCTTAGAAAAAACCGGGAAGTTGCGATAGCGATTGAGCCAAGTGTCGCTCTGTATCGAGACCTCCGAGGGTAGCGCTTGTTCTGATATCACGGTGATGGGCGGTTGAGATGAAGAACTCATAGCGGCTCCTTAAGATTAGGCTGTACTGTAAGCGAGGCGCGCGTGTCAGTGTAAGGATGTGATGAAAGCGGCTGATGCCAGACAAACTAAGACAAATACGAGACGAACTAACTGGCGCTAGAATCCGAGGGTGTGGATGTTGGCGCTTCAGAGGTCGGATTCGACGTATCGGTGTCACTTTTTGGTTTGGCGCGCTGAGAGGCGATACGCAAAATCGTATTGCGAATGGAGGCCAATACGGCGATCGTATTAAATGGTTTAACGATAAAGCCAACCACGCCGTGTCCCTGTGCGGCAGTAATGGTTTCTGCGTCTAATTTTGCAGACACCAAAAAAATCAATGCCTTGGGCAATTGGGTGTTGAGGCTTTCTAGAATCGCCAGCCCAGCCGCATCCGCTTCGCCAATATCAACACAGACAATCTGGGGCTGCAGTTTCACCATTTTTGCCAAATTGTGCGCACTATGGTTACCGTCGCCAATGACCTCGTGCCCACCATTCGTCAACACCGTCCCGAGTAAATTACGAGCGACAGCTTGATTATCGAGAATATAGGCTTTTAGCATAATTAAGAATCAGAGTGACTCTGATTGCGTCAGATGAGAAATGCATTGTAACAACAAAATACCCGTACAAACTTGATTGTGTCAAAAAGCCTATTTGGCCGGTATAGATTTAGCGTTTTTTACGTAACGTAACAGCCACTGATCTTGTTCCCACAACATGTGCATCAATGACTCACGCGCGCGATAAATATGACTTTCGTGCGGCAACATCACCAGACGCGCAGGCGTTCCTAAGCCCTGCAACGCTTGATACATGCGCTCACTTTGCATGGGGAAAGTGCCGGGATTATTATCATCTTCGCCATGGATCAATAATAGTGGGACATCAATTTCATCCGCGTAATTGAAGGGCGACATTTCTTGATAGGTATCAATCGCTTTCCAATAGTTGCGGTCTTCGGCCTGAAACCCAAACGGCGTGAGGCTGCGATTATAAGCACCGGAGCGAGCGATGCCAGCGCGAAACAGGCTAGTGTGCGCTAACAAATTCGCGGCCATAAATGCGCCGTAACTATGCCCGCCTATCGCTATCCTGTGACGATCCGCGACGCCTAGGCGCACCACTTCATCGACCGCCGCTTCCGCGTTCATTTTGATTTGTTCAATAAAAGTATCATTCGGCTCTTTACGTCCTTCGCCGACGATGGGCATAGAAAAGCCATCGAGTACTGTATAGCCACGCGCTAACATTACTTGCGGCCCTTGCACATTCATACGATTAAATTTGTACGGCGAGCTGCTAATCTGCGCGGCGGTTTCAGCGCTCTTAAATTCACGCGGATAAGCCCACATCAGCATAGGACGAGGTCCATCGCGCTTAGGGTCATAGCCAGGCGGCAAATACAAGGTGGCACTCAAACTCAAACCGTCTTGACGCTCATAGTGTAGTTGCCGCTTTTGAATGCCGCGCAATTGTGGCGTTGGATGCGGAAATGCCGTCAATGTCTTCAATGTGCCGTTCGCACTGATCGTCCGTAAGTACAAATTAGGTCGCTCATCTTGCGATTCGCGACTGGTAATTAATTGCGTGGCCTGATCATCGACCACACCTAACACTTCTTCATAATAGGGTGCACGCGAGCGCCATAGTCGTTGTGCTTTTTCTGTTGGCAAATGGTAGCGATCAATGAAAGGTCGATCGCCTTCGGGACTGGCACCCACGCCAATTAAGAACATCGATTGTTCGTCCCGCGTTAAACGTATCACCGAACGCCCATAGTGATTGAGCTCCATTAATGGCGCACCGGGATTGGCATATTGATCTTCCGATTTGCGCGCAAAGAGCAAATCTGGCTTTGTGTGGGGTGCGCCAGGTTGTATCCGCCACGTGCGCGTTTCTCGCGTCTTACCCCAGGTTTCGGTCACTAAAGCGAGATGATCATTGCCCCAGATCACCGAATTAAACCGCCATGCCAACTCCATCAGTTTTTGTGGCGCGCCACCAAAAGGCACGCCGTGCTGCATCAAAATATCATGGACTTTACTATTGGCATCGGGATCACCACCGCCCTGCGCTTCTAACCAATACAGCGTCGCTGCTTGATCGTTGCGCCACGCAAAGTTACGTGGCCCCGCTTGCACCGCATCATTCGCACTGGGCAAACGCTCGCGCATCGGTAACTCGGCGATGGTCTTTAATTTTTTGCCATCCACGCCCCACACTTCAATGACTTGCCCGAATCGCTCGATAGGGAGTTGATAAGAATAGGGACGCTTAATTTGTGTGGTTAATATCCATTTAGCATCCGGCGACGCCAATGCCTTAGTCAAGTTCATGACCGGACCAAATCGACGCACATTGCCGTGCACCGTGACCATCGCCAATTGGCTTTGCAATTGCCAATCGAGCATATCGGCGTCAAGCGGATTTCTTAACAAGTCAGGATAGGTGCGCGTTTGCGCTAATCTTCCGCCTCGCGTTTCTTGCGTATGGGGGCCGACTGCAACCAAACCTTCACGCGGGGCATTTTTTTGCGTGCGCGGCAACAAGCGCACTAACAACTGATCCGCTTGATCATCTCCACTGACCCATGAAAATCCCGCACTGGTCACCGCATTCAGATGCTCGCTAATGAGCTTATGCGCGCTGGCTGTTTTAACATTCAACAACCACAACTCCACACCCGTTTTTCCCCAGCTACTGAAGGCCAACCAGCGTTCATCCGCCGACCATGCCATATCGGCAATTTGCACACGCGCTGGCAAACCGCTGACTTTACGCGTCGCCCCGCTGGCGATGTCCAATAAACTTAAACCATCGCTAAAACCAGTCCGACTGGCGGCGCGCAGGCGTGGGTGTACCCGCAATCCAGCCAGTTTCAACTCGGGCTGAGCGACTTCGGCGATGCTAGGCACACCTGGGATACTAATGAGCAATCCGGTCTTATTGAGCGGCCCAAGGCGAAACTCAGGGCCACGCGGCGCGTTGACCAAGGCTTGCAATTCGGCGGCGGGCATTTGGTATTTACCATCATTTGCCATGACTGGCGAGCTAAGCCAGCAAGTCAAGGTGACGCAAAAACCCACAGCAAAAATCTTCAAACGATGCGTCTGCCACGAGGAAAAATAATTTGGCGAATTCAAGCGCATGCCTCTTGATGCATAAAAACCGCCATCATACCGTGAAGTGCAAAACCCGACGCAAATTGCAAATGGCTTGTTGTTTTAGCCAAGCTGCTCCCGCGAATTACTAGGATTTAATTCTAGGAAAGTTTAGACTTGGTCTACTGCTCAGTTTTACTTGATAATTAATAGGTAACAACGGCATCAATTTACGTTATTCTAGAGAATCATCAAAACCCATGTCCGAACTCAAACCCGAACAAATCGCCGAACGCCTGCAACATTTAACGGAATTAAGTGTGGCTCTCAATGGCATTAAAGATGTCGATCAGCTGCTAGAGCGTATTTTGACCACGGCCAAAAGCATGACCAATGCCGATGGTGGCACTCTGTATCGCGTCAGTGAGGACAAACAAAGCTTAGAATTCGATATCGCCATCAACGACACCTTAAATCTGCATTTTGGTGGCTCGCATGAGAAATCATCCAAAATGACTTCCATACCGCTGGTCGATCAGCAGGGACAAAAAAATCTCAGCGCCGTCGTCGCCTATGCCGCGAATTTAAAACAATCGGTACGAATTGCTAGCGTATACGAGGCCGATTTATTTAATTTTTCGGAAATGCGGCGTTTCGACGAAATTAATCATTATCGCTGCCAATCCTTACTCACCGTCCCGATGTTTGACCACGAATCAGAGCTCATCGGCGTGCTGCAACTCATCAATGCGATTGATCCTGCCACCCAAGAAATCCAGAGTTTTTCCGAGACCGATCAAAGATTCATCGAAGCACTGGCCTCGCAAGCGGCGATTGCGCTGAGCAATCAAGAACTCATTTTTCAGCTGGAAAACTTATTTGAATCCTTGGTCAATCTGATCAATATCGGTATTGATGAGAAATCGCCGAACACCGGACGGCATTGCCAACATGTACCAGAATTAACCATGATGCTGGCCGAAGCCGCACATCGACATCAACAGGGGCCGCTCAAAGATTTTCAAATGACAGCGCGCGATCGACGTGAATTGTGGATGGCGGGACTGCTCCATGATTGCGGCAAAATCACGACGCCCGTCCATGTCATCGAAAAATCGACCAAGTTAGAAACCATTTTTGATCGTATTCATTTAATCGATGCGCGTTTTGAAATTCTACGACGCGATGTAGAAATTCGCTATCTCAAACAAAGCGCGGCAAATAGCAGCGAACATCCGACTACGCAGCAAAATATGCGCGATGAATTGCAGCAAATCGACAGTGATCGCGCCTTTCTCAAACATGCGAATATCGGCGGTGAACGCATGAGTGATGCCGATCAAGAGCGCGTGCGACAAATCGCCCAACGAACATGGGTAGACAGCCATGGCATGCAACATCACTTATTGAACGTCGAGGAAACGGAGAACCTGACCATCAAAGGCGGCACGCTGACAGCCGATGAACGCAAAATTATCAATAACCATATCGCGGTCACCATACGCATGCTAGAAGCACTACCTTGGCCTAAGCATTTAAAAAATGTGCCGGAATATGCAGGCGGCCACCACGAACGCATGGACGGCAAAGGCTATCCACGCGGTTTGCACGGATCGCAAATGTCAGTACAAGCACGCATGATGGCGATTGCAGATATTTTTGAAGCACTCTCAGCCAAAGACCGACCTTACAAGACCGGTAAAAACCTGACCGAGTCCTTAGATATACTCGGCAAATTCAGTCTCAACGGCCACATCGACCCCGAGCTATTCCACGTTTTTGTGAAAGAAAAAGTGTATTTGGAATATGCGAAGAAATTCATGGACGCGGCGCAAATTGATGAGGTCGATGAAAGCAAAATTCCGGGTTATGTGGTGCCCACGCCAGCCTCTGCTAAGCCATAGACAACAATGAAAAAGACCTTTAGCTTCATACAGGTTTTTAGTCTCATTTTCGTCTTATTCGCGACCAGTGAATTACTCTGGCCACGCCATTTGCTGTGGTTGGACGGTCTTTTATCGGACTATCTGGTGAAGATCCATGCCCGCGATTTGCCAGCCGATCCCGATATTGTCATCATCTCTATCGACGATGCCAGTTTAGCCGAAATGGAAGAGAAAGTAGGAAAATGGGTTTGGCCACGTTCTGTGCATGGCGAAATTCTTGAAGCGATCCATCAGCAAGGTCCGAAAGCTATTGTGTTCGACTTGACCTTCAATGAAAAAGATAAAGATCGCCCCGAAAGCGACCAATTTTTTAACGATGCGATTCGAGGCAAACCCAATGTCTTTTTCCCCATCACACTGAGATCTCTCAGTACGGATGCCTATGTTGGCCTATTAAGCGATGTAGAGAAACCCTTGGGTCTAATAAAAACCGCGCGTGCCGATCCACGCGCACGCGGCGGTTTTTTACCGCCCTTTGCCATCGACATGCAATCATGGCAAGTCGGCACCATCAACTTTAATAAAGGCGATGGGGTAGGTCGGCGCTATGACTTATATACGGATTTGTCGGGCTGGCTGTTACCTTCTTTGCCAGCCAAAGTCATGCAAAGTCTAGGCTATTCTGTGCCGCGCCAAGCCGATATGATCTTGTCTTGGCGCGGCGCGAAATATCCCTTCACCCGCGTCTCTTATAGTGACTTATATACCGACATCGACCGCGCAAAGTCTTTGCGTCCACCCAATGAATTTCGCAATAAGATCGTGATCATCGGCGCGGATGCCTCGTCTTTACACGATATACGTCCAACCCCGATCGACAGTGAATACTCGGGCTTAGATATTTTAGCGACTGCCATCGATAATCTAAAGAATCAAAGAGCGATGCATGAATTGCCACGCTGGCATTACTTGCTGGTGAGCTTATTACTAATCGCGGCCATTTATCTTTGTTTCATTCAGCGCGTCAACGCCTTGTACCCAGCGCTTGCCATGGCGCTGCTGACTCCCACCAGTATTTTGCTGGCCTATGCTGCTTTGTCACATTTACGTTTGGTGCATGTACTCAGCCCACTCTTGTTGATTTGGAGCTATTATTTTGTGCTGGCATTGCGTGAATATTGGATCGTTCATCGCTCCTATCAAGCGACCATCAAAGAGTTTGGGCGCTATGTCAATCCGCACGTTGTCAAAGCCTGGGTTGCCAAAGAAGGTTCACAACGAGTAGGGGAAAAGGCCGAAAGTCGTGAAATCACGGTGTTGTTCTCTGATATTCGCGGTTTCACAGGTTTGTCCGAAAACCGCAGCCCGGAGGAAGTGGTCGCGCTGCTCAATCGCTACTTTACTTTACAAGTTGAAGTCATTTTTCGCTTTAATGGCACAGTAGATAAATTCATCGGCGATTGTATTATGGCGTTTTGGGGCGCGCCTTTAGACAATCCACATCACGCTCGAGATGCAGTATTGGCAGCCATAGAAATGTCCAAAGTGTTAGAAAAATTTAAGGCGGAACTACAAGAATTAGAGGTCGATTTTGATGTGGGAATCGGACTACATTCTGGTGCCGCCGTGGTCGGTTCTATCGGTTCTGAAGAACGAAAAGAATTCACTGCAATTGGTGATACCGTCAATCTCGCCAGTCGCATCGAAGGTCTCACCAAAGGTATCTCACGTATTTTGGTCTCAAAAGAAACCATGCAGCTGTGTGCCGGCGCGCTTGACTTTCATCCGGTAGGCTCCTATAAGGTAAAAGGGCGCGAACAAGAAGTCGCCTTGTATTCTCCAATAGATCAGAACACTTCTCCAGCCACATCATCTATGCCATCCGGGCACTAAGGATACAAAATGAAACGCCAGCATCGACATTTCCTATTTCTCTGCGCGCTAGCCACACTCAGCCTGAATGTATCAGCACAAAACGCCGATAAAGCAACGGTGGCCCGTAGCGCCGAACTGAAGGCGCAACCGTTTAGCGATGCAGCAACACTCAAAACGCTGGCAGAAAATCAAAAGCTTGATGTGCTCTCGCGCAAGGCGAGCTGGATGGAAGTGCGCGCACAAGATATGACGGGCTGGGTCAAGATGTTGAGCTTACGTTTTGATGCAAGAGCAGAGAGTGTCAGCAACTCAGACAACTCCGCTAAAAGTTTTCTGAGCTTGGTCAAAACCGGCTCGAGTGGTAGTACCACCACCACTGGCGCAAAAGGCTGGAGCAAAGAGAGCTTTGCAAATCTTTCACCGAACCCTGATCGCTTCGAAAAAATGAAGCAATTATCCAGCAATAAATCGGATGCAGATGCTTTTGCCAAGCAAGAGAATCTTAAGGAACAAGAGCAAGCTTACCTCAACGCGAAAGGAGGGGCACAATGAAAACCTCGGGTCGCATCAGCCTGATATTGGCGGGCTTACTATGCACTACGCATCTCGCCGCAGAGCCACAGTTTAAGTTAGATTTAGGGAAGGCATTTCAAACCCTAAAAAGTGCTAAAAGTGCGATAGTCCCTCTGACTGAGGAAGAAGAAATTGCCTTGGGACAAGGCGTTGCCAGCAATTTGATGAGCTTGGCGCCATTGCTAGCCGATCAAGAGGTGCAGACCTATGTGAACCGCGTAGGGCGCTGGATTAGTTTGCACAGTGAGCGCCCAGACCTGCCTTGGACTTTCGCCGTACTCGATCACGAAGATATTAATGCATTCGCTGCCCCTGGCGGTTATATCGTGCTGACCAAAGGCATGCTACTAAAATTACGCAGTGAAGCAGAATTAGCTGGCGTACTAGCGCATGAAATCGCGCATATCGTACGCAAACATCATCTCAATGCCATCCAAAGCAGCAACGCCAAGATCGCAGCGAAAGAGGGGTTAAGCCTCGTGATGGATGCCAAAGGTAAGACCGACGAACGCTTGTTGAAAGCGATAAGTGCGGGTACCGAAATGTATGGCAGAGGCTTGGATAAGGACGATGAATTTGAATCAGACAGAGTCGGCGTGGTTCTTGCTGCGCGCTCAGGCTACGATCCCTTTGGTCTACCAGCAGCTTTGCAAACCTTGCAGGGTATTACCAGCGATAGTTCTGGATTCCAATTAATGTTAGAAACGCATCCTAAACCAAGTGATAGACTCAACCAGCTCGACCGCATTATGAGCAAAGATTTTGAGCGCTTTGACAGCTTACCGGACGTGCGGAATCGATTCGAGCGGATCACATCACGTTTAAGATCGGCAAAGTAAATAGACTAAAAATCGCTTAGGAATGCGCCTTACAGCTTGAGATTGACATGTAGTCCGACGGTCGCTTATGGCGGCCGTCTTTGTTTCTAGACTTAAATTTCACGTTGAAAATGTCGTTTTCCCGATTATTAGCAGTTGCTTGCAGCGCGGCTTTTGCCTATCCGCCACCATTCAGCAATGCACTGCTGAAGGCTCTGTAAGAGGTACGACTGCTTGGGCGGAGTGTATGACTGTCTGTTTAGCAGACCATTAAAATTGGTATTAGCGATACGTCTGCAAGGTACTTTTTAACAAAAAATCCCTGGACTTGAATCAATCCGTTCAGGGATTTTTTTATCGACTGGCTTAGCGTTCTATCGCCAAGGCCACGCCCATACCGCCACCGATACACAAGCTCGCCAAACCTTTTTTGGCGTCGCGACGGATCATTTCATGGATTAAGCTCACCAAAATGCGGCAGCCTGATGCACCGATAGGATGGCCGATCGCAATTGCGCCACCATTCACGTTGATCTTGCTGGTATCCCAGCCCATTTCACGGTTCACACCGATGGCTTGTGCAGCGAAGGCTTCGTTGATTTCCATTAGATCGACTTCTTCATGCGTCCAGCCAGCTTTTTTCAGACACAACTGGGCGGCTGGTACTGGGCCTAAACCCATGACAGTAGGATCAATGCCGGCAGACGAATACGCCTTAATCTTTGCCAATACTGGCAAACCCAATTCCGCGGCTTTTTTGGCCGACATCATGATCACGGCGGCAGCGCCGTCATTCAAGCCGGAGGCATTGCCCGCCGTCACGGTACCAGCTTTATCGAAAGCGGGGCGTAAGGCGGAGAGTGAGTCTAAAGTACAGCCATGCTTAATAAATTCGTCGCTATCAAACACCGTTGTGCCTTTTTTTGTGACGATCTCATAAGGAATAATTTCATCGACAAACTTGCCTGCTTTCTGCGCGGCTTCGGCTTTATTTTGCGAGGCTAGAGCGAATTCATCTTGCTCTTCACGCGTGATGCCATGTTTTTTGGCGACGTTCTCTGCCGTAATGCCCATATGATATTGGTTATACACATCCCACAAGCCATCGACAATCATGGTATCGACGAGTTTTGCGTCGCCCATACGGAATCCATCACGTGATCCAGCTAAAACATGCGGTGAGGCACTCATGTTTTCTTGTCCACCGGCGATCATGATGTCCGCATCACCCGCCATAATGGCTTGCGCTGCGAGGTGCGTGGCTTTCAATCCACTACCGCACACCTTATTAATCGTCATGGCCGGTACGGTATTGGGTAATCCCGAACGTATCACGGCTTGGCGCGCTGGATTTTGCCCAACACCTGCGGTCAATACTTGACCCAAAATGACTTCACTCACGGAAGCACCGCTTAAACCTGTTTTTTCCATCAAAGCTTTAATCACATGCGCGCCTAAATCGGACGCCGCGACTTTTGCCAATGAACCACCAAATTTACCAACCGCGGTGCGTCCAGCGGCGACGATTACGACTTCTTGCATGTAAAACTCCCTAAAAGTATGAGTCAAAGTTGGGGTGAATCCGTTAGAGTACACCAGTCCTTAGCGCTTGGCGTAAAACCAAGCTGGAAAATATTGCATCGCGTCAGAATTGCTGAATTTTTATGCATTTTTTTGCTTGCGCAGGAAAAGCTAGGCGAAAAAAAAGCTTCCATTTCAGAAAGCTTTTTTTCTTTTGAAGCCGCATTTATTCTTCAAACAAGTCAAATTGCACTTGGGGTCGAAGGCGGCGGCTTCTTAGTCTTTTTGGCTTTGGCCTAGTGACTAAATTATTTCTTTTTAGCTGTTGTTGTTGCTTTTTCAGCAGCTTGTGTGAATTGCTTAGTAGCATTGGCCAAGTTGTCTTCCAAAGTTGCCACAGCTTGTTTGGTTGTTTTAGACAATTGCTCGTAACCTGCATTGATGTTACCAACCACAGATTTCAATGCTGTTACTGCTTGTTCGGAACCTGCTGGTGCATTTTTTGTGACTTCGTCGATCAAAGAAACGACTTTTGCGTTTGTT
>Ga0075152_10003051_pt1 | contig 11834 bp, 10 predicted proteins | sample JI61114C2DNA_FD_70964 | JGI IMG/M metagenome (GOLD analysis project Ga0075152, IMG submission 70964) | Wastewater effluent complex algal communities from Wisconsin, to seasonally profile nutrient transformation and Carbon sequestration -... | ecosystem: Engineered > WWTP > Effluent > Algae...
GAAAATAGCGGAATCAAGTCGCCCTACAAGCTCGATCTGATTCGCGGAAGCCATCTGGTATTGCAACAGCCTTGCAATCAGGCCTATCTGCTCGAAGTGCCCGGAGAGCGCCGGATTATCTTTGTACTGCCCTGGAAAGGCCAAACGCTTGTTGGGACGACCGAGGTGCGACAGGAGTTGGGCAGCCCCATACGCTGTGCTGACGAGGAGCGCGAATACATGCTTCGTATTCTTAAGCATTACTTTCCCGCACTTGAGCTTGGCAATGTTGAAATGAAGTCATTTTCCGGTGTGCGACCGCTGCTTCGTTCGGCAGTCGATCCATCCCAGGCTACCCGCGAATATGCCCTTGATCGGAAGGGCGCCCTCATCAGCGTCTTTGGCGGCAAATGGACTACCGCACACGCGCTGGCCCGAAAAGTTTCTAACCAAATTCAGTGAGTCATTCATGAGCAACTACACAGTACATCCCACTGCCATCGTCGACGACGGCGCACAAATTGGTGACAACACCCGTGTCTGGCATTGGGCGCATATCTGCGGCCAGGCCGTCATCGGCCGCGACTGCTCCTTTGGACAGAACGTGTTTGTAGGCAACAAGGTGGTTATCGGCGACAACGTCAAAGTTCAAAATAACGTGTCGGTGTACGACAACGTGACCTTGGAGGACGACGTTTTCTGCGGCCCGAGCATGGTTTTTACCAACGTCTACAACCCGCGCAGTGCTGTATCCCGCAAAAATGAATATCGCAATACGCTGGTCAAGCGCGGTGCAACCCTTGGCGCAAATTGCACCATTGTGTGTGGCAATACCGTGGGGGAATACGCTTTTATCGGATCTGGTGCGGTCGTCAATCGTGACGTGCCCGCCTATGCGCTGATGGTTGGTGTTCCCGCGCGGCAGATTGGCTGGATGAGCGTGCACGGCGAGCGACTCGACTTGCCGCTGGAAGGCAATGCCGAGGCCAGATGTCCGGCTATGGGTACATTGTATCGACTGAGCGGAACTCTCTGCTCTAAAGTCGACTGACTGGTTGCAGTTGATGAGCAGCTTGAGCCGGCTTCGGCAGAATACTTTTGTCCGATCGGTTTCCGTATTGGTTGGTGGAACGGCATTTGCTCAGGCAATACTCGTTCTTATTTTGCCCATTTTGACACGCTTGTACACGCCCAACGACTTTAGTGTTTTGGCTGTGTATGCAGGACTTTTGGGGGTGATATCGGTCGTTGCGTGTCTGCGCTTCGATATTGCGATTCCTTTGCCGGAACGCGACGAAGATGGTGCAAATCTGATGGCGCTGGCTCTTTTTTTTGCCGTCGCTGTTTCATCCTTGATTGCGATTCCGTGCCTTTTTGCGCCTCACTGGACTGCGGATATCCTGAATCAACCTGCACTTGAGTCCTATCTTTGGATTTTGCCATTTGGCGTATTTTTGATGAGTGCGTATAGCGCATTGCAGTTTTGGGTTATGCGCCAGAAAAAATTTAAGATAATTGCCCGTACGCGTATGACGCAAGCTGTGAGCGGGGCTGGGGCGCAATTAGGCTTTGGATGGATTGGATTGACACCTCTCGGACTTATTGTGGGACAGACGATAAGTAATGGTGCTGGCGCGTTAGGATTGGGGTGGCATACTTGGAGAGGCTCGCGGGATCTTGTGGAAAAAGTCAATTTCATGGAGATGCGTCGCATCTTCAAGGAATATGATCGTTTTCCGAAATACTCATCACTTGAGTCATTTGCTAACAATGCGGCCATACATATCCCCGTCTTGATAATTGCCGCCGCAGCCCTTGGCCCCGAAGCAGGCTACTTGGCTTTGGCTATGCGGGTGATGCAAGCACCCATGGGGCTTATTGGTGGGGCTATCGGGCAGGTATATCTGTCGAGGGCGCCAGAAGAGTATCGCTCCGGTCGGCTTGGAAGTTTTTCTGCGAACATCCTTGGTGGTTTGATGAGAACGGGCGTAGGACCATTGATTTTTGCCGGTATCGTTGCACCGACTGTTTTCGCTTTTGTGTTTGGGCCATCCTGGGGGCGAGCAGGCGTTCTTGTCGCGTGGATGACGCCTTGGTTCATATTCCAGTTTCTGGCATCGCCGATTTCGATGGCACTTCACGTGACAAACAATCAGAAAAAGGCATTCCTTCTTCAGTTTTTCGGCTTGCTACTGAGGGTGGGAGGGGTTGTGGCCGCCATTCAGTTTTATCGTTCTGGTGTCGCAGAAGCCTATGCGGTTACGGGGTTTGTGTTTTATCTGATTTATCTGACGCTTCTTCTCAAAATTGTTCGATGCACGCAATCAGATGTCATTCTGCAGATGAAGAAAGCTCTCGTTTTTATCTTGCCTTGGTGTGCTGGCGGGATTGTTTTTAATTTAATTTTTGGAATGATTGTAAATGGACTTCATTGATCTCAAAACCCAGCAAAAAGCGATTGAGACTGAACTCAATCATCGCATCGCAAGCGTTTTGGCCCACGGACAGTACATTATGGGGCCCGAGGTCGCTGAGCTCGAACGCATCCTGGCAGACTATGTCGGTGCCAAACATTGTGTAACCGTTGCCAGTGGTACCGAAGCGTTGCTGATAGCATTGATGGCGCTTGGGGTTGGTCCTGGCGACGAAGTCATCACCACTCCTTTTACTTTCATCGCAACGGCTGAAGTCATTGTGTTGCTGGGCGCGACTCCAGTGTTTGTCGATGTCGATCCGCTTACTGCGAACATCAATCCAGCTCTGATCAGCGAGAAGATCAGCTCAAAGACAAAGGCTATCATTCCCGTCAGCCTATATGGTCAAGTTGCAAATCTCGAAGAGATTAATGCCATAGCAATGGCTAATGGCGAAATTCCGGTTATTGAGGATGCGGCCCAGAGCTTTGGGGCGATTGCTAACGGAAAACGCAGCTGTGGAGCATCAATGATTGGTTGTACGAGCTTCTTCCCGAGCAAGCCCTTAGGTTGTTATGGTGATGGTGGCGCATTATTTACATCTGATGATGTAATTGCTCAGGCTGCCCGTGAAATCCGCGTTCATGGGCAGAGCAAACGCTACGTTCACACTCGTATTGGAGTTGGTGGGCGTATGGATACGCTTCAGTGCGCTATCGTACTTGCCAAGTGGCCGCGTTTTGAATGGGAAGTTAAGAGCCGTGGGTCGATCGGTGCTGAATATACACGCTTGATCCATGCTCAAGTTTCAGGGGCTAAGCCTTTGTCGCACGACGAGGTAGGAAGAGAACTGGCTGGACTTCGAACACTAACTTTGAATCCTGATTACACGTCAGTCTATGCTCAATACACTGTTCTGGTACCTAACCGCGATGCTGTTCAGTCAGTGCTGCAAGCAGCAGGTGTGCCAACAGCGGTCCATTATCCCGTACCCATCAATGCACAGCCGGCATACAGAGGTTTAAGGGATAGTGGTGTCACTATTGTTTCTGACTGGATGGCAAAGCACGTAATGAGCTTGCCGATGGGGCCAGACTTGTCATCATCTGATATGAGTTACATAGTTGAAAAACTGTCAGGACTATTTGAAAGACTAGAGTGACAAATTGCTAGCTAAACTAGCGTGGTGCGAGAGGTTTTGGCTGATCAAAAACTGTGTATGTTTTGCTAGACACTATTATTGATGAGCATTCCGCTGTAGAGAAGTATGTTTGATTTGTTTTTTTGGAGGCATCCAGGATTCTCGCGCATGCGCTGCCGCGCGTGGGTTTTTGTTGAGGCATATTTTGAGCATCTCAAAAGAGCAATGAGTTTTAACATTGAGGTGGTCGCAAATAGGCTTGGCATCAATCTCGTTCGAGTAGTCGCGGCAGTCTTGGTGGTTGCTCTTCTTTAGTCCTTTGTTCTTATGTTTTATAAGGTTGGCACCGATCTGCAAGAGGGCTGCAATGTTGCTTTTGGAAAGCATTGTATTTAATTTTTTGGCTGATCATGGTTCTATTGCAAGCGATTTTACCTTGAGGGGTTAAGTGATATTTCGTTTTCTATTCTCTGGGGTTTTAGAGCGCTTGCCCGCTGCGATTTTTATCGCACTTTTTCCGGGGTTTTTTTTCTATCAGAGCGTAGTCGGCTTTGGACTTGCTCCCCCTTTTTTGGGCGGATATTTCGGTATTTTGGCCAGTGCGTCGTTTCCCGTATTAATGGTGCTTTTTTTTCGGCAGGTTTTGTCTGGAAAAATCGTCTTGAGCCATATCGACGCCACTTTTTTTTGTATTTTGCTCATAAATTGCGTGGCTGCATTGCTTGGGTACAGTCACGGAGTTGTGATTGGAAACGAAGATTTGTTGGTGTGGAGTTTTTCGGGGGTCGTTTTTGTCTCTGTTTGCTACTTTTTGGCTCATTTAATCGAGTTCAAAAGTTCATTTTCTTTTCGCTTACTTCTTTTGTTGACTGTTGGGATGGTTTTAATCGTTCTGCTGTCCGCGGAAAGTGGCGTATTTAATCTTCGCGCGTTCAGTGAGGATGAAGAGTCTGTTGCTACCTATCAAGCGCTTGGCCGCTCGCTCGCTGTGTCAGGGGTTTTGATTTTTGCGTGGACGAAAAGTTCTATTGTTAGGCTTGGTATGTTTTTATTAATGCTAGTGGCTCTATTTCTTAATGGCGCGCGAAGCGAGTTTGCTTTTTATGTTTGTTCTGTTGGGGCAATTTTCTTGCTGATGGGCCTCCGGAGCTCTAATTCTAAATATTTGATCGTTTTTGTGATCGTCGTTGCCGTAGTTTTGCTCACTTTGTTTTGGGATGAAATTCTTGCTACTCTCCCGCAAACTCGCATGCTTGAAATGCTTGACAGTGATTCAGCTACAAGTGCGGAGGCTCGTTCTGATCTAAGGAACGAGGCGATCCGATCAATTCAGGAAAGCCCACTGCTTGGCGCCTACGGTTCTTATTACCATTTAGGAGGAGTTGGTTTTTATTCTCATAACCTCCTGTCAGCATGGGTGAATCTTGGTCTCGTTGGTTTTGTTTCATATCTATTTTTGATGTTCTCTCTTTTTCGCGTACTTTATTCTTGCTTTTATTCTGGGCTTGATGGCTCTCGAGATTTTATTCTGGCTTTGGGGTTTTGGGTTTTTGTGACTTTGGCGTTTGTTGCTGCAAAAGATTATTCGTACATGGTTTTCGGCTTCGCAGTAGGTTACGGTTCAAAGTGTCTGAGCGAGTATCGAAAACGTCGTCTAACTAGGACCTGAAATTATTCCTTACCTGATGTCGGCTCATTCACTCTACGACTAGAGAGTTTTTGGAAAGCAGTGCTATAGATCTTTTGGCTTGTCTTTGGTTTTAGCTATTTCCCTTGGCGACGAGATACGAGATGAGTTTCTATGCAGCAGGCAGTTTGAGTTGGGCTGGTGAGTCGCGTACATGACGCTGCCAAGCCAGACTCTCAGGATAGCCGGGGATCTGAATGCCTGAATTTATGATTTTTATCATTGCCAACTCATTCTCGCGGACCTCAGTCCAGAATCATGAGTATTGTGGTGTGAGGTCATCATATTGAAGTAGATTTCATCTTATTTAAAGCTCGGTTCTTTATCCTTGTAGTGCCATTTGTTTTTTGAGAGGTTTTCATGGGAGTCGTTGGGCGAAAGCATGTTGTACATCTGACAAGCGCACACCCCCGGACAGATACACGTATTTTCGTGAAGCAATGCAGAAGCCTTGCCCTTAGATATGACGTAACCTTGATAGTTGCTGATTCATTAGGTAATGAAACCAAGGATGGTGTCAAGATCATCGACGTTGGTCGAGCCGATAGTCGGGTTGGTCGAATTATTGGATCAACCAGGCGGGTTTTTGAAGCCGCTCTGAAGCAAGGGGCTGATCTTTATCATTTTCACGATCCGGAGTTGATACCCGTCGGGTTGAAGCTCAAGCAGAGGGGTAAGATTGTCATCTTCGATTCCCATGAAGATGTACCTAAGCAGCTTTTAGCCAAGCCCTACTTGAATCGACATATTGCCAGCTTGCTCTCGAAGGGGTTCGGTAGCTATGAGAAGCGCGTTTGTAAGCGTTTCGATGCAGTCGTTGCGGCGACTCCATATATAAGAGACAAGTTCAAAGCCTTGGGATGCTGCAGTATGGACATAAACAATTTTCCAATATTGGGTGAGCTCGATTCGACTTTGGAGTGGTGCGATAAGAAAGCGGAAGTCTGCTACGTCGGTGCGATGGCGACTATTCGTGGTATCAAAGAGATTGTTTTGGCCTGTCAGTATGTCAAGTCTGACGCTCGGCTGAATCTTGGAGGGCGTTTCGCCGAGCCTGGTCTCGAGGCTGCCGTGAGCTCCTTTGAAGGTTGGAGAAGGGTTAACGCGCTGGGGTTTCTCGACAGGCGACAGGTACGCGATGTTATGAGCAGGTCTGTCGCTGGATTGGTCACTCTTCACCCCACGATCAATTACCTGGATTCACTTCCCGTAAAGATGTTCGAGTATATGGCAGCGGGCCTACCGGTTATTGCGTCAGATTTTCCCTACTGGAAGGATATCGTCGAGACCAATGACTGCGGTGTCTGCGTTGATCCACTCTCACCCAAAGCTATTGGGGAGGCAATCGATTTCTTTGTCAATAATCCGGGTGTCGCGATGGAGAAAGGCGAAAATGGTCGCCGGGCGGTCAGCGCAAAATATAACTGGGGTCAGGAAGAGAAAAAGCTGTTGGATCTCTACGATACCCTGATGAAATAGTCTAGGGTTGGGCGGTGAAAGTTATATTGCTGGCACTCCAATTGCTCTGCCATGGCGCTTGGAAATATTGGTGTTTTTTCTTGCTGACAATGGTCTTTGCTACAGCGGCTGTGCATGGAAAGGATTTTTCGCTACAGGGCGACGCCTTTTTCAAGTGCGGTAGTCACTTAGAATCGAAAATCTGGCTTCTTTGGGATTCAAAAGTCAAACCGGATCTTCGGGCAGATCTGGTCGAGCGGCGGCTTAAGTCCATGGGTGATACAGTAGCTCTTTACGACATGCAGAGCTACTTAAGTAACCTTGCGTCAATGGCCAATCGATGCAATCGGAGCCAGAGGCTGAAGGAGCTGAATGCATTTGTTCGCGCAATGTTTCCCGACGACAGACACGAACGTAGGCTTTCTGGTGCGAGCTGGATTTGTCGAAGTGGGCCAGCATGCGCGGAAGGGAGCTATCTTCATAACAAAGAGGTGCTACTGCACAGTGTCCAGTTTCTGGGGCTGCTTTCCACGCTAGCTGTTTATTCTTCTGATTTCGAAGATGCCGAGTCCGTCGAGTTTGTCGAAGATGTATTCAAGCTTTCAATTAATCACCTGCTGATGTGGGCCAAAGCAAGTCGCACCAGCGATGATTTTTCTTTTGCACGAAAAGGTGATTTCAGTCGCTCCACATTGTTCACGGACAAACCGCTGTGGATGCTTGTTATTTATGTTCGAGTCGCGGCTCTGTTGGAGAAGCGGCCTCAATTGGAAAGCTTGATTTCAGATAAGAACGGCAGTCTCAGATTGTTGGCAGCACATTCCGCGTCTCTTGCCGAATTCATGGAAAAACGGATCACTTTTTCCGGTGGTATGGCTGTGGATGGTTTTAAAGAACGAATGGCCGAGTTGGATGGAGGTTATTGGAGCAAGTTCTCCGATAATCGTTATGCCGGATATCGTGCAAGTCTCAAGCCTGTTCTCTGCATAGGGGGGCAGCCAGAGACAATTGTTCCCTATCGAGATGAGTTTATAGTACCCGATCTGGGGTGGGACTTTTCCCATGCACGGCGCCTTGTACACGCTGCAGATGCGTTCTTTCAGAATGGTGAAGCTGCTAAAAGAATTCTTGGTTTAAAAAGTCTTCCCGGAGAAGATTTTTTTAAGGGTTTTTCCAAACGGGTTGTTCAGGTGGTTTGGAATCAGAGTCTGGCGTACCCGCTTTTTACCAATTATCTGAGTGGTGCTAATGGGTGGTATCGGGCTGGATACTCTCCTAGCAAAGGGCAATGCAGTGAGGGGTTTGAGCCCTATGGACTTTCATTTTCGTTCGCAGATGGTGGCTATGCAGCTTTTGGGCGCTTTGAACCAAAACTTAAAGAAATTGGAAGAAAAATCTTTTTTATTATGCAAAATCAGAGTCAGGAGTCCGACAGCGCATTTGTTGCTCGATACTATCCCGCGTTTCATAGAACGGCGAAGGATGAAAAGCGGGCAAGAGCACAAATAATGTTTTGGCCGACATTGGTAGATTAAGTGGGAGCTGTCTCACGGCAGCGTCGTATGCGTTTTGGAGTCAGCGGAGAGTTTTTTAAGAATCCGTGTTGCGTTGATGGATGATGAATGCGGAAAATGCGACTTGTCACAGTGCGGTGTGGCCGCTTGTTTTTTCGGCGAGCCTGAGAAATTGAGCTAGGTGTGGTGCGTTAAATTTGACGGCCGGATCGAATTGACGAGCGATAATCGTGAGCAAACGCCTAACCTTCAGGATTTGTAAATGAAAATTCTTTATTTGCATCAGTATTTCAATACTCCGGACATGTCCGGCGGGACCCGGTCTTACGAGATGGCAAGGCGCCTAGTTGCTATGGGGCACGAAGTTCATATCGTGACGTCGAATAGAAACGAGGGGAGCGGAAAGAAAGATTGGTACGAAGAGTTAATTGACGGAATTCACGTTCATTGGTTGCCTGTACCGTATTCGAACCGAATGAGCTACTCTGAGAGGGTTAAGGCGTTTTTTGCTTTTGCGCTAAAAGCATATGGCAAAGCGGTTTTTATCGGTGGAGACGTGGTTTTTGCTACAAGCACTCCTCTGACTATTGCGATTCCTGGTGTGCGAGCAGCTAAGAAGCTTAAAGTCCCTATGGTATTCGAGGTTCGGGATTTGTGGCCGGAAGTGCCGATAGCTATCGGTGCCTTAAAAAATCCGCTTTTGATTGCGGCAGCCAAACGTCTTGAGTCGTTCGCATACAAGAACTCAGCGCGTGTAATTGCTCTATCCCCTGGAATGGCAGATGGAGTGACAAAAACTGGTTACCCGGCAGGTAGGGTTGACATTATTTCTAATAGCTCTGATCTTGATCTTTTTAAACCAGATGAGGAAAAAGCTAAAGGTTTTAGGGCTGCCTGCCCTGAATTGGGGAGTGGTCCGATAGTTTTGTATCCCGGTACGCTCGGCTTGATTAATGGTGTTAGTTATTTCCCCAAAATGGCTGCAGCTGTTCTACCGCATAGGCCTGATATTCGATTCGTCGTGCTGGGCGACGGAATGGAGTGGGATCTTGTGCAAAACGAGGCGCGTAGGCTTGGCGTGCTGAACAGAAATTTCTTCCTTTATCGTCAGGTGCCCAAGAAGCAGGTTGTTGCCGCCTTTGCCGCGGCATCAGTCGTTACGTCTTTCGTTATCGATATTAAAGAGCTATGGGCAAACTCCGCCAACAAATTCTTCGATGCGCTAGCGTCTGGCACCGCTGTGGCAATCAACTATGGAGGTTGGCAGGAGGATTTGCTGATGGAGTTCCAAGCGGGCGTTGCATTGTCGCCCGACCCTTTGCTAGGAGCTGCGGTGCTTGTTGATTTTTTTTCTGATGCAGACAGGATTAGAGTCGCTGGCATTAACGCGCGTCGCTTGGCTGAAGAGTGTTTTTCTCGTGATGTTTTGGCAGCGAGGCTGGAGCGCGTTCTTCGAGAGAGCGTCGGGCTTGCATAGTGCAGTGGTGAGAGCAGTGAGAGTTGGCAGCTGTATCCGGCTCTGATCCACCTTGATGCATTCTAAATCGATTCTAGGGTTAGCCATGCTTTCGAAGACTGAGTACCGACAGGTGGCGGAAGCCCATGTAGAGGGCATTTCCAAGGGGTTTCTATCGACGCTTGGTGTCGGTTTTTTGACGTTACTCTATGAGGCGATCGACAAGTCCGACGATAGTGTGCTGTTGGTTTCAATTGCTGACGGCAGGGTTGTAGGTTTTGTTGCGGGAACTCGAAGTATTGGTGGTGTATATCGGATGATGCTTGGGTCTTGGCCTCGGCTTTTGGTTGTCCTGTTTCCGGTTTTTTTTTCTCCTCGCAAACTCCGGCGAATTATCGAGACGGTCATGTTCAGCCGGAAAAGTGGAGAAGTTTCGGATGAGTTGCCGCAGCATGAGTTGCTCAGCATTTCTGTGTTGAAGGATTTTCGTGGGAAAGGCGTTGCGGAAAATCTTTTCAAAGATTTGGTTGACTATTTTGTTGGCCAAGGAGTGGCCAGTTTCAAGATTGTCGTTGGAGATGCGTTGGGGCCAGCCCATAGGTTTTACACTCGCATGGGGGCAGTTCCCGTTTCTCGTGCGGAGGTGCACGCAGGCAGTGGATCTGTTGTTTATGTTAAGTACGTCAAGTAAACTGATTTGGTGAATAGAATGAAAATCGATGAGAATCTCTGTGATGAGATTTTGCATTTCGTTGCGGGGCAGTTTCCTGGAGAGGCTGTAACCTTGCATCGCCCTGTTTTCAGCGGCAATGAAAAGGCCTACTTGGCAGAATGCATCGACTCCAATTTTGTCTCGTCAGTCGGTGTCCGCGTCACCGAGTTTGAGCAGGGTATCGCAGCCTATTGCGGTGCCAAATATGGCGTGGCAACAGTCAACGGCACCGCGGCACTCCATATCGCAATGGTCGTCGCAGGCGTTGAGCTGGGTGATGAAGTCATCACCCAGGCGCTGACCTTCATCGCTACCTGCAATGCGATTTCCTACATCGGTGCCCACCCGGTTTTTGTCGATGTAGATAAGAGCACCTTCGGGATGAGTCCGGATGCTCTGCGTCGTTTCCTTTCAATCAATGCCGAGACGAAGGAGGGGGTCGCCTACAACAAATCCACAGGTCGCCGGTTCGCTGCCTGCGTGCCAATGCACACCTTCGGCCACCCTTGCCGGATCGACGAGATCGCCGAGGTCTGCGCCGAGTTTGGCATCCCGCTGGTCGAAGACGCGGCTGAGTCCCTGGGCAGTTACTACAAGGGCAAGCACACCGGTGGTTTTGGTCTGCTCGGTGCTATCAGCTTCAATGGCAACAAGATCATCACCACCGGTGGTGGCGGCATGATCGTCACCAATGACGAAACAATTGCCCGCAAGGCCAAACACATCACGACAACGGCAAAAATTCCGCATCCCTATGAGTTCGTCCACGATCAGGTCGGGTATAACTACCGCTTACCCAATTTGAATGCAGCGCTAGGCTGTGCCCAGCTTGAGCAGATGGACGAGTTTGTCAGGATCAAACGTAACCTTGCTGCGCGATACTCAAAGTTCTTTGAAGAGAAAGGGGTGTCTTTCGTCAGCGAGCCAGAAGGGGCAATTTCAAACTACTGGCTTAACGCGATCGTTCTGGAGAGCCGTGAGGAGCGTGATAGCTTTCTCAAGTACACCAACGACAAGGGCGTGATGACCCGCCCGATCTGGCGAATGATGACCGAGCTCGAGATGTTCAAGGATTGTCAGCATGACGGGCTTGAAAATTCTTTGTGGCTGGAAGACCGGGTTGTAAATATCCCCTCCAGCGTACCCATGTCTGAAATTGGAGCGTAACGGATGAATGTTCTGAGTCTTATTGGCCGTGAAGAGGCCCTTTTTACTGCCGACGTGGCGCGTCACGAGGCGGAGCTTTCGCGCATTGTTTCAGAAAGCCGTTTCCTGGTTATCGGCGGTGCCGGTTCCATCGGTCAGGCTGTCACGCGAGAGATCTTCAAGCGCATGCCAAAGACCCTGCACGTGGTGGATATCTCCGAAAACAACATGGTCGAGCTGGTGCGCGACGTGCGCAGCACCCTCGGCTATATCGATGGCGATTTCAGCACCTTTGCCATCGACTGCGGCACGATTCAGTACGACGCG
>Ga0075152_10003058_pt1 | contig 11807 bp, 5 predicted proteins | sample JI61114C2DNA_FD_70964 | JGI IMG/M metagenome (GOLD analysis project Ga0075152, IMG submission 70964) | Wastewater effluent complex algal communities from Wisconsin, to seasonally profile nutrient transformation and Carbon sequestration -... | ecosystem: Engineered > WWTP > Effluent > Algae...
GAAACATCGTACAGCTGATTGTTTTATTGTGTGCTGTTTTTGTATAATTATTTGTGGCAACCGTTAATGTGTCTTTGCTTTGTAACGAACAATATGACTTTGCAAATGGTATGGGGGTAAACAAACTGCTGTCCCCGCTTTTTTCTAGTTTATCATTCCTGTTCCAGTAATCATAAATATTATATACCGAGTCTCCTGTAACGGTAAAATTAAAAACTGGTTCTTCCACTTTGTTTACAATCACTTTTTCTACCAGGTTAAAGTTATCATCATATGAATAACTGATCGCAGAATCTGTTCTTGGATAAATGCCGGTAACATCCAGTTGATAATGTTTATTTGTACGTAGCAGCAAAGAATCAATACTAAAATTGAAGACATTGGAAATACCTTGCCATGCAGATTGATGATCGTAGGCACCGAATCCATTGTAAGGTTGTGTTAAACCAAAACTCAGCATCGACGTATCAGAATAACTGAATTTGTAAGAATGAAAAAATTCAACAGCCTTGATACCTAAATCCACCGATATGTGTAAAGATTCATCATCAAAATTTGCTTTCATATCATAGTGACCGGCAAAAATATGAGAACCCGCAAAGAGCATTCCACTTAATGCAAAATGGCTTTTTTCCTTTATTAGATTTTTAAGCCAACTTTTGCCAATCACTTCTTTTTGTACAAACAATGCTGCAGCTGCCTTTTGCAAATTGGTTTTATCCCAAATTGCAGCATTGCCAACAAGCAACTGATCGCCATTGCGGATAAACTCTATCCCTGTTTGTTTAGATATAAAACTACCCGTAGCTGTTTTCTCAAAACCATATTGCATTAGTCCTTTTTCAAAATCCTTCTTGTCATTTATTTCCACTACAGTATAAAAAGCATTGTCCGGTTCACCCGGCAAGTGAAAAAGAAATACATAATCCGGCAGGCTGATCATATCATCCCAGCTTACCTTGCCTTCTTCGCTTGAAGAAAACCAATCGCCGCTTTTCCATTGAGCAGGTGTGGTGATAAAATTCCAGATCAGCGTATTGGTGATCTTTTTTACATCAAGGGCAATGATGCAGTCTGCATTTTCGGGAACGCTTTCGTTTGTCCAGGTTTTATAGAAAAATTTGAACCAGCCTGCAACCAGCAGGATAAATAAAACCAGTAGTATCCATTTTTTTTTAGTCACCTGAATATAATTGATTTTTTTCTGCAAATTGACAATACGTTCCCTGATGATATTTTTTTGTAAAGCCAAAGGCCGCAAAGCCAACGAAGCTTTGCGGCCTTTATATTTTATTATCTTAGTCTATTTTCTGATTTCTTTCTTCCTTATCCTTTTCAATGATATTGTTGATCTCGTCGATCATGTTAAAGAAAAACTCGAGGCTGTTGGTATTGTTACCAGTAATGCTCATGGTGGCAGTTGTTTGCATCATCCCATCTTTTAAACCTCCCTGCATCTGCACATCCCCCATATTATCTTCTAAATACTTGCTGATCTTTTTGCTGGCATCAGTACTCAGTTGCGGATTGATCTGCTGTATCAGTTTTTTGGTGTCTATTCTTAAAGACATATTGTTATTCAGTACCGCATTTTTTGTAGCTGCATCCAGCGTGTAGCCGGTATTGTTAATCGTCATGTCAATCACTTCTTTGCTGGTGGTAACAATGCCTTTGCCATCTTTTACCATAAAGAACAGGCTGCTGATGGGATATTTTTCAGGATCAAAAGCCAGTTCATAATAACCGCCTTTTTCTTTATAGTCGAACCTTTCCCGCTCTGAATATTTCAAGGGCAGATCAGCAATTTTTTTCAGGAATGCCTCTTTTCTTGTCTCCATTACAAAAGTGAAATTGGGCGCCAGTTCTTCTTTTGTCTTTTTTATTTCGGTTGATTTAAAGTTGTCATCATAAGTATAATCTGTGTAGGTTACGGTCTTTGTCTTCATATCATGCAATACAAATACCATGTTACCGGGCATCAGGTCTGCAATGCCTTTTTCATCAATAAGAATTTCCACAAAATCCATCACCACATCCAGCATCGCAGATTCTTTCCTGGTATCAGGACTGCTGTTGAGGTACTGGCGTATCATTTTATAATAGTAGTTCGCCATGGCTTCGGTATTCATGGAAGCACTCATATAGCCAACATTACCCGGGTTGATAAAGCCGGCCAATGCGTTGCTTTGTTTGCTGTTGTAAATATCCCTTCCCATCGCAGCGATCTTTTCATCGGGGGCAAACATCTTTTGCTCCATCCTCATTTTGTCTTTTTCAAAAAACAGGTTCATACCGCTGCGGAAACCATTGTTTTCATTATTGCCAAAATCCCTGGGCGCTGCACCCAAATCATAATACCTGCGGGGACCGCCATAAAAACCCCGGCCGAAAACATATTTCCAGTACTGGTAAATCAAGTTGTCATAGTTAACCCAGGCAGAAACATTCGCTGCCGGGTCAATTACTTTTTTATAACTCACTTCTGTTTCAATAGAAGCGGTATTGCCATTAAAAAAGCTATTAATGATACTGTCAGCCAGTTTCTTTTGAATACCCGCCGCATAGTTGTTTTGTTCTTTTTCAAATGCTGCTTGTTTGGCTTCTCTTTCAGCCTGGCCTGTGGTATCGTAAGAGTAAGGGCTGTCTTCTATGGGGGCTATTTCTATTGTCTCATTGATCACCACTTCCTCATCCACTTTTTTAGGAGCCGGTTTTTTTGCCTTACCCTTTTTGCCTGTCGCTTTTTTGGCAGGCGTCTTTTTACCTGGTGCAGCTTTTTTTACTTTCGGTTTGGCAGGCGGTGGTGGAGGAGGGGGAGGTGGAGGTGGTGCAGCAATCACAGAGTCAACAGCAACCATGGCTGAATCAACCATTACTGTATGATCGGAATACATATTATCCCAATAGTTTTTTTTATTCTGATAGCTGGAATAAACCAGTGCTGCCTGTTTATCATTCCAGCCCACATACATGCCGTCACTAATGGCAAGCAGCTCAAAACCATTTTTCTTTTCAGGCTTCATTTCTGCCTGGTAATTTGCCTGTACCAATTTTAAAAACAGTGTTACATCTTTCAATGCAAACAGGCTGGTAAAATTGATAGACGAATCTTCCATGGTTACATACTGGTAAGCATCCTGTTCAAAATTAATACCTGTGCTTTCCAGTGAAGTGAGGCTGTCAATCTTCAATGCCTTGTACAAATTGTTCTTTACAAAATTGTAACTGTCCAGTTTTTTTACCGGCACTTTGTTGGCCAGGTTGTCACCCGAATACTTTACCACCAGCGATGCGGTAGATGGTACTTTATTCACTAAGTTCTGTGCCCTGCCGGCTATACAGGCGGCTCCCATCAATACAAACAGTGTAATGCTCTTTTTCATTTAACGAGGGTTATTTTATTTTCAATTGATTTTTTATTGGTGATTATGTCCAGTGCATTTTGCTTCATCATCACTGCTTTTTTGTTACCGGCAATTTTACTTTCTTTATTGGATACCGACGAAACATCCTGCTGAAAACGAAAGATGCCGGTATAAGTGGCGGTCGCAAAAATTTCCCTGTCGGCCGCACTCAGTTTCTGGTATTCATCTTTTAGTGAGAACCTGCTGAGCCGGCTGAAGGTTTTAGCTGCAGCATCGTACTCGTAATTTTTCTCAACCCCGGGTTGGGTGTTTTTTTCTTTATCACCAATGTTTTTTACTGCGCTGTTAAGACTGGTGACATTGTTAAAGCTACAGGTGAACGTAGCAATGAAATTTTCAAAATCAAGCACTGTCTTTACATTACTTATACCAGTTGTCTTTTTGATGATCTTTTCGATATCCTCCACTTTATTTTTGATATCTGCTTTTGTGGGTACATCATGACCGTTCACCTTTTTCATCTTCATGATTGAATTGATCCTGGTTTTGCTGCGGCTCATATTGAGTACCAGTTTAAAATTTCCCGAACCATCGGGTTTCAGCGCTACATCCTCAACAATATCAAAACAGCTTTGCAGGGTAAAAGCAGTGCAGATTAACAGCAGGGTGACAATCCTTCTCACAATAGTTATTTTTACCGGATAAAACTACCAGTTTTTGCAATGCAAACCTTGACCTGCAGCAATTTGTTATAATTTATTTATCCAAAGGTATTGAAAGGCTTAATTGCGGTTCTTTTCCTATTTTTAGCAAAATTCAAATAATGAAATTTGTTACGCTGTCCCTTGCCTTTTTCTTTTGTACCCTCGCTCACGCACAAGACAGCTACTGGCAACAGGACGTACGCTACACTATAAACGCTGCACTAAACGATAAGGACTATACCATTACTGGTACTGAAACTTTGGTATACAAAAATAATTCACCCTCCGCCCTGGATTTTATATGGTTTCATGTTTGGGCTAACGCTTACAAGAATGATAGTACAGCGCTGATGCAGCAATTGCAAAATGATACAGCCCGGGCCAATAAAAAAGAAACCTTTGGCAGAGGCTGGGTCGATGGTTTGGCATTTACGGTCAATGGAAAAGCTGCCAAAACCGAAGCCCATTCCAATCCCAACTACATTGATGTAATAAAATTGCTGCTTGATAATCCATTAAAACCGGGGGACTCAGTAACCATTTCCACCCCTTTTAAAGTTAAACTGCCGCCTTATTTTTCAAGAAGTGGTTATGCCGATGGGGAAGTGATGGCCTGTCAGTGGTATCCCAAGCCTGCGGTATTTGACAAACTGGGCTGGCATGAGTTTCCTTACCTTGATATGGGAGAGTTTTACAGTGAATACGGCAATTACACTGTTGATATCACCCTTCCTTCAGAATATGTGGTTGGGGCCACCGGCACGCTGCTTACAAAGAAAGAACTGGCTGCTTACAAAGACCTCGGTACTAAAAACGCCACTAACAGGAAAGCAGAACCGCTTTTGTATAAGGCTGAGGGAAAAGGTGTAAAAACACTTAGTTATTATGCAGAGAATGTGGTGGACTTTGCCTGGTTTGCTGAAAAAGGTTTCGTTATTCAGTACGATACGGTGCAATTACCTGGCGGTAAAACAGTCGATGCTTTTTCTTATTTTCATAACAAACCCGGAACAGTATGGAGCAACAGCATCGATTATGTAAAGGATGCCACCCGTAAATACAGCGAATGGCTGGGCAACTATGCCTACCCGGTAGTACAGGCAGTGGAAGGCCCTAAAAACAATTCAAGCGGCGGGATGGAGTATCCTATGATAACGCTTATCACCAGTCCGGATGCAAAAGTGGAAACACTGGACGGTGTAATAGCCCATGAAGTTGGACATAACTGGTTTATGGGAATGCTGGGTAGTAATGAAAGAAAACACACCTGGATGGACGAAGGAATGAATACTTATTTCCAGTTCAGGTATGAGGCGGAGAAGTACAAGTACAATTCCATTTTTGGCGATGCCATACCAGAAGAGGTCCGGAAAAAAGATCCCGATGAATTTTTAGAGATTATATACAACGTTATTAACGATCAGGTTCCCATGGAGGCAGCGATGGATATTTCAGCAGAAAAGTTTAAGAACAGCGAGGAGTATGGAATTGTTTCCTACGTTAAAGCTGCTTTTTGGATGTACCTGCTTCAGTCTGTACTGGGTAAAGATAAAATTGATGCGGCTTTTAAATATTACTTTGCCCAATGGAAGTTCAAACATCCGCAACCAAAGGATATGGAAGCTTCCTTTGAAGAATCCACAGGCGCCAGCCTGGATCGTTTTTTTGAATTGACAAAAAAAGAAGGAAAGCTCACGGAATAAGATAATTGGATCTTACTCATTTATAATTTCTCACCTGCTATTGTTGCAGATAATGCCCATATTGACTGCTCTTGCGGCAGGGTGATTCAGCATTTAACGACATAATTGCTGTTTATGCTTATTGGAGTATGTTTTGATGCTATGGGTATGCTGTTACATATATATCGTAACAGCAATCATTCATCAATAACATAATAAGCCGACAATATGAACCTGAATAATTTCACCATCAAAGCTCAGGAAGCCATTGCGCAATCGCAGCAACAGGCTTTCAACAATCAGAATCCCAATATTGAAACAGAACATTTGCTCAAAGCATTGTTGACGGAGGATGATTCTGCAATCGAATTTCTGTTGAAGAAAAACAACGTGAACGTAAATTTTGTAGAGAGTAAGATTGACGAAAGCATAAAGAAACTTCCAAAAGCTCAAAGCGGCGAGCCTGCCCAGATGGTAAGTCGTGATATGAATACCGTAATGCTGAAAGCAGCCAGCAACCTCAAGGCATTTGGCGATGAGTTTGTAAGTGTGGAACACCTGCTTTTGGCCGTTATACAAGGCAATGATAATACAGCCAAAATTCTAAAAGACGCAGGTCTTACCGAAAAAGGATTGACTGCGGCTATCAAGGATCTTCGGAAAGGGTCTACAATATCCTCTCAAACCCAGGAAACACAAACCAATTCTTTGAATAAATATGCAAAGAACCTGAATGAAATGGCCCGTGCTGGTAAACTGGATCCCGTGATTGGCAGGGATGAGGAGATCAGGAGAACGCTGCATATTTTATCAAGAAGAAGTAAGAACAATCCCATATTGGTGGGCGAACCTGGTGTAGGTAAAACAGCCATTGCCGAAGGTTTGGCCATGCGTATTGTAAATGGCGATGTGCCGGAAAATCTTAAATCAAAAGTGATCTATGCGCTTGACATGGGACAGTTGATCGCTGGTGCAAAATACAAAGGTGAGTTTGAAGAGAGATTAAAGAGTGTGGTGAAAGAAGTAACTTCAAGTGATGGACAAATCATTCTCTTTATTGATGAGATACATACCCTTGTAGGTGCAGGAGGAGGCGATGGTGCCATGGATGCTGCCAATATTTTAAAACCTGCCTTGGCAAGAGGTGAGTTAAGAGCAGTAGGCGCCACTACATTAAATGAATACCAGAAGTTTTTTGAAAAAGACAAGGCGTTGGAAAGGCGTTTTCAAAAAGTATTGATCGACGAACCTTCAGTGGAAGATGCCGTATCCATCCTTCGTGGATTGAAAGACCGGTACGAAACCTACCACCATGTGTTGATAAAAGATGAAGCGATCATTGCTGCGGTGGAATTATCTCACCGTTACATAACCGACAGGTTTTTACCCGATAAAGCGATTGACCTTATCGATGAAAGTGCAGCAAAGCTCCGGTTGGAAATGAATTCGATGCCGGAGGAACTGGATAAACTGGAAAGACAGATTCGACAACTGGAAATTGAAAGGGAAGCTATCAAGAGGGAAAATGATGAAGCCAAATTGAAAGAGCTCAATACCGAGATCGCTAACTTAAGTGTGGAGCGGGATACTTTTAAAGCTAAGTGGCAGCAGGAGAAAGAAGTGGTGGAGAAGATACAAACTGCAAAGAGCGAAATCGAAAATTTAAAACTGGCGGCAGAAAAAGCTGAAAGAGAAGGCGAATATGGTAAAGTGGCGGAGATACGCTATGGCAAAGTGCAGGAACAGCAAAAGATCATCGATGAACAAACAAAGCAATTGGATAATATCAGCGAAAAGCGCCTGTTGAAAGAAGAAGTGGATGCTGAGGATATCGCAGAAAGTATTGCCAAGGCAACAGGTATACCTGTAATGAAAATGCTGCAGAGTGAAAGGGAAAAATTGCTTAGCCTGGAAGATGAATTGCATAAAAGGGTGGTGGGCCAGGAAGAAGCCATTGAAGCAGTAAGTGATGCTATCCGCAGGAGCCGGGCTGGTTTGCAGGATCCAAAAAAGCCCATTGGATCTTTTATTTTCCTCGGTACTACTGGCGTGGGGAAAACAGAATTGGCCAAAGCGCTTGCTGATTATCTTTTTGATGACGATGGTATGATGACCAGGATCGATATGAGTGAGTACCAGGAAAAGCATTCGGTGAGCAGGCTGGTGGGTGCTCCTCCCGGATATGTTGGATATGATGAAGGGGGGCAGTTAACAGAAGCCGTTCGCCGCAAGCCCTACAGCGTGGTATTACTGGATGAAATTGAGAAAGCACATCCTGATGTATTCAATATCCTGCTCCAGGTGTTGGACGATGGTCGTTTAACCGATAACAAGGGCAGGGTGGTGAATTTTAAAAACACCATTATCATCATGACGAGCAATATGGGCAGCCAGGTGATACAGGACAATTTTGAGAAGATCACTGAAAAGAACCGGGAAGAACTGGTTGAATCCACGAAAGCAGAAGTGATCAGCCTTCTCCGGCAGACCATCCGGCCTGAGTTTTTGAACCGGATCGACGAAATAATCATGTTCCAGCCACTGATGAAGGACGAGATCAAAGGAATAATCACTATTCAACTGGAACAATTAAAAGCTTTGGTGGCACAATCGGGCATACAGCTTGTATTTAGTAACTACACACTCGATTACTTAGCCGAAAATGGGTACGATCCCCAATTTGGGGCAAGGCCTTTGAAACGTTTAATACAGAAAGAGATTGTAAATCAACTAAGTAAGCGCATTTTAGCCGGGGATATTGATAAAACAAAACCGGTACTGGTTGATGTGTTTGACGGAGTAGTGGTGTTCCGAAATGAAAGTCCTGCTGAAAAGGCTAGGGTTTAAACTCTTAAAGGAATGTTAATTTAGTCGAAGTTTTAACATTGTTGATTTCGTGTTGAGGAAAAAGTGCCCGTTGGTTTTTGTAAAGTGGAAAAACTTTTTATCTTCACCGCATTCGGAAAGTTCGGTTATACCTGCCCGTATATGAAAAGGGCCAACCAAAGAGACGAATTATTGTTAATAGAAAGGAAAATTAAAAGTTATGTCATTTAAAAAAGAATTAGTTGAGATTATTGAACCGAGGGACATTTATGTGGGGGATATGAATGCCCCTGTAACCCTGGAAGAGTTTGGTGAGTATGAAAGCGAAGCCTGTGCAAAGGCCAATGAAGTGGTAAAGCAGATTTTGGAAGAATATGAAGGTAAAGTGCGTTTGAACTTCCGTCACTTTCCTCTTACGAAGATCCATCAAAAAAGCCTGAAAGCCAGTGAAGCTGCTGTTGCTTCCGCCCAGGAGGGTTCAACACAGTTTTGGCAGATGCATAACATCCTGTTTGCCAACCGCCGCAACCTGGGTACCACCAGTTTAAAATTATATAGCAAAGAAGCTGGGGTGAACAACAAAAAGTTCCTCGAAAACCTGGTGGATGCTATGTATGGATGGCAGGTTCAGGGCGACATTAGAGAAGGTCATGACCGTGGCGTAAAAGATGTGCCTACCTTTTTTATTAATGGCGAGCGCTACAACGGTAAGATCACTTATCCTGAATTAAGCAAGGCAATTGACGAGGCGCTTAAAAGCAAAAAGAAAAAAGCACCTGCAAAGCAAAGAGCATAAATAAAAATCCCCCGAAGGCCTCGGGGGATTTTTTTATGCTGTAGTGGTTACTTTCTGTTCAGCAGTACCTGGAGCGTTTCGGTTGCTTTGCCAGGTTGATGAATGGCTGCTTTATAATGACCGTTGGTGATTGCTTCAGGCACAACGACCTTGTGTGTTACTGAGCCGCCCGTATGTGTAATGGCGCCCGCAAATACAATCTGACCAGCGGTATTGATCAATCTCACATAGTATGTACCGGCTGGCTGGTTTTTAAATTGCAGGTGCATAGAACCGCTTTCAACCGGGTTGGGTGCAATTACAAAACGGGGTTTTACCTCATCCGTTGACTGGCTTGCTTTTTTAAATACGATCCTGAACCTGTTGGCAGCACTGGAACCGGCATTGGCATCTGCACTAAATGGTATGCTGTTGTTTTTATCCAGGTCAAGGCTTACTGATGTTTTCAAATAATCATCTTCGAGGTATGCTTCAAGCCCTTTGCCTGCTAACAGCTGTGGTGCAAGCTCCAAAAGATACTGTTGCTTTTTAAGGTTCCACATTCTAAACTGTATCAGATCATTGTCGCTGATGGGCTTTCTTCCTTCCACCGCCAGTATTTTACTGCTTGTTTCAATGGCAAAATTTTCGCCTGGGTTGCCAATCTTTGGAGCGTCTTCTTCTTCAACAGCATTGCTGTATGCGTTATCAAAAACAATGCTGGCTGCATCTCTCATGGTGGTGCCATCGGCCTCATACAACCTTGTTTCTATTTTTGAAACTGCAGCAGGCGAAGGTCTGAAACCGAGACCTGTACTGCCGTTTCGTTTACTGCTTTCATGCAATACGATGCTGCCACCGGTGCTGTTGCCCTGTACAAAAAATGCCTGCCCGCTTTCTATTAATGTGACCGGCTGACCTAGTACATAACTGCCACCGCTTACCATGCAATTAAAACTGTTGGTGGCACTAAAGGTTTGATACACGCCCAGGCTGCTGCCACTTAGTTTTTTACTATCCCAGATGTAGAAGAGGTTGCTAACGCCGGTACGGGTGAGGCCTGTAAAATCAATGCCAGAAGCATAGAGGTTGGGCACCAGGGTAAAACTATTGGCTTGTACCGTTGTGGATTGATCGCCGGTATACAAAGAACCAGCAGTCCGCAATGTAGTGGATGAGGAATTGGTAACAGAACCGCTGACTCCTTTGCTTCGTTCGCCCCGAATGTAGAGAAAGTAGGCCTGCTTATTATCAATAGCTGTATTGGTGTTGGTAACCGGGCTCCAGGCATTTACATTCCAGTACAGCATGGCAGCATTGGCAGCAACATTGTCAAAACCAGCTGCCTGGGCTGCGGTACGGTTGCCGGTGCCAGTTATTTGTGTACCATAGCCTGGCAGGTAGTTTTGTTGAGGTAAAGGATTGGCGTCGCCTTCCTGCCATGCCTGCCTGATCGTTTGCCCGCTGCCGTGAGTGGGTACGGATAGCAAACGCCAGGAACGGAAGTTGTTGTTGGGGATGTAGCGTTCCACTGTTTGCTGGCCTTGTATCTGTACTTCAGCGTTGCCGCTTCCATCAACAGGCAGTTCATCTAATCTCGCAGTGCCCGCCGGGCCTGATTTGAAAATGAGGTTATTGCAATAGAAATTGGAATATTGTGCCAATGTTACTGTACCAGGTAGTGGGTTAGCTGTTATTTCAAGATCGCCGCTATTAACAAACAACTGTGCAGCATACCCAAGAGTAAGGTTTTTTAAAACATTTTGCCCCGGGGTAAAATAAATGTAAGTGGCGGCATTGTTTAAAGCAATAAGGCCTGATTGATCAGAACCGCTGATTGTGCCACCAAAACCAAATGTTGCTTCATTCACTGTTCCATTTAAAGTGAGGGTGTGTGCGTCAATTGATAATGTGGCGCCCGATTCAATAACAATATTATTTACAGAAGCATCCGCTGTTAATGAAGGATAAGGTGTATTGGCTGCCGGTATTTTGGCATTGCCTGCGCCTGTTGGCACTTCACCACTGCACCAGTTGGCAGGATTATTCCAGTCGCCATCATTGGCAGCGCTTGTCCACGTGTTTACCGGGCAGGCATCTTCCACTATCAATGTGTAATCTTCCACTTCACCATATACCGAATTGCAGGGTTGTGTATTGCCAGCAAAATCAGATATAACCCTCATCCTGTAACTCCCCGGTGCTTGTGTTGGTGGAATTTGAAAAGTGCCTGTGGCCGGAGTCATATAATCCATGAAAAGATTGGCAACTGCCTGTTCCCCTGCATCATCAAAATCACCATCGCTGTTATAGTCAATATAGATGCTGGCATTCTGACCGGTAAAAAAAGAAGAGCTAACAGAAAAATTTACCATAGCGCCCTGTGCTGCGGTGGTACTTTGTGTAGCAGAATAATCATCATATCCAGTACACGCTGTGGTATTGTTAATAGCAC
>Ga0075152_10003060_pt1 | contig 11804 bp, 20 predicted proteins | sample JI61114C2DNA_FD_70964 | JGI IMG/M metagenome (GOLD analysis project Ga0075152, IMG submission 70964) | Wastewater effluent complex algal communities from Wisconsin, to seasonally profile nutrient transformation and Carbon sequestration -... | ecosystem: Engineered > WWTP > Effluent > Algae...
GCAAGCTTTGGTAAGCGAACCGACCAAGACACTTGGTTTGGCTTAACAGACACATAGAGAAAGCGAGCTCCTTATGGTAAGCCTGACAAAAGAAAATGCAAATTTAAAGGCTGAACTGGCAGCCCACTCGAAACAGACTGAAAGAATAGCAGAAGAGTTAAGGAAAACCCAGGAAGCTTTGCTTAATGACCCCCAATCGTAACAGCTCGACCAGGCCAATATATAAATTAGGCTGCTCAGAGAATAGCTATGCAGCACCACTCTTGAACTGGACAACTGTAAACGTACCATAGTCGAGCTAGATGAGCAGGTGCTGGAACTCAAAGAGGATCTGCTGGAATTAAACAGAACCTTCACATAATCCACTAACAGCACAAGACTAGTCTGCTGCGATTCGGAATATCGCGACCATGACCACAGTTATCTGCTGCATGCACGCCGCAAGCTGGCTTAGCTGCGCGATCAGGAATTCAACCGCCTCGGCAACTTAGTTCAATCCCTGCGCTGCTGTACCCACTACCACTGATATGTGTTACACCTTCCAAACATCCGTCACTTGCTTCGTTGGTAAATCAGTATGTAGGGAGTATTCGCCGATGCGAAATTATCCTCGAATTATTCGTTGGCATCTCCCAAAGTGAACTCCCCAACTCTTTGGTCGTTGAATTCCAACCAGACTTTCGGATCCTCCTCCTTGCGACAGTAGAACACGTAGTGGCCGCAAAGTGGATTCCTACCGATGTGGCTAATGAAGCCTAGCAGTTGGTACTGATCAAACCTCCTGGCGACGTGGCAGCTTCCCAATTATTTGATCTGCCTGTCAGACCTGAAACTGAACCGTTTGATGTTGACCAGCAAGGTTTCTGGGAACTTGGTGATCTTCTTGCGCATTTCTCGGTTGGGATTAGCAGTACCACACTTTTAGCAGGTGTGATCGACAGGTTGGCTCCATTCTGCGGCGAGCGGCTCTTTCAGATCGAGTGCGTGAATATAGCTGTTCTCGTCGTTGTGGTTGGTGGCGCGACATCGCTCACAAACGATGGTTGTTCGAATTGTTATTTAAAAGATCTACTTAAACCTGGTCAGAAAATCTGCTTTGATCTTGGGATCAAGCTTACCCAATTCCTTTTCTATGTGATCAAATAATGCGGAGAGGTACTATTGGCAGTCCTGCTGCCCTTCCGTCTAGCGAAAGAACTAAGGACCATTCGACTTCACCCCGTCAGGAGTTATTGCCCTGCGACGGCCGTTAAGATCAGCTATGAGCCAATGTAACTCATACAGAAGAGGGCAGTTGATACCCATCGATGTGTAGCTTGTACGATACGCGTGATCGTACTTCTTAATGAGCTATGGAAAGGTCTTGGTCCGGTAGAGAGCTTGGAGAGTTGAGATGATGTAACAACGTGAACTGCTGTTGATGATGCCGCTAAGATTGCTTTATTTGAGATTGTAGCGCTTTCGCTCCTCCATATCCTTTCTATCGACTTCCCAAACGTTTTGGAAAGCATTATTGAACTCCTTATCAGTGAGAATGGTCATCGGATCGTTTGTGATTATACTAGTGGTATGGCGACGTAAATGACTCTGGAGATTTTTGTCAGAGAAGGCGCAGAGACATGCCAGCTTAATCCAGAATTCCATATAAGAACGTTTGACAAGAGAGAATCCGAAGAAGAAGCATTCGAGATCTTCTGGCGTCAGAGACACAAGACCCAGAAACCCCTCAACATAGAATTTGGCGAGCTTCTGGAGTTCCTTCTGACAAATGTTGGTGCCTTTCCCCCATTTTATTATCCGTGGTAAGACGATTTCTTTATAGAGCCGTTTCAATGTGAAGAAGTCAGATTCGCGCATCAGTACGAATGACAAGGCGTGCAGAAGCTTGATGGCCTTGACTGATAGGTCGCTGCGGGTCATCTTAACAAAGGTGCTGATGAGAACGTCGTTGGGCAGACACCTTAAGTCCTTACATTCGTCTATATTGTTGATCGCAATTTCGGGGAGGTGATCCACAGCCATTGCAAGATTGTCGCAACCAGGAAACTTTAATTCACACTTCTTAATGATCGAAGTAATGAATGCTGAGGAGAGATTTCGGTTGAATTCACCCGTGTAGTAGTCTGTCTCGGTACACGCGTTGGCCAGCATCTTACAGAACTGATTTAGGTGGGCGGCTTGCTCTTTAGTCTGTACTGGATACACCAGCACCCAGTTGAGCAGCTCGTCAATGCTAGACTGCGTCAACTTTTAGCGGTTGCGTGTGAGAAATATCGGAAGGGTCTCGACGCAGTATCGTATCTGATCGAGCAACCGCGCTGGATATTCATGAGTGTCGACATCTTCCAAAACCATGATTTCTTTTGCGTAGAGCTCATGTGCCTCTGCGAAACGTATGTACTCTCTTCGTAGGTACCAACCATCGTACGACTTCGCGTCCTGATATTGATACCACAGTATGAGGAAAACTGTACCCACTGTCTTGATATTTGAGAAGCCATCGTAAATTTGGCTAATCGCCAAGTAGAGAGTCTCACGACTGAGGCTTGCAAGATGTGCTAGTACTGTCTGCAGCATATCAAACTGTCGAGGCTCTACTTCGTTTCGTATAATGTAAGTGATTATGCTCTTCCACTCGTCCATGTACTTCCACTGCTCTGCGTAGTCAATCAGTTTGGTAAGAGCTTCTGCCTGAGGCAGGCCACGAATATCTTCGGCTCGAAGGTAGCGTCCGTAGGGGTTGCTATGCATACTTGCTGAGTGCTTTAGTAATTTATACAAAGTAAGAGAGGCAGAGCCACAGCAAATAGGGAAGCATGAGGAAAACACAGAAATCAGAAGCGGTCGCCGCGAATTCGCTTGGCGAGCTGGAGGTCGCGAGTCATGATGGTGACACGGCGAGCATGAATTGCACAAAGGTTTGTGTCTTCGAAGAGGGAGACGAGGTAGGCCTCTGCGGCTTCCTGAAGGGCCAACACTGCTGAGGATTGGAACCTGAGTTCCTGTTTGAACTAATGAGCGAGTTCCCGGACCAACCGCTGGAAGGGTAGCTTGCGGATTAGAAGGTCGGTGCTCTTCTGGTACTTGCGAATTTCGCGGATGGCTACAGTGCCGGGGCGGAAACGGTGGGGTTTCTTAACACCGCCTTGGACAGGAGCAGTCTTTCGGGCAATCTTTTGAGCCACCAGCTGCTTACGGGGGACCTTCTGGGCGGTGGACTTGCGCGCGGTTTGCTTGGTTCGAGCCATTTCTGCTTATTTTTCTTAATCAACTCCACCCCCACCATTATTTAAGGGCCTTTGATCCTCTCTTATAAAATCCTTAATTCTGATTGGTCACCGGGCTAGCCTATCAAATTTCGAGTTATTAACCCGACGGATTGCTCAGCTCAATAAATCCATTCAACGAGCTAGCTTACTATTTAAAAATGGCAGGACAAGGAAAAGGTGGCAAGGGAGTCGGAAAGGTCGGAGTTAAGCGACACGCTAAGAAGTCCAGCAGGGCTTCCATCGAGGGAATCACCAAGCCTGCTATCCGCAGGCTGGCCCGCCGAGGTGGTGTCAAGCGAATCTCATCGTTCATCTACGATGATTCAAGGCAAGTGCTCAAGGGATTCCTCGAAAACATCGTGAGGGATGCCGTGACCTACACTGAGCATGCTCGCCGCAAGACCGTCACCGCTATGGACGTCGTCTATGCATTGAAGAGGCAAGGCCGCACCCTCTATGGGTTCGGTGGTTGATTTGCGTCAATTTTAACTCGGCTACTACTCACAAATGTTGGTGATTGTGCTTCCCAAAGTTTTTTGTGGATAAATCCTTCAGCTCAAAAGACGCTCTCGTACTCGTTTTCGAAGAGGTCCAACAGGCTCAGGCCTGTCTCGGTGAGCTTGAACTTACATTCGTTGCCACACTTCCTAACGATGAGGTTAACGGCGGCGATAACTTCAAACTTGAGATGCTTTTTCTGAACGTAGATGTAGTATAGAGAGAGTAGCAGCCATTCGAACTCCTCCTCGGAGATGCGATGAAGGAATAGCGAGAAGTCCTCGGGAGTATTGAGCATGTACAAGCTAAACTTTTCGGGAGTGCTTCCACCACAAAGCACATAGACCAACCGGAAGAAGCTGTTGATGCTCGAATCAGAAAGCTGCGTGATATTGTGGTAGTAAAGGAACAGCAGAAACGATTTCTACAGTAAGAAACAGCAAATACCAGTCTGAACTTGTTGCTGAATGTCACTTCGTTCTCTTGTGGGAACAGCTGTCGGGCTATTTCGACTTGCCCAAAGATGCGAGTGAGATGTGGGAGTTCGTTCACGCTTAAGCTCTACTGGTATCGTGCATAGGTTGGTAGCTAGCGATTGTAAATGTTCAGCACAACGATATCGATGCCTGAACAGCTATGCTGGTACCTTTGAGACGGTTGTTGTTCTCCTTCTAGTCAACTCCCAGCTGAAGGTAAGATTGGAACTTGATTAGTAAGTCTGGCATGCATTCGTAGATGATGTGTACAAGTTGGCTGCGTTGAGAGTACACTAGTGACACCATTTCATTGAGCATCCGGAAGAACAGTGGGTCGGGACGACGCAGCTTAGTATCCAAGAGCCGATGAATGTCCTGCCAGCTGTGCTAAACACTCCGGATGCGCTGCCCGAACAATGAGATTGCCTCCCTGTACAGTACATCGAGTTTGTTCACATCCTCAACCGCGCAGATCTCGCCGACTAGCCTTCTGATTTGTTCCGCTTCAGACGGCTGTTCAATCATGTTATAACAACCCGACGAAAACTCTAGAACGTGATATTAGCCTCCACCACCAGACCTCCAATTAAGACAGTTTACGCTTACTGCGCAGTAACTTTCGGCTCTCACCAACGTCGATATATCCCAGCACTCCTATTTGTTATAAACATTCGGAACGATGGACACGAAGATCGTCTGCGTTAACCCAAAGTGTAAGATGGAGCTGGTGAGGCCTCAATCGCCCTTTATCAAGTGCCCGAGCTGTAACACTGACTTCTTCGTGTTCTGCCACGAGTTTCCATTCAAGCTGTTCGAACACATCCAGTGCAAGAAGTGCCCAAATGAACTGTACTACTTTTTCTGCTTCAAATGCACAGGGCTTATGAACTTTGTGAAGTATAGGATGGGATCCATCAGCAGCTGTCGCTGTGGCTTCAACGGTTGCTACGTCATTTGCGAGAAGTGTAAAAAACCTGAATGCTTTCCACCTGATCGACGTTACGAGGGAATAGCTTGGAAGTGCAACTTCTGCAAACAACCCTTTAACTTCATGACGTGTGACCAGTGCTTCCACTAGCTCTACGAACCAGCCTTCACTGCTGGTCAGAATCTCAACTGTCGCAATGCTGCATGCAGGGCCTACCTCACAGTCAAGAACTGTGAAGGCTGTAAGTTCATCTTCATCGATAGTCGCGGTCGAAGCCGTTGCGAGCCGTGTTACGAGTAAGAAAAGAAGAATAAGGGCAACGTTCCTAACCAACCCGTCGAACCAATGAAGAAAAAGCCCTCGACAGAACCGGTAGCGATTAAGCCAACAGGCACGATAACCACCAATAACACCTCAACCATGAACAACACCCCAACCACCAAGAACATTCCATAGAACCTGCAGTGCAAAATTTGCTTTGACAACGAAGCAGACTACATTAACACCAAGTGCTTCCACATGTCAGTGTGCTAGTTGTGCGTCAAGAGTATGAAAAACCAGTGTCCTATCTGTCGCGCGACTGGCGAATTCCGCAAGGTATTCAAATGATTGGGTGGACCCTTATCAAAAGAAAGTATCAGCAGTGGACGTCCTTAAAGCCTAGATGCTGGCAGTGCTCCGATATTTCCTTGGTAAAGGCCTTGGAGCCCGCACTGAGAATGACGCTGCTAGAGTTTGGGTATGGCATATAGCTTTGAAGATGACGTTCAGTAATACGACCGATGGGCCCCAGCCAACTTTTATCAGGCTTCTCAACGATGAGGTTCAATGCCAGTTTTTGACTCCCTACAAACCAGTTGAGTTCCTACAAGAGAAAGAAGTCATCCTAAATTAGATATGAATTACCGAAGATTGGCAGTGCCACAGAAGGGAGAGGCTTGTATTGTCATGGTTGGTGGCAACAGCTTCAATGAGGGAAAAGAAGTTGCACAAGGCAATGCCTTCAGCGATAAGCCCAACGTATCGAAATTGTTTGGGTTGTTTGTCGATCAGAAACTTACCGTAGCCCTCATAGAGCCATTTGCTCTATAGTCTCTTTACCTTGACAGTTGAGCCTTTCTGCATTATTTTGGAGCGTACTGGCATCTCGATGAGCGAATTTGATGTGCTATCTGGTTCAGCAGGGTTGCGCTTCAACACAAAATCAACGAAACCTGCATCGTCAATCCGGGAGGCTGGAGTGTACTCACCAATCTTGCCATCAACCTCAAGTTCAACGTTCTCGCCGATTCTATGCCCGAGACACTTATTGTTATCCCCCAGCACTTCCTTCAATCATCTATGTACCGAATCGAGAGATGTATGTCTCCTTGTTTACTGCAAACGACTCGCTAAAAGTTAACGTTGTGTTGTCGTTGCCTTCCCTCAGCAGCCTGTACTCGTCCTTGATACGATCTACCCTCAAACGGTGATGTACATGGGTTTGCTCGGCCAAGCAGTATTGTTGTGCGATTTCTTAGAGCAGCAAGCATACAGCGAATAAAAAGTCAGTTGTTGTTGAAGACTTCAAAACGGAAGTACGTTTAACCCATCTTAAACTCCTGTCCGGTGGAAATCGCGTACGACTGGCTGGTCCTACTCAGTTGTATATCATCAGCTGTCCGAATGTCTAGCCATGTGCCGTTGCGACTGCGCTGCAACTCGCTCGTACCGTCGTCCAGCATCCATTTGTTCTGGGCATGGGTGATAGTGCAGTGTCGCCTGCTGACTTTGGTGTGGTTCAGTACAATTTGGTTGATAATTTGCTGTCTTCCCACTACTATAGTCGTTTGTCGGTTAGTTAAGCAGCTTGCCACATAGTTTTGGCGTGTCTTTTGATGGTAGTCTTCAAGACAGAGAATTAAGTATGAAAAGCTTTCGTTGTCCTCAGTTGCCGCCTCGAGTTTATTTACCTGCTTCAAGCCAACACTCTCCCATTTCTCTTAAAGCTAACCTCGTTTGGCCATCCCAACGTTCATCTCGACCCTCACGACCTTGAATAGGCTGTTCTAGCGAATGCTGAATACCGCGCCTTCATTATCCAACAAGGTACCTTCAGTCAGCTATGTCTTGGCAGTTAGCTTGACAAACGTACCGAACTTGCTTCCAATGTCCTGAAGGTAAAACTTGGGAAGGGACCCGAGCATCTCCCAGACCAGCCGATAAAGTTCGTGCGGCAGACGGTACCAAACACTTTCCTTGCGAGATGCAATCTTCAAAAATTCTAAGAAGCCGCCCGTAAGCTTACGAGGTTGCTTCCACCCTTCGTTCAACAGGAGCTGGCAGTGCTTGTGACTGACTTTGTTGTTCTGTCGAAGGTTAATGTCAATGGTGGACACGTTCTCGCGATTGCGCGGTTGGGCATCCCTTCCGAAGACCACTCGGTCCTGGTGGGTCCACGGCTGCGAGTTCTCGATCCTTCCAAAGTCCTTGCTGAATATGAATTCCTCTGGCACCTCGCAAAGATTATCGTTCTTCATAAGCACACTGAGTTTGATGTAGGGATGTCGTGTTGGCTCGAACCTTTCAAGGAAGTCTGCGGGGGATGTTGGTTCGCCATAATGCGACTCGCCATTGTCGACGAGCACTCCCTGGTCGAGTTAGTGGAGTACTTCGAACTCGGAACCGTCAATGCTGCTCATCGAATATTATTATAATGTCCAACATTATTCCGGAGTTTGCTTGCATCGTTAAAGCCAAATTTGCAATCCCCAGTTGGATGCAGGCAGAACTTGAAACTCATGTACGAGGAAGCAACTAATAATATACTGGGTTTACGAGCAATTCCGTTGCTGTTCTGTTATTAGACAAAAGAGAACATCACTTTGGTAAGCACAGTAACTATTCTTTAACAATTAGTCTGTTATCGATTGTCTTCGACTAAAATCAGCCTTTTATTTTTTCATAATCAAACCTCAAACATTGCTATCGTCAGCATCCATAGTGCTATTTTATGTTCCATCGGCACCTTCGTAAATTTCACATCAAATGTCGCCCTTCCTCAGAATTTGCTTGTGCTACTTTCGTAGATAATTTATATGTAAAGACACTACCCTCAGCAAGACCAAGAGGATTTGAGGTTCACCCGAAAGGCTGTGCCAGGGGTACTGCTCAGAGTACTCGAAGGCGCACAGCTTATCCTCATACTCGCCTACTGCTCTCTCTCACGCTCCTTTGAATCAGCCGTCGCCTTACTGTTCCTGTTGGCGTGTGTTGCTCTCACTCTCAACAAACGCTACATCTACGATAAGAAGAGGGAGGTGCTGCTGGGACATTTCGCAGGAGAATCGCTTAGGCCATTGCAAACACGGAGAGTACTCTGGGCGGTGTTCCTGACACTCCAAGTGCTCTTCACCATCTTCAAGACAGTTTACTTCACGACGGATGTAATTCACCTGGATAGATCTATGCAGGAGTCTCTGGAGGTTCAGTCCCTGGTGTACGCTTTCGTGCCTTGTGTATTCCTTGGAACTACACCAGCACTAATCCTGATCAAGCATCGAAAGAAGCCATTAGAAGAGTTCAAGTAGCCAATCAGCCGACTTGTTGTGGTGGTGCTCCATGCGCTTCTAATAATGCTGCTGGTGGTGCTCCAGTTCCTCAATGTGTCCGTAGTGTCGCTGTTACTTGTGCTCATAGTTGCTGGACTCAATGCTGGGAAACCTTGGAGCTTCAGTCGAAAACGCTGGCTTGTTCTTGCTACGATGTTTATCATTGCTGGGTGGATCGTTGCAATATTCGTCTGTTCCATCAGCTGCATCGAATTGGGAGTTATTGCGGGAAACATTACTGGCTTGGAGCTTCAGCTCCCACTCAATGGCTACTCAATCGCTTTCGTGGTGTGCATGCCAGTTACCTACCTTATAGCAGCCTTCATGAACCGCCTCTATTCCTATGAACAAGTCCGAAGGCGTTTCTCGGAAGATAGAGAACATTTTCTCATGCACCGACACGATAATTCAGAAGAGCTGGAGTCCAAGGAAAACGATGAGTAGGAGGACAGCTACGAGCAGTAACCTATGAACCTCATTACTGAACTGCGTCCTATGGTCAACGGTCATGTGAACGGCTACGAGAAAAAACCTGAGTCTGAAGGAGAGCGGGAGGGCACCAACAAGGTATCTCCCAATGGGATAAAATAGATGTAGCTTACCAACCGCTATGAAATGAGTAAATCATTTAGCGCTGAGGCACAACCACTTGACTCCGAAAGACGTAGTCTCGCTTTCGATAACCGCCGTTGTGCTTCCTCCAACACCAACAAACACCTTGAATAGCCACCAGTTCCCCACACCAAATCGATGATAGAGGTTCCGAATCAAGCAAGCAATAGCTAAAAAGCAGAGTAAGACCAACCGAAGAAGCAACATTGGTCTGAGTCGGTGATGGACCTGCTCAAGAAGATCAGTGGGGTGCTCACATCAGTTCACTTCAACTTTCGGTTGCTGCAGCTAATTACGATCGTGCTGATACAACGGTACAATACCTTTTACAGCCTCCTGCTCATGCTTTGGCTACTACTATCCTCTGTATTCACGAAAATCCATTTTCTTAGAACTTCCACGATAGTACTGGTCCTCCCTGCTGCCCTCTTCAACTACTTCCCACTATACTACGCCAATGTTAATCAAGCACCACTACCAACCTCTTGTGGGGTCTTCCCTTGTAGTGTCTATGGCTTTCTCAAATGGCCCTCGAACGAGATCTGGGTGGATGTTATTATCTTCAACTACTACATCTACCTGCTGCTGACATTCTTGAAAATTACAACGGGGGAGATCTTGGCGCAGCTTAAAAGGAAACTGCGAGATCAGCGCCGTAAGAAATTGGGTTTACGAAAGAAGACTCGCTAGGCCAGCTATTGGAAGATTTTTCTGGGCTTCGTCTTCAAGTACACCTATTTGGTGACTCTCATCATCATGTTTATGGTGGGCTTTAACAGTGTTAACCTTATTCATCTCGGATTTGCCCTGCTTTTCTTAGTGTTCTTCGCGCTCGGCTAACAACTGATTGTGAGGACTATTGTTCGCGGGGGCCAACCTCGCAAGATAATCTCCACCTTCAGCCAGAAGTATTGGGTGGTCATAGTCAACTTCACGGGAGTGGCAATCCTGCTCAAGTATGTGTACTTCCTGCTGTTCTCCAGTTATAACCCAAGCTGGCTGCTTCTTACTGGAGTCTCCAAAGTGTACGATACGACTGTCAATTTCTCACTGACCAGCTACTGCCAGTCCAGTACCACTTACTTCTTCCTAGTGTACATACTCGCTGCACTACAGCTAGAGGTGTGTCGCTCCGATATCTACAAGGAAATATCAGTTGATCTCAGTTTCTACATCTCACAAAAGGCCTTCTTTCGACAGCGATGGTCAACCATAAGCAAAGTATGGGAAATTATGAATATCCTCTACTATCAGTGTCTGTTTCTTGTGTCCGCTGTGGTTGTACTCGTCCTGAACTGGCGATGGAGTGTTAATGGAGTCATTATAGCCTTTGCAGTCTCTTACGGAGTCGTATACGGGTTCGGAAAAGGACGACTTTGGGTGGTAGCTATGTGGTCTAACCTGTCATTTATCATCATCAACTATCTACTGATGTTCCTGTCCTTCGATTATGTCAACAGCTCAATAGGTCCTATCTTCAAACAGATTGAGTACTATGCCCATTTGCTGGGTTTCTTCGAGGTCGAAGAGTCGAGTCTGCAACTAACGTTCCTCAACAATATCATAATCTTCCTGTTTACAGTTCAGAGCCAGCAGCTTTATCGTGTACTGATCTCTCGTAATCTATACCCGGACGAACCTCTGAGTACCAACATTCCTGAGGAAAACCGTTCTCACCGTCTAAGGGAATCTACTGACAGATCCAGCAGTAAGATGTCCTCAGTGTAGCTAAACCACGATCTCACCAAGAACAACGAAAGGTTTGCCGAAATTTACTTGAAGAATGTGATCTTAGTAACTTGCGCCTACTACGAAAAAGACCTCGCCGAATATAAGTTTGTGCACAGCCTGCAAACATTCCTTGCGTTCATAGCGACCGACCTCGCCTTAGTGTTTGTCATCGTCTGCAGTCTCTACTTCAGACTGGCAGTCACCATGTTCATATTCCTCACCATCTACCTCATGCACTTTCTCTTGCAGTTTAAGGAGATATCTGGCATACTCAAAAGTACAGGCTACCTCAGCTTGTTGGAGAAACATCTGAAAAGGTTTGAGCAGAAAGTGGAGATACTCTACTCCGACGCGCCCGAACCTATCTACAAGCAAGGCGAAGACTTTGAGTAGTTTGAATAGCTGATTAGAACAAACAAGCTCTGCATCATGGGGTTGAAACAAGCCTTCAGGAAGAGAATGTGGCCGTACGCTGCTTTCTTTAGTTTTGGATGCCTTCTGCTAACCTATTCCCTCCAGATAGTCAGTCAAGATTTTTGTGCCAACAGCTGTACATACACCGCCTACATCATTCAGAAGACTCTATTCGTACTGGGGCTCTCTACCACCAACGATAAGAGCCTTTGGAGAGAAGCATACTTTTACTTTTTCATGGTGTTCGTGAGCATGTTCGAACGGTATCTGCTAAACTTCACTGAGA
>Ga0075152_10003062_pt1 | contig 11801 bp, 6 predicted proteins | sample JI61114C2DNA_FD_70964 | JGI IMG/M metagenome (GOLD analysis project Ga0075152, IMG submission 70964) | Wastewater effluent complex algal communities from Wisconsin, to seasonally profile nutrient transformation and Carbon sequestration -... | ecosystem: Engineered > WWTP > Effluent > Algae...
AATCGTGAAGTAAGTGTACTTTATTTAAAATCTAATTTCTTTAGTGGATTTAGTCCGGTAAAAGGAACCAAATATATAACCGAACTGAAATTGGGGGATAAGGTAATTTATTCTGAATTGTAGTAATATTCTTCGTCTGAACTATGATTCAGGTGATTTACTTGATTAATATGAATGTATAATTCAAGTAAATTACTCTAATCATAAAAATCATAGTTCAGACAAAATGAGCTATATCAAATCCCCTTTCTCAGCCTTTCGGCAAATTCATCCGGCAATGGACTCTGTTCAACCCCATTTGCTGCTTTTTCTACATCATAATCAAAACGAATGAAATCTACCTTAATGGGATCATGAGCAGATTCATTTAGAGTAAGCATCACATAACATCCCTGTGGATTTCCATCTTTGGGCTTTCCTGCCGAGCCAATGTTGATTACTTGCTTGTCCCGACTGATAATCCGGTGATAGGGTATATGGGAATGGCCCACACATAAGATGTTTGCACCTGATTCATTCATCAGTTCTGTCACGTAAACAGAATCGGTATTTTCAAGAACATATTCATCTACACTTCTCGGACTTCCATGAACCATTAGCAGGTTTATTATTTGACCATCCAGCTTAAACTCCAGTTTAATGTGTGAAGGGAGAGTTAGAAGGTATGCTCTGTTTTCTGGTTCAATGATATGATAGGCATAATCTTTCCCGGTTCCAGCCAATTCTTCTGTGCTGATTTGAGACAAGGTTTTAACTTTCAGGTCATGATTTCCTACAAGAGTTGCAATACCCCGTTTCCGGATCTCATAAATAATCTCATTTGGCCATATATTATAGCCCACCAGATCACCCAGGCAATAAATTGCATCTGCTTTTTTACTGTCAAGATCTTTCAACAATTCCTCAAATGCCGGAAGGTTGGCATGAATGTCAGAGAACAGGGCAATCCTCATTCAATACTGTCTACAGGTTTGTAATATTTTTTCCGAAGCCAGAATGCAACATTAACCAATGCTATTAGAGCCGGGACTTCTACCAGCGGGCCGATTACTCCTGCAAATGCCTGACCTGAGTTAATTCCGAATACTCCAATTGCTACTGCAATGGCTAACTCAAAGTTATTTCCGGCTGCTGTAAAGGCGATGGACGCATTTTGTGAATAGTCAGCACCTAATGCCTTTGCAAAAAAGAAACTAACCAGGAACATGAGGGCAAAGTAAATGAGCAGTGGTATTGCAATCCTGACCACATCAAAAGGGATTTGTACGATTAATTCACCTTTCAGACTAAACATAACAATAATAGTAAAAAGTAATGCGATCAGGGTGATTGCTGAGATTGAAGGGATGAACTTTTGTTCGTACCAGTCCTCCCCTTTTAAACGAATCAGCCCATAGCGGCTGATTACTCCTGCTGCGAAGGGCAAACCCAGATAGATCCCGACTGATTTCGCAATTTCCCCCATTGTAATATTCACCTTTGAACCCTCAAAGCCAAAGACCGGAAGTAGGAGTGTAATGAATACATAAGCATAAACACTGTATAAAAACACCTGGAAAATACTGTTTAAGGCTACTAAACCGGCAGCATATTCCCGGCTGCCATCCGCAAGTTCATTCCATACGATCACCATCGCAATGCAGCGGGCAAGTCCGATTAAGATTAAACCGACCATGTATTCAGGTTTATCAGCGAGAAAAGTTATTGCAAGAAAAAACATCAGGACCGGACCGATGATCCAGTTCAAAATCAGGGAAGCACTTAGAACCTTTGTATTCCGGAACACTTCTCGCAGGTTCTCATATTTTACTTTCGCAAATGGAGGATACATCATCAGAATCAATCCAATAGCGAGGGGAATATTCGTGGTACCACTCGAATAGGAATTAATAAATCCAGCGCCGGAAGGTATAAAATGGCCTATTGCTACGCCGATTGCCATAGCAAGAAATATCCATAAGGTGAGATAGCGGTCGAGGAAGCCTAGTTTTTTCCGTTGATGTGCAGGAGCACAGTTTGTTGCTGGCATGCTGGTTTCTGGTTATAGATACATTTGCTACTTAACATCCCGATAATTATCGGGTCAATTTGTTTGTTTATTTTTATATTCTCTAATCCCAAGGGTTGCCATCATTTGACTCCTTTAGGGTCAGTAGCAAAAATTCCTAATTTTATATTTCTTGAGCTGTTTCCTGAGCATTTGCTAATTATCTAATTATCAAATTCTCTCAATTACCTAATTTGCTTTTGTATAAACTCCGCTGAATACACCTTTATCATCTCCCTCACCCTCCTGAACTCCTCCATAATCTCTTCTTCTGTTCCTTTGGCTTTCGCCGGATCCGGGAAATTAAAATGAAAACGTTCCACATTTCCGGGGAAGTAAGGGCAGGCCTCATTCGCATTATCACAAACGGTGATCACAAAATCGAAGGGGATATCCAGATACTCATTTACATTGTTCGACGTATGTTTTGAGATATCGATATGATCTTCGGCCATCACTTTAATGGCTCTTGGATTTACCCCATGAGTCTCAATTCCGGCGCTGTAGATCTTTGCATTATCACCCGCATAATGTCTAAGATAACCTTCAGCGATCTGACTTCTGCAGCTATTGCCGGTGCAGAGAACAAGGATATTTTTCATTGGTAGGTATATTCTGTTATTTTCTTAATGATATATTGCAATATTACGATTGATTATGCAAAACTGCAACAAACTTTTGTAAATGGCTTTCGATATCGCCTGTCTGCAAGATCTTAACTATTCTTCAGTTACAATTACGGCTTCGATATTCAAATAATTGGCAATTTTGGCAAGACTCCGGGCATGTTTACCTACCCCCAATGCAAAATGATGGGTAGGTCCTTCAGCCATCCATTTATATAAGAACGATCTGACATCGGGCTTAAAATGACCTCTTGTATTGGTATTTCCTGTTGGAGGAATTGCACCTTTAACCGATTGCCCCTCTGCAATAACGAACTTAAACTTTCCGTCATAAGTGGAACTGATGGAGAGCATAGTAATTGGGCCTTCTTTGATTTTAAATTCTACGCCAGCACCTTTACCAGGTTTACCGTGATATTTTTTCAGACTCCTTAGAATTGGTTTACCATCCGCAATTGAAATATTATGCGGACCATCATGTCCAACAAGTACAAAATCTTCATTGAAATCTACAGGGTGGAACTCAGCAAAGCTACCTCCACAACCCAAGCGATCCATGATTAACATAGCAATCAAGGTTTTCAAATCCGATTCGCCACACATTGGAAAGCCATTGGATGTGAGAATGGAATTTCCAACAATTAAATTGGACATCACCGATCTTAATTCACTATCCGGCGGTCCATCGTAGTAATAAGCCAGACCGTCAATATTTCGTTCAATAACGAATTTTTCTAAGGCAATGCTCACTTTTGCAGCAATACGAAGATCATCATCCTGCAATTTCATGGAAATGGGATCCGAAACAGGGTCGGGCGTATCAAAGAAATCTAAAATCAGTTGCTCTTTTGCCTTAATTTCTTCTTCCGTTACTATGTCATAACAAGACTTGATTTCATTTGCCTCGCACTGCACCACATGGGCTCCAAAGGCCGAAGTAAGCATGGTCGCATCCGTATGCATATCCAACATGGCATTGATTGGATGACCAATATGCCCTAAATGAACATTTTTTAGGTCGTGTAATACTTTAGCAATACGACAGTATTCATCAATCTTTTCATCCACATGACTATCGTCATACAAAGTTCCAATAATCATATCCGGAACTTTCTTGCCCATTCGAACAGCAACACCTGCAAATTCAGGTACCGAACAAATATCATCGTTTACCAATTGCATATAGGTTGAAGCTTTTGAATAATCCAGTGCTTTTCTGGGTTGCATGGCTACCAGGACAATGGGTATGGTCAGCGTCTTTACAATAATCCCAAATGTTCCTGATGTGGCATAAGTCAGCATATTGCAGAAGATTAGGTCCAAATTTGCTGCCTGCATATCCTTTAGCTTTTCATAGGCTTTTTTAGGATTATCGATCATCCCGAAATCAATCAACTCAGCCCCTTTACCGCTTAGCTTTTCTAAGAAAACAGCATGCTTTGCCATCAGCTCATCCAGGAGTCCATCGAACTGTCCCCAATAAACATCATACCCTACTCCAAATACTCCGATACGTTGCGGTTCTTTCTTAATGTTTAAATTCATATAATCTGATTGTGAATTTTTAAAGTTTAGTTATGGCATAAGCTATTTGAAGATAAAAAGATCATACCGTTGGCAAATAGTCCAGCTGCCTGATTTTGGGCATCAGGACAATGAACAGGATAAATGCCAGGGGATACATCAGTCCCGAATAGATCCACATGGGGTCATAGGAATAGTTTCCTATGATTTTACCCATCAGGGGATTTATTAATACTGAGGACAGTGCTCCTGCAGTTCCCGATAGTCCAATAACTGTAGAGGTGATAGATTGACCGAAAGTATCACTGATTGCGGTAATATAATTGGTAATCCATAGGCCATGTGCAAAAAATGCCAGCACCATGATAAAAATCACCCATTCTTCCGAAGGCACATATTTAACAAAGAGAGCAGACAGAGTTAGAATGGCCGCAATTCCCATTACCCCTTTTCGAGCCCAGTCCAGACTTGCCGTCCTTCTAAAAATTTTATCCGAGAGGAACCCTCCTAACATATTGGAGATCCCCAGTGCCAAAAACGGAATCCAGAAAAGTTCTCCAATCTTAACCAAATCAACCCCCCTTGAATCACTCAGGTATTTCGGAATCCAGAACATGTAGAAATAAAAAATAGGGTCTAAAATAAAGCGGATCATTATAAAAATCCATACTTCTCTAATCTTCAATATTTTACCTACAGCACGAAAGGTTTCTTCCCATGATTTATAGTTTTTTTCAGATTTATTGTTCAAGTTTTCCTCATTCTTGGGGATTAAGAACCAAACCAATGCCCATACCAATCCAAAAAGGCCGGTAACTACGAATACACCCCTCCAGCCAATACTAGCTATAAGATAGACACATAGTGGTGGCGCTACCACAGCACCTAAGGCTGCTCCACCAATGGCAATCCCATTAGCAAGGGCCTGCTTTTTCTTGGGCACCCATTCAACCACAGCTTTTATAGCTCCCGGAAATGCTCCCCCTTCACCAAGCCCAAGAAAGAAGCGAAAAATCCCAAAATGGAAAACATTATTCGCCAGACTATGCATTGCGGTAGCCAGCGACCATAAGGCAACAGAAAAACCTAGTCCTTTACGGCTTCCAAAACGATCAATCAAAATGCCTCCCAGGGTAAACATGATGGCATAACTGATCAAAAAACCTGTATTAATCAGACCGTAATCAGTATCCGAGATCGGAAAATCTTCCTTGATCTTGATGATGGAAACAGAGAGTACTTGCCGATCCAAAAAGCTTAGTGCGGTGGCTAAGAATGCCATGAAAACCACAAACCAATAAATCCGAATGCCTTTGAACATGTGCTTAACCACCAGGTTTAATTCAAACCTAAGATAACGGAATTTTGTAATTTCTGATGGTTGCAGACTTGTGAAATCACTGGGAAGGGCGGAAAGAAGATTTCGACTCCGGTATTTTGGGCCTCACCCTGATGACGGAGGTGGTGGTTTGAAGTTAGGGTTGGCCCTCTCAGGGGGGAGAGGGTATAAAGATTGCGCTGCCTTGTTAAAGGCCTCAAAACAAAAAACCCCTCAGATGTTAATCTGAAGGGTTTTTATTCCGTGGGAGATACTGGGTTCGAACCAGTGACCCCCTGCTTGTAAGGCAGGTGCTCTGAACCAGCTGAGCTAATCTCCCGCTTTGGGACTGCAAATATAGGACTAGGGAGGCTTATTACAAAATTAATTTAAAAAAAGGCTTAAATGCTTGTAATACAGCATTATGTATTGATGGTATAAGTTGCTTTTCTTAGTTATGGAATTAAAATTAAAATGGATTTCGATATAAATTAGACTTTTAAAGTCATTTCCCATTCAACAATTTGGGTGCAATGGCAGGAGCTTTTTAATCAAAAGTCTTTTTTATAGAATTGATATTAAGTTTACTATTCAATACTAAAATTTACTTTGCCGTCTTATCAAAATTTACCAGTTGATCGAAAACAAGTCCGCTATTTCCTTCTCCCCCTCCTGCTTCTTTCTGAATAGCTTTCCAGAGATAAACTTCACCATTTAACCAACGACCATAATTGTAGCGAAGTTTAAGCTGCAAGCCTTCACGACATAATTCATGATTATAGATATCATAAACCTGTTCAACTTGGTTGCTTGTGCTTAAGCCTTTTCGAAGTAATGAAGTTTGAGGATAGATTTTTTCTCCGTCCTCCGAAAGCATTTTACCTCTTCTATATACCCATTGTTTTGTTTCAGATTGCAAGGCGGCAAATGGAATCCAATGTACTGGCACCTGGCTTTGAGGTTCATATTTCAAGTCAGTTCCTTGTTCCCTTTTCTTTTCTTTTTGTGATAATCTACCTTCTTTGGGCTTACCAGATGGTGATTGCACAGTTTTTTCAATAGCCCAAACCAGATTAGCCATCTCATCTATTTGGAAAACTACTTCCTCAATGGGCTCACTTTGAATGGGTTGTGATATTACAGCCAGTAAAGGCAAAGAGGGATCTGCTTTTCCCAGATTCCCATCTTTTATCATATCCAATGAAAAATAAGCCCACTTTTCCCAGGTATTCGAAATACCCTGATCAACAGCCTTAATATTCTGTACTTTTCCAAAACTATCAGTAATATTCAATGATCTGATTTGTACCATACTTCCAATAGATGCTTTAATGGGCAACATCATCCAGTCATTTGAATAGATCAATCCAAATTCCAACAAAGCGATGCGTCCCAGATCTAAGGTATCAGCCCCAACGGCAGCAAGATTTGTTCCTCCTTCTTCAAATGCCCAAAAGCGAGATTCAGGCATACCGGCAAAGCGCACGGTAGCCGGTATTAGTTTTTTTACACCAGGACTGTTTTTAGAATATTTCAGAGATTTTATACCACTTAGTAATAATGGGCTACTGCCAGTATTTTGTTGACTTTTGATCTTTAAATGATACCATTCAGGAACAGGTTCATGAAATTCTTCAACAATTATAGACTTAACATTCAGCAAATTTGAACCCGAGTCTGCTTTTTCGGTAACATTCAATTTGTATTGATATTCTAAACTTGAATGATTCCAGTTCCCCGACTTTTCCACCTGATAATAGGTTCTGGTATACCACTGTGTAAATCGTGTAAACAGGGAAGTCAATAAAGTTCGTTGTGATGCCGTAAAAGCATTAAATCGTTTGGAATCCTTATAAAAGACATAACCATCAAATAATCTGTCCTTATAGAATTCCAGCATGCCAAAACTTCCTTCATCCTGTAGGGCAGCCGGATCTTCTTTAAATTGGTATAGTGGATTTGAGGTAAATTTCGGTATCAATCCCTTTAACTGAGCATTGGAAGAGATCATACTAACCCACATTTCCGCCATTTGTATTCGGATATCCAGGCTCTTTTTTCCCGGATCATTTTCATTGATTATGGGTTGTGCTGCGATTAAGGGATTCATTGGGATTTGCTGATTCTGAATGGAAGCACAATCATAATCGAGATCTGAATATACAGGAGTTCCACAATCATCCCCTTCAAATTCACCCATTTGCCATTGCCTGCAAAGCAACCAAAGTGGATCTCTTACCTGGGCCTTTAGTGATTGACTAAGGTCTGTTCCTCTTGGTCTGGCTTCAAGCCTTGCCCATTGTGGTAGGCTAACTCTATTTGCCGGTAGGGCATCCAACTTCAAATCCTTTGAGTCTAACTTATATTTTGAAAAATCAATGGCCATGATTATTTATTTAAATTCTGAAGTAGATTTGTAGAAACTGTAGTATCATATAAAGTATTGTAGAGTACAACAGCTGGGCTAAAGGAAGCCATTGGAGTGTCCTGTAGATGTTCTGGTTCAACAGCTCTGATTTTACTGAGTTCTATAGTTGATAAAACAGAGTCAGCAATATCCTCGAGATCCCATGTTCCTTTGATTACAGGAGGAGTGACCAGGAGCATACTCTGGGGTGCCTCAGCATTGGGCCGGTTATAATGGAATGCCAAACCGAGGGTTTCTTCTTTATTCGGAATCGTTTCTGTCCATTCATCAATGATTAGTCCGCTGAAGGTATCTCCAACATTGGTATTCTGAGTATCTAAACAGGTATATAATAATTTACCTTTCACCGGCCATATTTCCTCTTTCGACATAAACTGAACAGCCATCCAGCGATCCTTACTTTCATAAGGGAATTGCATAGGGATATACCTAAAAGTCTGCTGCGTTTTTACGGCTGAAAGCATAGATATTAAACTATCGAGCTCCGATACATTTTTCCGCACTTTTGCCAGTCCGCCGATCCATTCCCGTACCGGAAACAGCATACCCAGTTTGGTTTTTGCAAAATCCAGCAGGCTTGTATCCATGAAGGCACTTTGAATTTCTGTACGATTTGCGCTGATGGCAGTTTGAGCACTGAATACAAGATCTTCCCCCAATACTGACTTTAATTCACGCTGTAAACTATCAAAATCACTTGCCAAAGGAAATGTTTGAAGGGCTTTTTGGAGTCCTGATATTCGCTTTGAAAGATCCTTGGCTATTTTGGCATTTAAATTGCCAATATCCTTTAATAGCAGTTCAAGTTCTGAACCATCAAGGGTATTCCCAGAAAAACATACATCACTTAATTGTTTAATGAAAGCCTGTAAACTAAATTGCATATCCTGCATAAGGATACCATTGACCTGCATTTCTGCAACTTTTTGAAGCAACAATTCTTCATTGTAAACGGTAGCCTCATCTAGCAATCCCAAAGAAAAGGATTGTAATGCTTTTATTGCGTAGTTAATTTGTTCAATATGGGCTGAAGTTACCTTATTAGTAAAGCTATCTGTTGATGTGCTTTGATAAACGAGATCCTGTTCAGTCATCATTCGGGATCCTAAAATCATTTTTCTGATAGGATTGATGAAAACTGAAATTTCATAGAAGCTAAACTGATCTTTTTTACTTTTATTACGGTATTCTATCTCTATAACTTTTGTTTTGCGGTTCAAAATCACCCAGCTTTCAATAAATGCAGACATCAGTTGTAATATCGTACTTTGCTGTTTGCCTGTCATAAACATCAAATCAATTGCTTCCAATTTTAAATCTTTAATAGAAAGTTGAAAACCCTGGGGTTCTGCTATCGTTTTAACCAGGCAAACGATTTTGGATGATTCCGGAAGGATTGAGCTTAACCAAGTATTCGTTGTCGGTTCAAGTGAAGCACGCAAACTTCCGCTTATATAACTTGGTGGGCTAACTTTTATATGGAGTCCTACTTTATGTTGTAATATAGTTCCACTGTTTTGATTTTGAATTACTTCGGGGCTTGCCGGGTATTTGCCGGATGTTAAAGAATCTAAGGTTGCAGCTCCCCGTTCAAAATTACTTTGAACAAGCTGATACACACCTTCACTAAGCATGAGGTCCTTGAGCGCATCCATGATGTTTTGCAACACGTTGAACACTTTGAAGAAGGCTGTCTTTTCTGTCGTGGAAATTCCGGCTAAATTAGTATAGACAACGTTCCCTCTTTTCTCAAAATCCCTGAATAGTTTAATGCCGTCACAAAGTCTGAACCTATTTTGGAAAGCTGTATCAGCTGCCGTATTCCCAGAACCTGTATCCACGACCAAAGGGTAAAGTGCTCTGAAATCAGCCTGGTATTTTTGGAGGCTATTGTCTGTAAGTAGCCTCTCAAAGCGATATCCAAGTAATTTAGATAAGCTTGTTCCATTTCGAACACCATCTAAAAGCTGTTTAGCCATAAGTATTCGTTCAGATGAAAGATTTATGGTGAATGGATTCTCTGAATTGTCCTTATAAGAGCTTTGGGCATTCTTTAAAATGGCAGCAGCTGCAGCGTGATTTTGAGATGGTGCCAAGATATACCCTTGGCTTTCTGAGGTAATGGCAGGTTTTACATTCTCAACATAGCTATAAGCCCCGGTATAGAGGCCTTTTGACCAGGTACCATCTGGTTTTTGCCGCTGGGTTCTAATTTGATGGGCATACATTCCTTGTATCCAGGCATCAAGCCTGTAACTACAGCAATCGATATGATCAGTTAAGGCTCGCTCAAGTTTTGCCTTACTCAATGGGGCAAGTGATTTAAGATTAGCGATATAATTCTTTAGATCTACAATGGCTTTAACACGGGGAATTTTCTCAATTAGTTTATTTTTTAGAAAGTCAGCGACAGACAGCGTCGCGTTTCCTGTAATTTTTATGTCTGCTTTTAAAAGAAGCGAGTGTTTGGATTTAGAGGATTTATCAATAATTTGATTGTCTTTGTATTCTTTTCTCAGTCCTGCAAGCTGAGAATTATAGGCCTGAGCCTTCAATTGTATAGCAGTTTCTGCATACATGTGCTGACAGGCCTGTTTCAATAAAAGAAATAACAAAGGCCTGGAAGTGAATTTCAAGCTGGTCTCTTTCCGGATCGTATCGTAATCATTTTCAGACAACCATGTGATATAATTGGAACTTAAATATTCTGTTTCAGAAAATACTTCTTGCAGAGCTACGCCATAAGTATCTATAACGGCCTCAATTACAGGGCCATTCAATGCAGTTTGCTTTTCTGAAAATAGCTTGTATAATATTTCTGGTCGAGCAAGATCAGGATTCAAACCTATAGCCTCTAGTTTACTACGGGTACTTTCAGTAGCAAAAATCAGGGATTCAATAAATGCATCATTCATTGTAGGAAGTAAGGTGATGTTGGCTGCGTTTGCCGCATTAATTTTATCACTGATATCCTCCATAAAACGCTGGTAATAGCTAATCGAGGTTGGATGTAAGGCCAATATTTGAAGAAAATCCTCAGAACTTAAACTTCCGGTATTGGAAACTTGTTTCAGGTCAGTGATTTTGTCCTTCCAAGAAGGGTAAACCGACTGAATAATAGAAAAAATTTGCTTTCGCGTGTTATCTGTGCTTTTAAGATTAAACCTGCTGAAAACGGAAGTTGGTAGAATTCCGTAGGGTTGCTTTCCTATCCTGATGGAAGGAATATGCCCTCTTCCCAGTACATAATTTGTGAAGAATTTTTCAGTATCGCTTATTCCATTTTCCTGTACCTCAGGCTCCATCATCTCCTTCAAAAAATAGCCTAGTGTTACAGGAAACAAGGCCTGATTCATTCTTCTTGCTTCTGTTTGGTCTGTATTTCCTGAATTGGAAAGACTTTGGACCATGCTATCTTCGATTCCCAGAAATTGGGATAGCCATGCCCCATCATTTAAATTCAATGATTTAGATTCATCATTTGAAATTGGAGAGCTTTGAGTTCCGGTATTTTCAAGAATTGTTTGTTCTTGTCTGAATACGGAAGACTCTTCGTCACTATTATTTGTGGCAGAGCCTAAAGGAACCAAGCCCATGCCGGATGTAGAATATTGATGATTCTCAAATAAAGATTCCAGCTGCTGTCTGGTTTGGTCTGCATTCAAATTCGTTCTAAGTCCGAGTGTTATTATTTTTGAAAAGCCAGTTTTGGCTTGGTTCTGACTTAAATCAATTTTGATACCCATGCCGCAGGCTATGGCTTGATCAAAGTCATGAAGCCAGGCGGCCGCTACTGCCGACTCAGCCGTCTCATCAAATCCTGTAGGTAGTTTATTGGGTATCGGATTTCCGGTATGT
>Ga0075152_10003064_pt1 | contig 11800 bp, 10 predicted proteins | sample JI61114C2DNA_FD_70964 | JGI IMG/M metagenome (GOLD analysis project Ga0075152, IMG submission 70964) | Wastewater effluent complex algal communities from Wisconsin, to seasonally profile nutrient transformation and Carbon sequestration -... | ecosystem: Engineered > WWTP > Effluent > Algae...
ACAACCCTGCGGGAAGTACCTGGCCTCGGTCATGGACGACACCCTCGCCCGACTCGTCGGCTTCCACGAACTCGGCAAGGTCGCCCACCGGATCACCCCTGAGGTCCTCGACGAGGTCCGTTCCATGTCGCCGGCCACCATCGACCGCTACCTCAAGGCCCACAAGGCCGCCGCCTACCCGGCCGCCGGACTGTCGGGCACCCGCCCCTCCCAGATACTGCGGGCCTCGATCGCCGTCCGCACCAGCATGGACCCCACTCCGACCACCCCCGGGTTCCTCGAACTCGACACCGTCGCCCACTGCGGCCACACCCTCAAGGGCGACTTTCTGTGGACGTTGACCGCCACCGACCCCCACACCGGCTGGACCATGCTCCGCACCGTCAAGAACAAGGCCTTCGTCCACGTCCACGCCGGACTGGAATGGGTGGCCCGCACCAGCCCGATCCCGATCACCGGCATGGACTTCGACAACGGCTCCGAGTTCCTGAACTGGTCGGTCATCGCCTGGTGCGACAAGCGGAACATCCCGATCACCCGCGGCCGGCCCTACAAACACAACGACAACGCCCACGTCGAGCAACGCAACGGCGACTGGGTCCGCAAACACGCCTTCCGCTACCGCTACCAGACCGACCCCGAACTCGTCCTCCTCAACGAGCTGTGGGACCTGGTGATGGCCCGCAAGAACCACCTGCTGCCCTGCGTGAAGGCCGTTGACTGGACCCAGACCAACTCAGGTCGCCGCAAACGCGTCTACGACAACCCCCGCACCCCCTACCAGCGGCTCCTCGACAGCAACACCCTCGACAACGCCCACCACGACCGGCTCGCCGCCGAACACGCCGACCTGAACCCAGCCCGCCTCACCCGACGGATCAACCACATCCAACAACAACTCATCGACCTCGCCGCGGCACGCACCCTCAGCACCCGCCCCGACGCGGACATTTCACGTGAGGCACGCGATCAAACGAAGCGGACATCTTGACATGAGGCAAGGCGAATCGAAGGTATGCGGGTCGCCCAATGTCGGTCTTCTTTTGCCACCCGGTAGTCTTGCCTGGCGCATTCGGCGCACAGCAAACAGGAGGGTCCATGGGCAACCGGACGCCGCTCGCTCGCATCTCCCGCCGACGCCTGGCCGTCACCGCCGCCACGCTCTCCCTCGTCACGCTCAGCGCATGCACGCCCGGCAATACTACGTCGTCCGGGCCCTCCGGCGGCGTGTCCAGCCAGACTCCGGCGTCCGCCAAGACACTGTCCATCGGGGCCGTTCTGGAACCGCCGTCGATCGATCCGACCGCCTCGTCCTACGTGGCCGCGGCCCAGGTCGAGCTCTACAACGTGTACGAGACCCTCGTGAAAGTCGATCCGGACGGCGTCCTGCAGCCCCTCCTTGCGCAGAAGTGGGAGATCAGCCCCGACGGGAAGACCTACACCTTCTCGATCAACCCGGCGGCGAAGTTCGCGTCCGGCAAGCCCGTGACCGCCGACGCCATCGCCAAGAACATCGAGCGCGTCCGGACGGGTCAGGTGGGGGGCGCCGACATCAAGGCGCCGGACGGCAGCGTGGTCAAGGTCGACCTCAAGTACGCGAGCGCCATGAAGGTCGTGTCCGACGCCAAGGCCAGCGACGCGACGACCCTGGTCGTCACGCTGACCAGGCCTTCGAACTCCTGGATCTACTCGATGGGTGATACGCCCGGGATGGTCGCCGACCCGGACGGGTTCGCCACCCTGGGAACCGCCAGCGCGGGCTCCGGGCCGTATGCCTTCCAGACATGGAAGAAGGGGGACAGCATCACGCTGGCCCGCAATCACGGGTACTGGGGAGCTCCCGCGCGCTTCGACCTCGTCACCTTCAAGTACATCCCGGACGCCAGCGCGATGAACGCCGCCATGCTGGGTGGGACGCTGGACATCATCGCCAATGAGCAGGCGCCGGACTCGCTCGCGCAGTTCCAGGCCGATCCGAGCAAGTACACGGTGCTCGAGGGGTCGAGCAACGGCGAGGTGACCATGGCGGTCAACAACACCAGCGGGGTCCTCAAGGACGTCCGCGTGCGGCAGGCGATCGCGCTGGCCATCGACAAGAAGAAGATCCTCGCCGACGTGGAGGCTGGGTACGGCACGGTCCTCGGCACGATGGGCGTCCCCACGGACCCGTACTACCAGGACCTCTCGGGCGTGAACGCCTACGACCCGACGCAGGCGAAGGCGCTCCTGCAGGCCGCGGGCGTGAGCGACCTCACGTTGCGGCTCCGGCCGCTGCAGGTGCCCTACGCGTCGGCCGCGGCGAACGACGTGGCGGCGATGCTGAAAGCGGTCGGGATCAACGTCACCGTCGAGGTGCTCCCGGGCGCCACGTGGTACACCTCGGTGTTCAAGGGGGGCGACTACGACCTCTCGATCGTCAGCCACGCGGAGGCGCGCGACGTCAACATCTTCGACACCGACCTCTTCCCGGGCTACTACTGGCACTACACGAGCCCGGCGTTCAACGCCGCGTGGTTGGCGGCCGACTCGGCTCCGGCTGCCGACTACCCGGCGGCGATGAAGAAGGCGACGAAGCAACTGGCCGACGATGCGGCCGCCGTCTGGCTCTACATGATGCCCAACCTCGTGGTGACCAAGGCCACCGTGACCGGCGTCGCCGAGAACGCCACCAGCGACAGCTTCGACGTCACGACGATCGCGACCCGCTAGCCTGTCGGGCCATGGTCCGAAAGATCGCCAGGAGGCTGGCCGTGTTCGCGGTCAGCCTCCTCGGCGCTTCGGTCCTGATCTTCGTGGCCTGCCAGGCGCTGCCCGGCGACCAGGCCGCGATCCTTCTCGGCACCTCCGCGACGCCCGAGAGCATCGCGGCCAAGAACCATGAGTTGGGGCTGGATCGCCCCCTGGTCGTCCGCTACGGCGAGTGGGCGGCCGGGATGCTGCACGGTGACTTCGGCCGTTCGTTCGCGTCCGGGGACTCGGTCACGAGCCTGATCGCGCCGACCCTGCCGGTGACGCTCTGGCTCAGCTTCGCGGCGCTGGCGCTCGCCATCGTCATCGCTCTGCCCCTGGGCATGCTCGCCGCCCTTCGACGGCGCCATCTCGATGGTGCGGCCGTGTCGGCGCTCGCCCAGGCGGGCATGGCCGTGCCCGCCTTCTGGGCCGGGATCCTGCTGTCCCTCCTGTTCGGGGTCACGCTCCGCGTGCTCCCGCCGAACGGCTACGTCGACTTCCGGACCAGCCCCGTCGAGTGGGCACGCCACCTCGTCCTGCCGGTGTGCTCGCTGGCGCTGGTGCAGTCGGCGGTCCTGATCCGCTACGTGCGCAGCGCGTTCGTCGAGGTGCTGGGCGAGGACTTCTACCGGACGGCGAGGGCCGTCGGGTGGCGCCAGGGCCCCGCGATGCTGCGGCACGGCCTCCGCAACGCGTCGCTGAGCCTGGTCACGGTGATCGGTCTTCAACTCGCGTCGGTCCTGGTGGGGGCCGTCGTCATCGAGCAGGTCTTCGTCCTACCGGGGCTGGGGGCCCTGCTGGTGCGGTACGCGCTCAACAAGGACGTCATGGTCATCGAGGGCGTCGTGATGCTGCTGGTCGTGCTGGTCCTGTTGATCAACGCGCTGACCGAGGTGGCCTACGTCTTCATCGATCCGCGGCTGCGGACGGAGGACGAGCGGTGAGGCGCGCGTCCCTGTGGGCTGGGGTGGTGCTGATCGGTTTCGTCGTCGTGACGGCCGTCGTGTCGAGGCTGTGGTCGCCGTTCGACCCGGTCATGCCCGTGGGGACGCGGCTGCTCCCACCGGGGTGGCCATGCGTCCTCGGCACCGACGCGTTCGGCCGGGACGTTGCGAGCCGGCTCATGGTCGGTGCGCAGGGGTGCCTGTGGGTCGGGATCGTGGCCGTGGGGATCGCCGCCCTGGTCGGCGTTCCGCTGGGGTTGCTGAGCGCCGGTCTCAAGGGGCCGGCGTCCGAGGTGCTCCTGCGGGCGACGGACGTCGCCCAGGCGTTCCCGGCCCTCCTGCTGGCCCTGCTCCTGGCCGGGGCCTTCGGCGGGAACACGGTCACCGCGATGATCGCCATCGGTCTCGCGGCCGTGCCCCAGTTCCTGCGGATCGCGCGGGCCGGGGCCCTGACGGTACTGGCCTCCGACTTCGTGCTGGCGGCCAGGGCCTGCGGCATCGGGCGGGTGGCGATCGCGCGGACGCACGTGCTGCCGAACATCGCCCCCCTCGTCGGCGTCCAGGCGTCAGTGACGTTCGCCATGGCGATCCTCGCCGAGGCCGCGCTGTCGTACCTCGGTCTCGGGACCCAGCCGCCCACCCCCAGTTGGGGTTCCATGCTGAGGGACGCCCAGAGCGTCCTGTTCGTCGACCCGCTGCTGGCCGTCTGGCCCGGCCTGGCCATCGCGGTGGCGGTGCTGGGCTTCAACCTCCTGGGGGACGGCCTCCGCGACCTCCTCGACCCGCGGCTGCGGGAGGTGGCATGACGCTGCTCGAGGTGCGCGACCTGACGGTCGCCTTCGGACGCCGCCCGCCCGTCGTCCGCGGGATCAGCTTCGCGCTGGAGCAGGGGCAACGGGTGGGCCTGATCGGTGAGTCCGGCTGCGGCAAGACCGTCACCTCGTTGGCGGTCATGGGCCTGCTCGCCGAGAACGCCAGCGTCCGTGGCTCCATCGTCTGCAAGGGCACCGAACTCGTGGGCGCGTCGGACCGCGAGCTGTCGACGTTCCGCGGGGACGAGATCTCGATGATCTTCCAGGAGCCGATGACGGCCCTCGACCCGACGATGCGCGCCGGCCGCCAGGTCGCGGAGGTGCTGCGGCTGCACGCCGGGGCCGCCGCCGGGGCGGCCCGCGAGCGGGTGCTGGCGATGCTGGCCGAGGTCGGCTTCTCCGATCCCGAGCGGATCGCCGACAGCTACCCGCACCAACTCTCCGGGGGGCAGCGACAGCGGGTCGTGACCGCCATGGCGCTGATCAACAGCCCCGACCTCGTGATCTGCGACGAGCCCACCACGGCGCTGGACGTGACTGTCCAGGCCAAGGTGCTCGACCTCCTGGACCGCGTCCTGACCAGGGAGAATGCGGCCTGCCTGTTCATCAGCCACGACCTGGCCGTGGTGTCGCAGCTGGCGTCCGACATCCTCGTCATGCTCGACGGAGTGATCGTCGAGCGCGGGACGGCGTCCGAGATCCTCACCGCTCCGAAGCACCCCTACACGCGGGGCCTGGTGGCCACCTCCCGGCTCGACCTCGTCGAGCCCGGGTCACGGCTGCCGGTCGTCGAGGACTTCTACGTCGCGGGGGCGTCCGGATGAGCAACGAGATCATCTTCGACGCGCGGTCGTTGACACGCACCTACGGCACCGGAGCGCGGGCGGTGCGTGCCCTCGAGGCGGTCGACCTCACCGTGCGCCGCGGCGAGCGGCTCGGCGTGGTGGGGGAGTCCGGCTCGGGGAAATCGACCCTGATCCGGCTGCTGGCCGCGCTGGACACCCCGACGGCCGGGTCGGTGACGTTCGAGGGCCGGCCGGTGACCGGCCTGGCCGAGCGCGACCTCGGCTTCCTCCGGCGACGCGTCCAGATCGTCTTCCAGGACCCCCGCGCCTCGCTCGACCCCCGCATGAAGGTGCGCCGGATCATCACCGAGCCGCTGCGCTCGCCGCTGATCCGCGCCGAGCTCGCGCAGCTCGACCCCGACGCGCGCGTGAAGGAGATGATGGAGGCCGTCGGGCTCGACTACGCGGACGCCGACCGCTACCCCCACGAGTTCTCCGGCGGACAGCGCCAGCGCATCGCCATCGCGCGGGCCCTCGCCCCCAAGCCCCACGTCCTGATCGCGGACGAGCCCGTCTCCGCCCTGGACGTCTCCGTCCGGGCCCAGGTGCTCAACCTGCTCAACGACCTCGTGGACGCCTTCGGCCTCACCATGATCTTCGTGAGCCACGACCTCCGCGTCGTCCGGCACGTGTGCTCGACCGCGATCGTCATGCAGCGGGGCCGCGTGGTGGAGGCCGGGCCGACGGCGTCCCTGTTCAGTAACCCGACGCAGGAGTACACGCGCCAGCTGCTGGCCGCGGTCCCGTCCTTCCGCACCTGAGGCGTCCGCCACCATCCGCCCGTCGGGACGCCGACGATCCGCCCCCCGACCCACCGCCTAGGATCGGCGCCCGTGAAGGCCCTGCTCTGCGAGAACGTCCATCCCGAGGGTGTCCGGCTCCTGCGCCGACGGGGCTTCGACGTCGAGACGCGCGACGGCGCGCTCCGCGAGGACGAGTTGGCCGCCGCCCTGGCGGGCGTCGACCTGCTCGGCATCCGCTCGACGACGAACGTCACGAGCCGCGTCCTCGCCCAAGCCCCGTCGCTCAAGGCGATCGGCGCGTTCTGCATCGGGACCAACCAGATCGACCTGGACGCCGCCACCGCGGCCGGCGTCGCGGTCTTCAACGCGCCGTACAGCAACACCCGCTCGGTCGTCGAGCTGGCGGTCGCCGAGATCATCGCCCTGGCGCGGCACCTGACCGACCAGACGGCCGCGATGCACGCGGGCGTCTGGCACAAGTCCGCCCGCGGCAGTCACGAGGTGCGCGGGCGCACGCTCGGCATCGTCGGCTACGGCAGCATCGGCTCGCAGCTGTCGGTGATGGCCGAGTCGCTGGGCATGCAGGTCTACTACGTCGACCTCGTCGACCGGCTCGCGCTCGGCAACGCCCGCCGGTGCGGCTCCCTCGAGGAGCTGCTGGACGCCGTCGAGACCGTCTCGGTGCACGTCGACGGGCGCCCGGAGAACCGCGGGCTCTTCTCCGACGCCCAGTTCGCCCGGATGCGCCCCCGGTCGTTGTTCCTCAACCTGTCGCGGGGGCACGTCGTGGACGACGCGGCGCTGGCGCGGCACCTGACCTCGGGCCACCTGGCCGGCGCGGCGCTCGACGTTTACCCCAGCGAGCCGAAGACGAACGGCCAGGAGTTCGAAAGCCCCCTGCGCGGACTGCCGAACGTGATCCTGACCCCGCACGTCGGCGGCTCGACCGAGGAGGCGCAGGAGGACATCGGCACCTTCGTGGCCGGCAAGCTCGCCGACTACGCCGACGCCGGCTCGACCACCTTGTCGGTGAACCTGCCGCAGGTGGCCCCCGCCCGCTCGGCGGGGCGGCGGATCGTCCACCTGCACGCGAACGTGCCCGGCGTCCTCGCCAAGGTCAACACGGTGCTGGCCGAGCTGGGCGCCAACATCGTGGCCCAGACGCTCGCCACCCGCGGCCAGGTCGGCTACGCGGTCCTCGACGTCGACGGCGTGGTGGGCCCCGACGTCCTGGACGCCCTGGGCGCGCTGCCCGAGACGATGCGGGTCGAGGCGCGCTAGCAGCTAGCCCAGGTCGAGCTGCTCGGTCGGCTCTGCCGGCGCCAGCAGCCGCAGCGTTTCGGCGTGGAGCAGGCCGTTCGTGGCCAGCGCCCCGGGGCCCACGGGTCCGGGGCGTCCGTCGATGTTGGTGAACGTGCCGCCCGCCTCGTTGACGATCGGCACGAGGGCCGCCATGTCATGCAGGGCGAGGTCGGGCTCGCACGCGATGTCGACCGCGCCCTCCGCCACCAGCATGTAGCTCCAGAAGTCGCCGTAGGCCCTGGTCCGCCAGCAGTCGCGCATCAGGTCGACGAACTGCTGGCCGCGTCCTGAGTCGATCCAGCCGTGGATGGACGAGTAGGACAGCGAGGCGTCCGTCGCCTTGCCCACGGCCGAGACCTGAAGACGGGACGCCGCAGCGAGCGACTTGCCGGTGTAGGCACCCCCGCCGACCGAGGCCCACCAGCGGCGTCCCAGGGCGGGGGCCGACACCAGGCCGGCGACGACATCCGGGCCGTCCATCAGCGCGATCAGCGTCGCCCAGACCGGGACGCCGCGCACGAAGTTCCTCGTGCCGTCGATGGGGTCGATGACCCAGCGCCGGGGCCCCCAGCCGGTGTCCTCGCCCTCTTCGCCGTGGACGGCGTCGCGCGGACGCGCCCGCGAGAGGTTGCGTCGGATGGCCTCCTCGACGGCCACGTCGGCGTCCGAGACCTCCGTCATGTCGGGCTTCATCGACACCCGTAGGTCGAGCGCCTTGAAGCGCGCCATCGTCAGCGAGTCGGCGTTGTCGGCCAGCACGTGCGCCAGGCGCAGGTCATCGACCAGGGATTGCTCCACCACGCCTCGCACCCTATCGGCCTGCCGGGACGCCCGCGCGCGCCCGGCCGGACGGCTCAGCGATGGTCGTGCTCGCCGGTCATCCAGGACCGCTCCATCCGCCTGAAGGAGTCCAGCCGGGCGGCTGAGAGGCGCCCGTCCGCGGCGGCGGCGTCCAGGGCGCACTCGGGGGCGCTGGAGTCGTGCCGGCAGCCGCGCGGGCAGTCGGCGCTGAACTCGGCGATGTCGGTGAAGGCACCCACGATCGAGGCGGTGGTGACGTGCGACAGGCCGAACGAGCGGACGCCGGGGGTGTCGATCACCCACCCGCCCGACGGCAGCTCGAGCGCGACCGCCGAGGACGACGTGTGCCGCCCCCGCCCGGTGACCTCGTTGACGTGGCCGGTCGCGCGGTCGGCGTCCGGGATCAGCGCGTTGACCAGCGTCGACTTGCCGACGCCGGAGTGGCCGACGAAGACCGTCCGGAGGCCGGCGAGCAGCCCGCGCAGTTCATCCAGGTCGGAGCCGGGATAGGTGGAGACGACCGTCACGTCGAGGTCGCGGTAGAGGGCGCTGAGCTCGTCGGGGGACGACAGGTCGGCTTTGGTCAGCACCAGCAGGGGCCGGAGCCCGGCGTCGAACGCCGCGACCAGGATGCGGTCGATCATCCCCGGACGCGGCGGCGGGTCGGCCAGCGCGGTCACGATGGCCAGTTGATCGGCGTTCGCCACGATGGGCCGCTCGAAGGGGTCGTCGTCGTCGGCCGTGCGGCGCAGCACACTGCGCCGCTCCACGACCTCGACGATGCGTCCCAGGGTGCCGTCGCCGCCCGTGGTGTCCCCGACGACCCGGACCTCGTCGCCGACGATCACGCCCTTGCGGCCCAGCTGGCGGGCCTTGGTGCACAGCACCTCGCGGTGCGGCTCGGCGTGGTCGAACAGGACCGTGAACCGTCCCCGGTCGACGGCCACGACGGCGCCGGTCTCGGCCGCCGAGTAGTCGGGCCGGTCCTTGGTCCGGGGCCGGGTCCGGCGCGCGGGGCGCCCGTAGCCGTCGTCCTCGTCGTGCCGGACGCCGACGCGTCCCTTCGCCATCAGGCACCCACCATCGAGGTCCACAGCCCACCGAAGTCGGGCATCGTCTTGGTCGTGCAGTCGACGTCGTCGAGCTCGACGCCCGGGACGGCCAGGCCGATCACCGCGGCCGCGTGCGCCATGCGGTGGTCGGCGTAGGTGCGGAACGCCCCGCCGGACAGGCGTCCCGGGACGATCGTCAGGCCGTCGGCGGTCTCCCGCACGTCCGCGCCCAGGCCCGTCAGCTCGGACGCCAGCGCCGCCAGCCGGTCGGTCTCGTGGCCGCGGATGTGCCCGACGCCGCGCAGCCGGCTGGGTCCGTCGGCCAGGCAGGCGACCGCAGCCAGGACGCAGGTCAGCTCGGCGACCGGTGCCAGGTCGATGTCGGCCCCGCGGACGCCGTCGCCCGAGACCGTCACGCGGCCGGGCTCGCGCTCGACGCTCGCCCCGAACGCCTCCAGCGCCGCGAGGACGCCGTCGGCGGCCTGGAGGGTCCGCTCGGGCCACGCGGTGGAGACGCGGCCGCCGGTGACCAGCCCGGCGCACAGGAAGGCCGCGGCGTTCATCAGGTCGGGCTCGATGGCTTCGTCGCGGGCGGCGAGCGGGCCGGGGTGGACGACCCAGGTGTCGGCGTCCGGCTCGTCGATGACGACGCCCCGATCGCGCAGCATCCCGACGGTCATCCCCAGGTAGGGCCGCGACGGGATCGGCGCGCCCCGGTGCGCGATCGCCAGGCCCTCATCGAAGCGGGCTCCGGCGATCAGCAGGGCGGACACGAACTGGGACGAGCCCGAGGCGTCCAGCACGACGTCGCCGCCGCGGACGTGCCCGGCGCCCTCGACCGCGAACGGCAGCGCGTCGCCGCTGACCCGGACGCCGGCCTGGCGTAGGGCGTCCAGCAGCGGCCGCACGGGCCGGTCGGAGGCGGCGGCGTCCCCGACGAACTCGCTGCGCCCGGACGCCAACGCGGCGACCGGCGGCAGGAAGCGCATCACGGTGCCGGCCAGGCCGCAGTCGATGCGGCCGGCGACGAAGCCGGCCGGCGGGCTGACGCGGACGGTGGCGGGCCCGACGTCCTCGATACGCACCCCCAGCGCCTCCAGCCCGGCGCGCATCAGGCGGCTGTCGCGGGCGTCCAGGACGCCGCTGAGCACCGACGGTGCGTCGGCCAGGGCCGCGAGGACGAGCAACCGCGCCGTGGCCGACTTCGACCCCGGCACCGACACCTGCGCTGTGACCGGCTCGGACGCGACGGGCGCGATCCACCGCCTCATCGGCCGGCCTGCGTCACTGCAGCACGCCCTTGGCGTCCCTCGCCACGGACTCCAGGCGCTTCTCGGCCACCCGCGCCGCGCGCTCGAGCCGCTTCTTGGCGCGACGGCCGAGCTTGGTCGCGTCCGCCTGGACGCCCTCGACCGCCTTGCCCGTCGACCGGCTCAGCCGGGCCGCCGAGTCGTTGGCGCGCCAGAAGACGCTCGGGCGGCCACGGGTGTCCTGGGTGACGACCAGCGCCGCCCCCGCGAGGGCCAGCTTGGTGGCGAACTCGCCCAGCGCGGCCTTGCGGTCGGCGGCGCCACGCGGATCCGCGGCGACCAGGTGCGGCAGCATGGACGCCGCCGCGAGAGCCCCGCCGGCGCGCGGCGCGATGCCGGTGGCCATGCCCAGGCCGCCGGCGATCGAGGCCAGGCCGCCGAGCCGGACGAGCGAGCGGGTGTCCTCGGGCACGTAGGCGCTGACCGCCTCGGGCAGCGTCTTCTGCGCGAACGGGACGAACCTCTGGGCGAGGGGCTCGGACGCCGGAACGAGGGCGTCCGGGTCGCGGAGGGCCTTGACGCCGTTGGCGATGAAGAAGGTGGCCATCATGGCGCGCCCGGTGGCACGAAGAAGGTTCATGCCCCCATTCCTAGCGTCTGGCCCGGGTCCCTACAAGCGAACGGTCGAACTCGGACACGGCGGGGGAACACCGGGGGGAATAGTGACGCGCCCGGGGGGCGTTGCGGAGGCGTGACCTGCACGCTCGTCGAATCCGCCCCCCGGGGGCGCGTGCGCGCCGAGCCCGGCGGGCCGATAGTCTCGTACGCGATGGACCTGGTGACGGACGGCGACAAGCCCGTGGATCTCGCGACGGAGACCGAGTCCGAGCGCGCCGCCCGCTTCGAACGGGATGCCCTGCCCTTCCTGGACCAGCTCTACGGCGCCGCCCTCCGGATGGCACGCAACGCGGCGGACGCCGAGGACGTCGTGCAGGAGACCTTCGCCAAGGCGTACGCCTCGTTCCACCAGTTCACGCCGGGCACCAACCTCAAGGCCTGGCTGTACCGGATCCTCACGAACACCTACATCAACACGTACCGCAAGAAGCAGCGCCAGCCGCTGCTGAGCGACGACGAGGACGTCGAGGACTGGCAGCTGCACCGGGCCGAGCAGCACACGTCCGACGGCCTGCGCAGCGCCGAGATGGAGGCGCTCGACCTCATGCCGGACTCGGTGGTCACCGAGGCGATGAACGCGCTGTCGCCCGACTTCCGGATGGCCGTGTACCTCGCTGACGTCGAGGGCTTCTCGTACAAGGAG
>Ga0075152_10003065_pt1 | contig 11798 bp, 18 predicted proteins | sample JI61114C2DNA_FD_70964 | JGI IMG/M metagenome (GOLD analysis project Ga0075152, IMG submission 70964) | Wastewater effluent complex algal communities from Wisconsin, to seasonally profile nutrient transformation and Carbon sequestration -... | ecosystem: Engineered > WWTP > Effluent > Algae...
TACATTTACTGAAAATATCATTCACTCTCGTGCCGTCAAGTCCATCAAACACCCAGGGTATAATTATTCCATGAGATTTCACTACCTGGAAATATCGTCTGGCTTTTGCGGATAGACTAACCCTGGATTGCACTATTCAGTTGCCTTGTGTTTCGTTTGGTCCCTGTACATTTGACGAATGAGACAGTCAATGACCTTGATGATGCTTCTTTTGCTGAGAGCTCGTAATAAACTCTGCGTGCTGGAGGTCTGCATGAGATCCAAAAAGGCAACTTCTACTTGGATTTCATTTGATTGTTTGGGACAGCCAAACAATATTGGTAGTGACCATGCGACGTTTCATATTTGCAAAAGTAAAGCATACTCGCAGGCAAGGGATCCTTGTTCCAGTGCTGACGATAAACAAGCGGTGTTCTTTCTCTTGCCGATAATTGGTATGGCTGGACATTGAATTTGGGTAGGTTTTTTCTTTGTTTGCTCTGGCTGGTTCATCTTTCCGGTTGAATCTTTCCTTGACGGTGAATCTATTGAGAATGGAATTATGCGGTCGGCATAGTCCTTTGTATCTAGATCTATCTTGAAACCAGATCTCGTTCCAATAATATAAATCGTCGTGGTTGAGCGTAATCGATTTGTGCCCTGGCTAAGTGGTCGGATAACCGGTTCAGTGGAGTTTTTCGCTGAGACTCATGGAAACGGTGCCTTCCGTTCCTCGGCAGAACGGGTCTTGCATACTAAATATTAGAATCTTTCCTTTTTGATAGGTAGATAGAAAATCTTTCCTTTCAACACCCCACAACATTTCTTCGACGAAGGTGTACTGTTATTCAACCCATCCACAGAAAATGCATTGAATGCTTCTCGATTTTGAATGAATGAATCATCAACATTTGCCGGATTCGTCGTATTCAACAACATTTACATCTTGGCAAGCTCCGCAAGGACTACCCATCTTCTGCTTTTTTCCGTCCTTGAACTTGGCGCAGACTGGAGCCCAAATCTTCGGGCAAACCACTGGTCTCTTCTTATCGTCGCATTGCTTGATGGCGAAATGCGTAAGCTTCATGCCTGACAGCTGGCACACGAGTAGTATGAGCAGTAAAAGCATCGCTGGAGTCTTTGCCATACTCTGTGAAGAGATATTAAATTAATATCGGAGGGTATGAAGCCTTGCTTATAAAGTCTGCGAATGATGTCATACTTGGTTGAGGCTTTGAATTTTCGAACTCTGATGCTAATTTATGCAGATTGAAGAACGGCGCCTCTCCTGACGTTGAGAACTTTATTATTCAGAAGTTAGCTTCCTCACAATACGAACGATGAGGTGCTGGGAAAAACGAGTATCATACAAGTCTCGCAAAGACATTGCTGAGCAGCGAACCCGCATACGAGGGAAGTTTGCTCCTTCAGGACTGATGGTTTCCACCAGCTCCCGCACCACAGCATCGGAGAGTCTGTTTGACAGAAGCATGGCCCATGCCTCTAAGCTTGTAGGCGAGAACAGTCAAGCTACTGTTGATATTTGATATTGTGATGATGCTCCTACCAAAGTCTCTTGCTGTGGCAACATGTCGAGTGCACGGTTTTATCAGATTAATCAACCCATAGCAAACGACTCAATTTTACCAATACTGATAAATCTTTTAGACTTGAACGGAGAACACCACAACACCGAAGTCTATATGTCAATAGCTGGCGGGTTATTTGCAAAGTTTGTAGTGGTCTCTATCAACGTACTCAACCCTTGATCTGCGACTGAGCACTCATCTTTTCTTAGCATAGTGCTCCTGGAATGTCTTAAGCTGCTCCTCTGCGACTGTGCATCTTACCAGGAGTTCGCTTCTCTCCTTCTCAAGCTTCTTCAGGTGCTTCTCGTAGTACTGCAGGCGTTGATCTCCCGAGTTCGGACTCACAGACTACTTTGCCTATTTCAGTCGATCGATTTCCCGTCTAAGCATCTCGTTCTCCTTCGATAGTGTTGCTGACTCCATCTTGTTACCGTCCTTCAACATCGACATCAGCTTCCGGTTTTCCTCTCGCAACTCGTTTCTTTAACTTCGAAGACTCTCCATCTCAGCTTGGCCAACACTTTCCTTTGCTCGGCTGGTCTTCAGAAAGTTGATTTACTCAGTGATCCGCTCGTTCGAAAGTACAGATGCCTGCCTACTTCCAGCCCTTGCTACGCTCAGTTCCTGCTATAACTTTTTGTTTTTTGTTCTTAGCTTTTCAACCTCGCTGCCGGCATCCAAAGAGACCTCCAAGTCGGGCTTGTTGCTGGTAAGTGGAATTGGAAGAGGAACCCCCTTGGGAGCATATTCAATGGCAAGCTCTTTAAGTTCTCGAGCGTAGGCGGACAAGCTACGAGTCTGCGCCTTCTGCTCATTCAGCTTCTTCGTGAGCTCTTGAACCTTATCCTTGCTTCGTTTTTCGACGGCATTGAAGGACTGTTTGAGCTCGTTCACAGCCATCGAGGTATCTAAGTAAATGCCGATATACCTTTCTCTGCTACCTTTTCGAGTTTCGTTCGGTATGCAGCCGTGTTGCTATTCTCCAGTTCAGCCAGTTTCTTATTTTATTATCGCAGTTCCTCTGCATCTTCGTTCAAATGCTCAGTCATCTCTTGAAGCTCGTCGATTCGCCGATTCAGCAGCTTTACTCTGTTATTTAATTCTATCTTTTCGTTCTCCAGCTCCAGGTTTTTGAAGTCGTCATTGCCCTTTCGGCTACTTCTTGAGCTTCCACGTAGGTCGGGGTTACCCTCCCTCATACTCAGCTCGTATTTGACCACTTGGTTCCGGTACCGCTACACCTCCGCCTTGAGATATGCCTCATTCTCTTGCAGCTGCTATTTTTCCTTTTCGAGTTGAGCAAGTTGTTCTTTGAAATAGTCACCTGACTGAGAGCTCTTCAGTAGCCTGCTTCCTGTGCGCTCCTCCAGCTGTTTGGCCTGCTTGTTAAGGTTGATCACATCCAGTCCAAGGGCTTCATTGCTACTTTTCAACTGCTGAATGTCCTTTTGCTGCGTGATGTAGTTCTTCTTCAGAGCAATAAATTCAATCTCCAGGTCTCGCTTGGCGTCAATTGCTTGCTGAAGTGAATCCTCCAGCTCCTTGATCCTTTAAGCATACTTCGTATTGGTAACTTCTTTCTCTATCATAGAAGTCTCAGCCTTCAGCATCTTCCTTCCAATCTGATAGTCCTTTCCCTGAAGTTCCTCCATGAGCCTTGTGTTCTCAATCTGCAACTCCACAATGTTTTTGCTGATTTACAGCTTTTCCTCTTCACTTCGGATCAGCTCGAGCTGAATTTCATTCTTAGCTTTCATACTGCCTGCATACTTCCCTTTCAGCTCGCTGTACTTATCCAATATTCTTTTGTAATCGTCTTAAGAACGAATTTTCGCTAAATTACTCTCCAAAATCTGCTTCTCAGTTTCCAGCCCGGACTGTCGGAGATCAGTGGCCCCATTCACTGAGGACAATGCTTTATCTAGTCGAATTCGGTGAAGGAGTCCCACTGACTCCCCATTATTGAAGATTGGATATTGCGGAACCAGCGATAAAGCTTTGATAAATCTGAGTGTTTTAATACTTCCCTCGGTGTCACCATTAGCAACATTAAGGATTGCCGCGCTAAAAGCATTACCTCCTAGATAGTCCTTCAGTAAATGCGTGAGCTTTGAGCATTAATAGAGAGGAGAAGTTTCGATATCCTCCCCTAACTGTTTAGCCACAACGCAAAACCCAACCAGACTTCGCACTGATAGAGGCTCTTCCTTGATCCGCAGTTCTTCTTGATTGTTCTTGAGAACCTCAACTCCTGGGAGCTCGCAGAATACGACCCTGCTGACAATGGTTGAACTCACGTTCTCTCCCCCAAAGTACTTCTGACTAACCTATACAATCAGCACTGCTGAGGATTTTCCACTGTTCTCTGCCAGTTAGTTGAGAGAGTTGATTCTATTTTTGAAGCCAGCTTCGAGAATCTACCGAGCAATCGAAAAGTTTTTAATTGGAGTCCAAGTGGCTCCTTCTACTCTTGTCCCTTCCCACTTATCGTCCTTAATCTCCATCGGAGAATATTTCTTGGCTGACATTAGATCAGTCAGCTTTTCGTCCACAACCTCCAAAAATTGAAATCTGACGGAGTAGGTCAGCGACTCCTTCTTGGAAGCTGCGTAATACACTCAGTACTCTTTGCACTGACTGCGAGGTCCAACGAGGAGAACAGACTTTCAATGAACAGCGTGGCCACCCCTGGCTCCGACTTGCTGCCGACTATGACGGTTTCCTTTCCGGAGTTGGTTGTTCCGAGCGTCAGAACGAGCAAATTGTGCCCTTTGACTGTGGTGTCCACGTATTTGATGAGCGAACCATCAAATAGACTACGATTATTGCTGGAAGCTGGCAGCACTCTTCCAGCTGGGAACTCTTCGATTACTGCGGTAGCTTCATTTTGTACGCCGGTTATTAGAGTCGATCACCGAAAGACGGTTGCCAACAGCCTTGAGAGTCTCTCGCTACTGTCCTGATTTGATCTTGACTATTGTGTCGAAATCCACTTGGGTGCAATACTCCCTGAATACCTTCATAAGTATAATATCGTGGAATCAATCGGCTACCAGATCCTGCAGCTTCTTGAACGATAGCGCTGTGAGTCCAGCAGATCCCTCGAGCATGTGCATGATCATGAAGTCTGTCTGTTCGGGGGAGCTGTTAAGTTCCTGCTGGTTGAGGACATCGATGAACTTGCCCCATGGAATGATGAGTTGCTTGTTCGTTTGGGAGATGATTTGGCTGAGTGACTTATAGTACTTGCTGAGCATCTGCGTAGTAGTGTTAGATTACGTCAACAACTCGTTACTTTATCCTCGAGTGATCTGCCTCTGTCCAAACTGAGTATTTTGGTATGCTCTGCTGAAGGATCGACCTCACAATTGTCACATCACTCGACTTATTTTCATCGTAATATAGTATGGGCTGGTCGGCGTCCTCTACAAAGTACCGTGCTAGTAAGATCCTCTTGTCCTCGTTGTTAATAGCAAAGGGGTACTGCTCCAACACAACGGTAATTTGCTTGATTGAGATTAAACCTTCATCATCGCCAGTGAAGTAGCCCTTCGCTGCCGCAATATCAAGGCTTCTGCTGATCAGCCTATATTTAATCTCCAAGCAGATATCCTTAATGTCGTCTGGCCTGACTTTGTTTCTCTTCAGCGTATAGTGCTGCTTTAGTTTTGTGGTTGGGCTTTGTTCATCTGACAGAATAATTGGATTGGCATCATGGTGATGTACTGATTTGAACTCATCAACAGCATCGGGAATGGCCTTTGAAGACTTGTTCTTCGGAAGCGAAAGATGCAGCTCCGGAGGGGCCCTCCGCTTCTTCTCCTCAGCGTGTGTAGGTTCTTACTGAAGCTGGGACTCTGCTTGCCTCAATGGCTTCCACTCTTTTAGCAGCGCTGACAAGTATCCAACTTACTTTTCGAGCCTGCCAATGTAAACTATCTTTTCGTGTAGCTCAGCGTGGAAGATTTTTGTCTCCTCTGAGTACCGCTTCTTCTCGATCTCCTTAAAATGCTCGAATCTTCGTTGTTGCTCCAACTCCCTTTCCTGCTCCTCGTCCTTCAGCTGTTTCAGCTTAATCCTAAAGTTTTCATTTTCTTGAGCAAGCTTGTTAGATTTAGCTTGAAGTGTAAAGTTTGTGGTTTCCTTCTCGACGATTCGCTTTTCAAGAAATTCGATTTTGGTGTCCCGCTACTTGAGCATTCTATTGAGCGACTCCAAGCCTTACTGGTAGCTTACGATGTCCATTTGGCACTTTTTGACTTCAGCTCTGAGCTGTTCTATAAGGATATCCTTTGCTGCTGCATTGTCCTTATTGGCTTCGAAGATATTTTGCGGGCTGCATAAACTCGAGATTACATTTTGTAAACTCTGATAAGTTTATTGAGCTCTTCCTTCAGCCTTGCATTCTCTTCCTGGAATCGATCGAGCTCCACAATCTTCTATTGCAGGCAGGTATATTTGGGAATTCGCCTGGCGCAATCAAGGTCCTTCCGAAGCTAATTGTTCTCTAAAGTAGCTCGAAGGCAATACCCTCCTGCAACTTCTCGTACTGATTCTTGATGCCCATGACCATATACGAACCGGAAGTGCTCGGCCAATAGAGGTTTTTCTCGAATTCCATGTCAAGTTTGGTTGTGAACTTGAGGTTTCTCCGCTGCGTTAGCTCAGATTTACCCGGTTCCTCTCTGCTTTGGTCTTTAAGTTTCTTAGTTCGCTTGACATCTGATTCATAGCCTGTTTCAGGTGCATGTTCTCATCATACAACAGCTCCTTCGACTTTGGCACCTTCGACGGACGAAGCTTTTGCAAGTCCTCATCACCCAAGTTCAAACCGATTCCTTGCGCGGAATACCGTCCTGTCCTATACAGTAATATGCTGTCAATCTTGGTCTCGACACGACCTAGCTCGCTTTTGTTGATCTTGTGTGATTTGGCCGAAGGAGTTCGCTGTTTGATTTCGGAGGCAGCCTTCGCACTAGCAGGTCTAACCCGTCGACCTTCTGGCCGTTTGATTTACTGGTCCATAATAAACAAAATTTCACAAGAGGAAAGCGCCGTAACCATCGTGACAGTATCGCATGTCCGTGTTCTGATTTAATGTTTACATTTGCTGCTTGGTGATTATATTTATGCAGGACCGCATAGTCAGCATATCGCGGAGTTTGGCATAACTTAGTTAGGAAGAGCAAGACGATTTCCTTTACACAAGCTATCGGAAGAGAAGCTCTGTCGATGGAGCGCGTCAGGAGGACTGGGCCGGTAGCGGAAACGTGCTGTTAGCAGCAGCGAACAACCGAAAGCAGTCAACAGACCAAAGGAAGCCAATGGCACCCTCTTCAAGGAGCTATCTTCTTCCAAGACTATCAGTAAACAATCCCGTTGAACTCGCTCCAATCAAAGAGCGAAGAGACAGAAAGTTGGAGAGCTTATACATCCAATCAAAGATCAAACCGGTTTCCGTCAACATTGTCCTCCCATGTGACGCGGCAAGCATAGAGAGGCAAACGGAAGCAAAGTTTAACTTTTCAGTGGAACGGATGCTCTCGAACAACCATCTTCGAAGGAGGTACAGACGGGAACAAGCTCAAATCCCCAAAGACTACCCGTGCAATTTTAAGCCAAAGCGTGATCGCAGCCGATAACTGCAGCTAAGTTCACGCAGCAAACCAATAAACCCACGAGAGAGCGACATGGAAGCCAAGATCATGGAATTTCGAAAGATGGTGAAGTTCAAGCAGCTGCATATGGAGGTCGAAGACTTCATCGACTATGATTTTCCCAAAGACTCTTGATCCAAGGATTTGCAGCCGTAATAAAACCGATAACTCGCCAATGCACCATGCTACCATGCAGCACGAAGGGGCTTGGTCTTTTGGTGACTCGAAAAAATGTAGATAGTTGCTCATTCAGCTGAGTGGTACATGCTGCCCGCCAAGGAAGTCCCTGGGCCAGGCCAGTACGATACTGATAGGTAGACACGCCAACCCAAATGGACGTATGCCGTTGCACTAACATAGTATTGGTCGTGGCGAGCGTTCTCGCACTCAATAGTCTTAGTCCAAAGTCGGAGTAGGCTCCTACGACCCTAACTTATCGGCTGTGATGGTACTGATGGTGTTATTTAGCCATCCTCAAAGAACCCGACCATCGGCAATCAAGGCAAGAAGAAACAGCGGAACTTGCGTATGAAAACTGGTGTTGACTACAACCCCGACCACACTTTTACGAAGATCAAGTCTCCAAGCTTCTCGATGGGCTACTACATGGAGACTGACTATTCCAGAAATGTGCCAGGACCTACCTAGTACAATAAAGAGCTGCGCACCTAAGTGAGTATGAATCGTTCTGAGAACTTCTTCACAGTTGCTCGGAGAGGAAATAGCACTCACAGCAGGTCGATCGCTGCTGTGGGGATGTACAATATTGCCTCCGAGGACTTACCAAACAATAGAAAGATTAGGTAGTTTATGAATAATCCAGATTTGGCAGTTCAGTTAGGCCACCTCCAGGTCTGAACATCAGCTCTCCAGGTATATACTACAACATTGACTACAAGCAGAGATAGAATACTGGTTATACTCTTGGACAAAGATTGCCGATATCTTTTAACAAGGACGTGTTCCCTGCTCCATCCCATTACAATGTCCAGCCAAAGCACAAGTATGATACTCGGATGGACAGATCAATGTACACTAGCAGCCGAAGCCAGATGGTCACCAAATAAACAGCAAACAGACCAAGCCCGGGCTCTTATAATGTCGGTGGAAACCTTGAACTCGGCCAGAAAGCAGTCACATTCTCAAGTTCTCAGCGACCTTAACAAACTCCCCTTCTTAATGCTCCTGGTCCTGGAGCCTATGACTTTCAATCCAGCCTGAACAACACACTCGGTAAGATGGGTTGGAGACTCGACAATAAGCTGAAGATGGAGTCTCCTGCGCCTGGAGCCTACGATTTGATCCATTCGATTGACCGAGATAGAAGCCAATCTTGGAAAGGTATGCACTTATCTCTGCGGCCTGATATTAGCAGGTCCACAACTAACCACGTTGGCCCTGGTGAATACGACGTTACAGTCCCTCCAAGAAGCGAGTTCGGATCAATGGGAAAGAGCGAGCGACAATACTATCCCACCACTAAGAACGTAATCGATTGATTGAAGTAGCCGGGTCCTGGCCAATACGAAATCCCCTCGACAATCGGTCGTATTCCGAAGTATTACAAGCACTTGAACAAAAAACTGGACGACAGGGGCTGCACCAAGACTATCAAGTACGATCCGAAGGCGACATCGATGGTGAAACTAGCTCACATGACTGCAAAACCTGAGGAGTAAGCCGACAAGAAACAATAGAAAAAATGATAGTAGATCTCTGACCTTTAACAGTGTGACAATTGTCAGGGTATTTCGATTGTACTCTTCAACGATTCCATGACCAAAGTCTGGTTGAAGCTGTGGTTATCGGGGTTTATCTATATTGGCTTGTCGAAATTCAGTTCCTTGGTCTTGAAGTCTTGCAGATAAACCTTAACTCCAGTTACCAGAAGATCCGTGAAGGTGTCAATTAGTTCGACGTCGAATGTCACATTTAGCTCCAAATCAGTCTGATTGACAAACTCCGCAACGCAGCGGACCTCTATGACACAGTCTTCTTCAGTCTCGACGCATCTATCCATGTACTCGGAGTAGTTGCTGATGCTCACTAGAAAGCCGTCAGATTCATAACCCTACTCATAATCTATGAGAGCGATCAGCAAGATAAAACGATTGTCCAGTTCGTAGGTTCTTGTGACGAATTCTCCACTTTCCAATTGAGCATCCTGATAGATTACAAGATACCCCTCTCTGATGAAGGTTGGGCATGATTCGTTGAAGCTAACATTGAATGATTTGGTGGCTCCACCGGCGAACCTAACATTAGGATCTTGAATGGAGAACCATGTTCCTTGAGGGAAGTATGGTTTGATGGTTGTGACGTCTCCAATCTTCGACTGCGACAGCACAGGTGTTATCATCAAAGCAGGTCCTATCATCGCTTGTGTTTGAAGATCCAAACACTCACTATCCTCAGGGAACTCCACAAAGAGGGGGCTAAAGACTGTTCCAACTCCATAAGTGGTGGCGTAGACTGAGTAGTAATATTTTAGCAGACTGTATCTTAATCTGAGACTTTTAAGGCTGGCTTCAAGGACAAAGGGCTCGTTGAAAGCGTATGGCTACTGAGGAGAACCACCAAGCGAATTATGGTTCCGAGCAAAAGGATACATACTGCCAAGAGCCATCCATCGAGCACATAGTTCTGCTGTTGCGTTACCCTCCTTCCCACAGATGTCGACACCGGTGAAAGGCATTCCGAAGAGCTGGAAATTGAAGATAGCAGGCAACGACATTGCCAACCAACTGAAATCCGAGTAACTATCCTAAACGATGTGTCCAGAGTACTTTCCCATTCCAAAGAAAGTGCTGGTCGACATCACAAGAGGGTGCCGAATATCGAGTCTTTTGAGTGACTCGTAAGCAGCTTTGCCAGTCGCCAGAGAGTTAATGTTGTGGAAATCATATTCAACATTGTCTTCAAGTGGCGAAGGTGCTCTCGCAATAGCTGAATCCTCGCTACCATAGCGTTTAGCATTCAGTGGCAAAGACCGTTGATTGAGGTCGCTTGTGCTAATTACCGAGCTAAAGTTGGTGTAAAAACCGTTACTTTTGTTGACGCCTGAGCCGGAGATGATACCACATTTGACATCCTTAATCGAAGTGGCTTCACCGTCAATGAGGTTTAGTAGCTCTGCTTCGATGAGATGCACACCGTCGAAGGGGAGGATCTACATCAGAGTCTTGAGGCTGTACTCTAATTGCAAGACAGTGTTGGGATTGTTGTAGTCAGGGAAGTAGACCGTCCCAGAAAGTCCACAACCGACGAGAGGCTTTCCTTCATAATTACCACTTTTAACGACAAGTCCTGTGTAGTTTTTAGCTAGTGCCTGCTCAGTATGGATGCTGGATGGGATTGTAGGTAGCCACTTTACCGCCTTCTGAGAGGCATCTAGCATCGTATCCATCATGGCTGTCGTGTTGAATCGACTCAAGTCAATCGTAAAAGTCTCGAAGTTGCTCATGTAGTCAACATCAGACCAAATTGCGTCGATAGGTAGTCGATGCTTGTTAAAGTTGTTCCACACTTGGATAAGTGCATCTGATTTATTGTAACCTCGCCGTGATTGGTGAAAGCCCGTCGCCCAAAAAGGTGGAATCAAGTACCCTCCGAGATATTTGTGGTATGATTCTATCACCTTTCCTGGTGAGTCCCCGATGAAAATTTTCAGATAAAATATGCCACCCATCATATTGAAGGTGATATTCTCGTTGTAGTTGTATTCGAAACCAATACCGCTGCTCGTTCTCATCGCGAGAATGTGCCAGCTTTTCGGTAGGGCTTCTTTACTGAGATACATTGGGTGGAAGCTGTTGGCTTGGTGATCTTGCTGACCTTCATCAAGCACACCTGATAATTGAGACTTGCTCCAGATCGTGTAGTTTCCAGACTTCTTCAGCAAGAAAGACTCAGTGTTTCGCTATCCAAGTCCCCACAGGTACTTACTGTCGAGTGAACTCCCCCATCGAATGACCTTATCACTGAAGATGAACGAACGGTCGAGAAAGTGTATGATCGAATTCTAACCTAAAATATCTCCCTAGTTACCTCCTTTCCGTCGTGCAATCCTCAGCCGGAAGATGTTATAGTCGTCGGTAATGCTAATGTCGAGATCCGCTAAATTGCTGGATTTCGGAAGATTGTTAGCAACGGCAGCCTCTTCCGGAAACTAGAATCGTGGAGAGTTGTTATCCACAATCTTAACTGTGAGTTAGTCTTGACCGTTTCGGGCGATCTATAGTTTGAGAAATCTGCTGATGCTGCTATTACTATTGGGAGGGTACTGCTTCTGCTGACCTAGATAGGGCAGAAGTTCTACCATAGTAGCGCAAGTCAGCTGTTATGCTCTCGTCGTTCTCGATCTTATTCTCAACAAGGTAGTATATACGATCGTCTGCCGCATGGTAGAATTTGATATCTATCCCGAATCCACATGCAGCGATTAGCACGTACAGGGCAATGATGCGGAGGAAGAGCTGGTTGGAGCGGTGTAGGAGCTGCTCAGGCGACTGTTGGTGCATCGGCTTGTAATAATTCATCTCCACCTTAATAATAGATTCGCACCGCCTCAAAA